>Ga0123353_10005859_pt1 | contig 16240 bp, 10 predicted proteins | sample TergutLab28metaG_3_FD_92763 | JGI IMG/M metagenome (GOLD analysis project Ga0123353, IMG submission 92763) | Labiotermes labralis P3 segment gut microbial communities from Petit-Saut dam, French Guiana - Lab288 P3 | ecosystem: Host-associated > Arthropoda: Insects > Digestive system > Gut ... | reverse complement strand
TAAACAATAAATGAGCGCGGCGATCAGCAAAGAGCCGTAAAGTTTGTGATGCTTTTTCCTGTCATAAACCCGTTGTCTTGACCGACTTACGTCGGCGTGTCCGAGTGAAAACGCAGGCAATGGGGTCAAAGAATTTCATTCAATTTCATGTCATTTCGATTTTCGTTTTCAATTTTCTTTTTCAAATCGAACAATCAATGAAAGCCGGGAGCGCAACAACGTGGAGCGACCGGATAAACCCGCCAAACCATCTGGTCGCGCCACTTCGTTGCGCTTCCGGCTTTCATGCGTTTGCGCAAGAGCGGCGTGGCGCAATAGGTTTCCACTACTCGCCGCTTGCTTCTTCGGTCTGTTCTTCGTCGGCCGGGATTTCAATGCTGGTCGGTATTGGGACGATCAGTGAATAGACAACCGGTTCCGAGACGGCATCGGATGATCCCCACGAAAGCAAGCCGCGTCCAAAAGAAGGACGACGAATCGCCACTGTGATTCGCACCGCAAGCGGAAGCACTTGTCGCTCATCCATGTCCCAAACTTCAACCCAGTCTCCCGTTGTACCTGTTTGGGCGAGAGTCGAATCAAAATAGGCAAACTCAATCCACTCCACTTCGGGGACAAACGGCTCATCCTCTTGTTCGTATGCCATTTCACGTCCCTCGTGAATCGCATACTGCGTTACCTGTCGATCCAGTTGGCGGCGAAACAGTCCATACCGGGCGGCATTGGGATCAAGTGACCGACCAATGGAACCAATCAAACGCTCCGGTTGATAACGAGGATCGTCCATCGTCAGTTGTCCGGTGTCCCGTCCGAGGTAGTACAGGACAGTTTTCGAGGAACTCAGTCGATCAGATACCAACGAGGAGCCGCGCCGAACCTGCCGCGAGCCGTACATTTCCCCCCGCGGTAATTTTGCTGTGTCGATTTGAATCCATTCCAGATCGCCGTAAATGCCCGGCACGACACCGTAAATAATTGTTTCGTCAACATTTTCTGTTTCCGTTATGTCCGGTTCAGCAACGTCTATTGGAATACCGGTACTGGCATCCAATCCCATCATGGTAAGAGCGGTGATATTGACTTCGAGATTTTCCTCTCGGAGCGGGATAACTACGGAGCGGATGTCTTGGGCAATTTTTTCCAAGACGATTCGTGCTAACTGGGCTTCTTCGACTTCGGTGCGGTTGAGCGCCATCTGACGAACGTGGATGTCCAGTGCCATGCTGACGAGCAGTAATACCGCCGTGAGCAACGTCAGAACAATCAACACTTCCAAGAGCGTGTAAGCACGTGTCATCAAAAATGAGCAGCCAAGGATTATTTACCCCCTTTGAAAAATTTCCGCAACAGTTCCGAAGCCGCATCACGACTTGACGCATGACCGTCCGATTTACTAATGCCCGAATGCATGCCCGAGTCCTCCTGTTCTGGGTTCCGGCTGGCAGAGTCCTCCGATTGAGCATGTAACTGGGCAATCAGTTCCGAAGCGTCGATAGTCCGGGTTTCCAATTCATTCCCGCTCTCTCCGGCGGCAAGGAGCCAATCCGTAATCGTATCTTCTGGACTTTTCTGGGTGCCTTCCGATTGCAAGGCGACGGTTCGGGCAACAGCATCTGTTACCGATTGGACCTTCGACATCTTTTGTGCTTTCATCTCTACGGTGATATGCACAAAAAATTCAAGCGGACCAATCGCCAAATGATCGCCGTTTTTGAGTTCTCGTGTTTCCGTAATCTTGCTTTCGTTGAGAAAAACACCATTTTTGCTTCCCATATCCCGAACGAAGGCTGTACCGTCATCCAAGAAGATTTCGCAGTGATACCGACTGATGAGTTCACTGCGAGGTTTGAGATTGCAATCGTCTGCCCGACCAACGACGAACCGCTCACCCACGATGGGAATGACTTGACCTGCCCGGCTTCCCCCTGCAACAACTAATTGAACACTCATGAAAAAGTCTCCTAACAAACCACCCGATTATACCGACCGGTACGAGAAAAAACAAGGGTGTACTGGTGCATGCGAGCGGCTTATAATTCCCTAATGTTTAGCCGGGACTTGCGTACCGGCTTATGTCCGGCTACAATTCACTACCGTTGTTTTTCCCTCAAAGAAATTTGAACTCAGTGTCCGAGAGTTACCAACTTATTTCCGATTTCAAAACCGTTAAGGCGGGAAAACCTACCGTCGATCTTGTTCTGCTGGGCATGCTGTCCGGGGCGTACCTTTCGCTTGCCGGGGCGGCTTCGACCATGGCAGCACATAATCTTCTGGCAAATCCAGAGACCTTCGGTCTTGGTCGTCTCGTCGCGGCTGCAATCTTTCCCTGTGGACTGATACTCGTTGCAATAGCAGGGGCGGAACTTTTCACGGGAAATACAATGATGTTGCTACCGCTCGCTCAGCGGCGAATTACGCTGTTTGCCATGTTGCGGAACTGGGGCATCGTCTATGCCGCCAACCTTGTCGGTGCCGTGGCAATGGCATTGCTGGTGGTGCTTTCCGGTCAACTGAAACTGCCGCCGCCGGGCGAATTGGGGGACCTACTCGGCGGAATAACGGTAACAATCGCCGCAATCAAATGCAATCTTGCCTTTCACGAGGCGTTTTTGCTCGGTATTTTCTGTAACTGGCTCGTCTGTCTCGCTGTTTGGATGTCCATCGCCGCAAAAGATTTGGCAGGCAAAGTGCTGGCGATCTTTTTCCCGATTTGTGCCTTCGTTACAGCCGGTTTTGAACACTCTATTGCCAACATGTATTTCATTCCGGCAGGGTTGTTTGCAGCGCAGTTCAATCCCGAATTCATCGAAACTGCACGAGCAGTGGGAGCCCCGATGGCGGCGTTATCATGGCAGAACTTTTTTCTGGCGAATTTGCTACCGGTAACGCTCGGAAACATCATCGGCGGAGGAATTTGCGTCGCAATGACTTATTGGTATGTACAGGACACAAAGTAGAACAAACCGACCGACGACCGTCCGCCGCTCTTTACGCGATATTCTCTTGGCAGTATAATGCCTTCTACTCCGAAAGGAACGGTACGATGACACTCGACATTACCATCAAAGAATTCCCCGCCCGACATTTGACCGGAATGGTTGTCCGAACGAATATGCAAACGGCATCAACGGACTGTCCTGCGGTCTGGCAGGCGTTTGGACCGCGTCTCGTTTCCCTTCCGAACAGTGCGACGATTCGCGAGGCTTACGGGATTTCGGTCATGATTGGAGACGATGGCACCTTCGACTATTGGGCGGCTGCCGAAACACCCGCCGAGGCTCCTGTACCGGAAGATATGAAAACGGTCGAACTCCCCGCTGGACTTTACGCCTGTACATTCGCACCGAATCTGGAACAGATGGAGGCGACCTATCGGGAAATTTACCTGGAATGGTCCGCACAGCAATCAGAGTACACCGTTGATCTGTGGGCTCCCTGCGTTGAAGTCTATCGCAACGGCTGGAAGCCCAGCGATCCACTTGAACTATGGGTTCCCGTGGTTAAGAAGACATAATCTGACGGTTGCAACTCTGTTTGCAAATACCCCTTCAACACTGCACTATCGGTAGGCGTGATGTTACCAGTGGACTCTTGTAATCCGGCATAAAATTCGTAGAATCTTTCAAATCCGTGTCGCATTTCCGCTAACATTTCACCCCTAACAAACGAATTTACGATGAGAACACATTTTTGTCTTTTCCTTTCGTGCCTTTTTTGTTTTGCTCTTTTGAGCGGTTGCGGCAAAGCATTTGAAGCGAGATTCGCTCATCGCATCGCCGGTTCCGTCGAAAGGACTGCGGCAGAAAGAGCGGGAAAGGAAGGAAAGGCTGGCGGTCTCACGGTATTGAAGATCAATGGCATCGAATATTTTTTCCGCTGGTGTCCTCCGGGAACGTTCAAGATGGGAGATGAGGATAAAGCACATCAAGTTACGTTGACTCACGGTTTTTGGATGCTTGAGACACAGGTTACGCAAGAGATGTGGGAAAAAGTAATGGGGAATAATCCGAGTAATTTCAAGGGTGCCAAACTTCCAGTGGAGCAGGTCTCTTGGAATGACAGTCAGGAATTTATCACGAAGTTGAACGCTCTTTTAGCCGGTACTCCGGGTGCTCCTGCCGGTTTTAAGTTTTCTTTGCCGACGGAGGCACAATGGGAATACGCTTGCCGGGCGGGAACGACAACGGCGTACTCATTTGGGGATACGTTAACCCAGCAGCAGGCTAATTTCGGTGGCTATCGGACGAAAGAAGTCGGTAGTTATCCCGCTAATGCTTGGGGCTTGTATGACATGCACGGCAATGTATATGAATGGTGTCAGGATTTATTTTGTGACTATCCCAGCGGTGCTGTAACTGACCCTACGGGTGCAGACAGGGGCTCGGGCCGTGTGATTCGTGGCGGGAGTTGGTACGGCAATGCGCAGTATTGCCGGTCTGCGTATCGGGACTACTGCGATCCGTCGAACCGGTACTACAACGTTGGCATCCGCCTCTCCCTAGTTTCGCAATAACGAGTCCGGTAAGCGCTAACAGGGAATACGAGCGTAGCCATCGACCGTAGCGGAGCGCAGGGAGAGTTCCCTGTTAGCGGCGGTAGGGTAAAAAACTTCTCCCAGACGGGGGTACAGGGGGCTTGCCCCCTGTTCGCACGCCCTTAGTAGCACCGATGTTCCTCTTCATTGTTCCTTGCTTACGCCACAGGCTCCGTTTACTTGAACATGTACCGGTTGACGATGTTTTCGAAGAGTTCCTGCCGACCAGACTTGTTCGGTTCGACATCTCCCTTTTTGAGCATGTACTTTTCCAACGTCTTGAAACTGTGTTTGCCCGACTCGATTTCGGCTCCAATGCCGCCGTCCCATGAGGCGTATCGGTCTTTGACCATCTTGGCAACCTCGCCGGTTTTTCGCATTTCGGCGGCGATTTTCAGTCCCAGGGCAAACGCATCCATTCCGCCGATGTGGGCATAGAAAAGGTCAATCGGCTCGAAACTTTCGCGGCGGACTTTTGCATCGAAGTTGAAACCGCCTGTCGTGAAACCGCCGTACTTCATGAGCATCAACATGATCTTCGTCGTTTCATAGATGCTTGTCGGGAACTGGTCGGTATCCCAGCCGAGCAACAAGTCGCCGGTATTTGCATCGACTGAACCCAAGAATCCCTGACTGCCGGCGTAGTCCAACTCGTGTTCGATGGAATGACCTGCCAATGTCGCATGATTCGTCTCAATGTTCATCTTGATGTACTTTTCCAAGCCGTAAGCCCGAAGGAAATTGATGCACGTTGCCGAGTCGAAATCGTACTGGTGTTTTGTCGGCTCTTTTGGTTTCGGTTCGAAATAGAACTGCCCCTTGAAGCCAATCTCCTTTGCGTAATCGACCGCCATGTGCATGAACGCTGCCAGATGATCAACTTCCCGTTTCATGTCGGTGTTCCAGATGCACTGGTATCCTTCACGTCCCCCCCAGAATGTGTAACCGCTTCCGCCGAGTGCCTTGGTAACATCCAACGCCTTCTTGACTTGGGCGGCAGCAAAGGCAAACGCATCGGCATTGCAACTGGTGGCGGCACCGTGCATGTACCGGGGATTGCTGAACAGGTTTGCGGTGCCCCACAGCAGTTTGATGCCGGTGCGCTGCTGTTCGTCTTTGAAGACTTTGACGACTGCGTCGAGGATGTCATTTGACTCCGCAAGGGTTTTGCCTTCGGGGGCAATGTCGCGGTCATGGAATGTGTAGAAGGGGAGTTGCATTTTTTCGAGGAACTCGAAAAAGACTTTAACACGTTTCTGGGCGTTGGCAACGGTGTCTTTGCCCTCCCAGGGGCGGTACGCAGTACCGGGACCGAAAGGATCAGCACCGCTTCCCCGCATCGTGTGCCAAAAGGCGGCACTGAAACGGAAGTGGTCTTTCATGGTTTTGCCTTCGACCTTTTCGTCGGGATTGTAGAACCGAAAGGCAAGCGGATTTTTGGATGCGGGACCTTCGTACTGGACGGTCTTTTTGACTTCAGGAAATGCGGGCATAAATTTCTCCAAAAGGGTTGATGAATGTGATAAACGGAAATGATTTTAATCCTAAAAGTGGTAATTTGCAATGGGTGAACAGAAGGGTACTTCTAAAAATTCTTTGACATTGGTTTTTCGTCTTTGCGGTGCTTGTTGCGTTTTCATGAGGAACATTGTACAATGCGTTTCCGTTAAATGTCCCCTCACAAAAAGGAATTTCCCAATGAAACGTCGTGATTTTCTTGCCGCCGGCAGTGCCGGACTCGCCGCATTGACCACCGCAACAGCCGTTCGTGCCGCCGACGAACCTGCGAAGCAGGAGTACATTGAAGTCCGAAAATATACCGTTAAGGATGCGGACAAACGGATGCAATTCGTGGAAATCCTCGATAAAGCATTGATACCGGCACTGGGTCGGCAAGGTCTCCAACCCGTCGGTGTTTTTGTTCCTCTGGAAAAAGAAGAAAAATATGCCCTGAATGTCTTCGTGGTAATTCCGCATCAAACGATGAGGACGGTCATCAATACGAACTCTAAACTTCTCGCAGACGCTGATTACCGGAAGGATGCCGCCCCTATTTTTGAGACGACCTCGAAGAATCCGGTCTATACGGACTGCGAAACTTGGCTTCTTCGAGGTTTCCCGACGGCTCCCACCGTGGAAGTGCCGGCACTCGGTGCTGATCGGGTGTTTCAGTTGCGGCTATACCGGAGTTTCAATATCGAACGCAATGCGGCAAAGATCAGAATGTTCGACAAAGGGGGGGAACTGCCGTTGTTCCGTGAAGTCGGCTTGAATCCTATCTTCTTCGGAAACATTCTTGCGGGAACGCGAATGCCTGCCTTCCTCTACATGATCGGGTGTCCTTCGCTTGAAAAGCACGATGAAGTGTGGAAAACTTTCGTGGCACACCCAAAGTGGAAGGCGATGAAAGACCTGCCCGAATACAAAGACACAGCAACCGACATTGATTACGTTATTTTGAGACCCTCGCCCGGTTCGCAAATATAATGGTGTCCGCCGGTTGCTTACCACCTCATCGTTTCCGTTGCAATAAAGCCTCTATTTGTTCTATTGCCTCGTCATATTCAACCAGCATAATGTTCTTTAATATGTACCTTACGGCGGTAATCTCATCGTCCGATAAGGTCATATTTTGTAAAGCCTCGACAGCCAGATTGATTGCGTTTCCATCCATCGTTCCAAGCGCAGTCTTCAGTTTTACAAGTTCGGACTTAAACCGCTGATCATCGGCGGCTGTGTGTCCTTCGGAGTTTTTGCTTTGCGACAACAATGCACCATCGATCCTTGAAAGTAATGCCCCCAAAGACGCGATAAAATGATCCGTATTGACGGTAATAAAATTCAAGTCTTTCCGCTTTCCTATCATTTCGAGCATTTTTGCCATTTCAGATAGTTTGGTGGCACCGATATTTGCCAAGGCACTTTTCAGGGCATGGACATACGTTGTGTACAAGAAAATGTTGCCGGTTGCAAGACATTCTCTGATTTGCTTGATACGTTCATGAGCGTCCTCAGAAAATGTCGCGAGTGTCCGTAAAAATAACGGGACCGTTCCTCCCGATTGTAGAATGCCCCTTTTCACGTCCAGCCCCTCTATGTCTATGACGGCTTTGAGGGGTTGCGCCTGTTTGTCAAAAATGATCTGACTCTCCAAGACTCCATCTTTAAGTTTATCTTTCGGTAGCCATTGTTCAAGAATAGCATCCATCTTGATGGTATCAATCGGTTTTGACAAATAATCATTGAAACCGTTTTCGAGAAACATTTCTCTCATACCGGAAACGGCGTTGGCAGTCAGAGCAATGATCGGAACGTCGGAGTAATAGGGATCATCGTTGCCCATTTTCCGTATCAGTTGTGTTGCTTCAATGCCATCCATTTCGGGCATCTTGTGATCCATAAATACCAAGTCGTAGCGTTTGTGTTTAACGGCTTCAATCGCGGCTCTACCGCTTTTCCGCAGGTCAATCTGCATGCGATAGGGATGCAACAAACCCTCGGCAACTTTCAGGTTGGTACTAATGTCATCAACAAGAAGAATCGTCGCGTCGGGGGCGGTAAATCGTACCATGGGGTTAGAGCCGGTATTGTAAGAAAACTTCTCTGACTCGCCGTTCAACACATTGGCAATCGAGATGACGTGGATCGGCATGGCAAGAATGCTTACATTTCCGCTGGGAATCGTTTCACCAAACTCCGTGAGCAGGACTACTTTGGCGTTTGCTTCATGTTGTGCGATGGTGTCTTTGTTTTGATCGTACAACGCATGGGAAATAAAAATGAACGAATAGGATTTTTCCGCTATTTTTTTATGGAACTCAGGTTGTGTATGGGCGAGAGTCCAACGGACTCCGAGATTGCTAAGGCTGTAAGCGATGGAATCTGCATAAATTTCCCTGCGTTCATAAATGATGACGCTCTTATTCTCAGGGGCGTTCACTTGCGCCAGTTTTTCGGTGGTGCGGATTGTCTGCGGCAGGGTAACGGTAAACAGGCTTCCTTGACCATAAACGGAATTGACTGTGATTTCTCCGTCCATTGCGTTTATAATGTTGAGGGAAATCGCGAGACCAAGCCCCACCCCTTCAACTCCCTTATTATGGTCCAAGTCAACCCGGTAGTAATCGTTGAATAATCTTCCAATATCTTCTTGCTTGATGCCTCTACCGCTGTCCTTGACTTCCATATGAAGAACAACAGTATTGTCATCAATTATTTTCCCGGAAGCGGAGAAAGACACAAAACCTTTTTCGGTATATTTGACCGCATTGCCCAAAAGATTGATGAGAACCTGACGTATTCTTGTTTCGTCGCCGAACATCGCGTCTGGAATGTTGGAGTCGAGATTCACCGCAAATCGGATTTGTGAATCCATTGCCCTCATCCGGACAATACTGATCACATCATTCATCAATGATGAAAACGCATAATCTCCTGAAACGAGTTGCAATTTATTTTGCTCGATTTTGGAAAAATCCAATATATCGTTAATAATTGCCAGAAGATTGATTCCTGCCTGTTTGACCGTTCGGGCATATTCAAGTACAGTATCTAATTTGTCCGTACGCAATGCAAGTTCGGACAATCCAATGATTGCGTTCATCGGAGTCCGTATCTCGTGACTCATTTTTGCCAAGAAATTACTTTTGGTGATATTGGCATTCTGGGCTTCTGTAATCGCATTTTCAAGGTCTTTCTGCAAACGCGCCATTTCGGTGATGTCATCCAAATTGCCGACGACCGCGACAATCTCTTTTTCATCGTCGAATATGGGTACGGAACGTCCATGAAACAACCAGCCGTTCATATCGGACACCCATTCCTGCACCCCCTCCGTAAAGGATTTCTGTACATTCGCAATATTTTCCGAGTGAAGAGGATCGTGTTTGATGTCGTCAACATTGCTCCCGATGAGTTGGTCAGATTTGATCCCGAGCAGATCAACATAGAGACCGTTGAAAAGTTCGATGGTACCATTTTTTTCTATGTACGCAATGATGCCCGGGTAGTTAACAATAACCGCTTCCAACCGTTTAGCGGCGGCGTGGGTGTCTAATGTTGCTTCATGGCGTGCCAACGCATTAGCAATCAACAGACTTCCTGAACGCACGATTGTCTCCTCATGATTAGAAAAGTGACGTTTGTGGTTGCAGTCGTCGCAACCGACCGCTCCCCAAAATTGATCATTCAAGAACACAGGGACCATCAAGAGAGACGCTGTTCCTTGCGGCAGTAGCACCGCCTGCTCCACCGGTGACATTTCACGCACGATACCGTTGATACTGTCCCTGTTCGACAGTATTTCTTCCCAGCCTGCGAGATATTTCTTATACGGTGTTTTCTTCGCGAATTGGCTGTCTCGGAGTGCCTTACTTTCTTGTGTCCATCCGTACGATTGAGTAAAGTAGAGTTGATCGTCAATCACATGGTTTTTCCAAATATACACTCTTTGGGTGTTCGTGGCTCTGCCCATCAGTTCCATTGCTGCCCAGAGCCCGTCTTCAAAATGAGCGACTTCAGTATGTAAGAGAATATCGGCGATGCCGTTAAGTGTGTTCAAGAGATTAATATGCATTTTTTGTTCCGTAACGTCCCTTGCGATGCCGAGCAGGCTTATGATTTTTCCGTGCCTGATCAAGGGGGTTTTGATGAGTTCAAAAATCTTTTTAGAACCATCCGGAAAGACAATTTGTTCTTCCACCGAAAATCCCTTGTTTTCGTCGATTACTTTTCGATTTGATTCCGTAAAACGTTGGACCAAGTATTCGTCATCGGTGAATATTTCCAGGGCACTTTTGCCCACTATTTCTGGAGCGCCACGCTCCGTGATGCTTTCCACAAACTTTTCAAAACTGCGGTTATAACTCGTGTATGCGCCGTAGACGTCATTGGTAAACACGATGTCAGGCAGGGAGTCGTAAATCGCCGTGATCAGGGACGCTTGCTGTACAATGGTTGCGTTTGTTCGCAGGTTCCGTCTCCATAGGACACCCATAACAATGAGTAACAGGAACAGAGAGACAGCCGAAATGGACAAAATAAGCATGATTTGATTGGCATGCCGTACGCGCTCGTGCGCTATTTTCTTTTCATAGTTGAAGGTCCGATCTGCCCAACTTTTCTCAATTCTGTCGGTATCAATGAAATGCAGTGCTTTGTTGATAATCGATCTTAGTTGTTCTTCGTTTTTGTGAAAACCGAAGAACGACTCTAACAAGGGGGAGTTGAAAACGATGTTGACCTTATAATCGGGTTGTTCAAGATAATTGGTCAGGAAGAGAAGTTCATATTCCGATGCCATGAACAAGTCGATTTCCCCATGTTCAAGTGCGTCGAGGACATCACTTTGACGTTCATAAATCTTTACGTTGTCGTTATTTGGAAAAGACTTGCGGTAAATAGCCTCCCGATCGGTTTCGCTCACTACGCCCACTGTTGTCCTGACAACCTGATACGCTTCCAAATAGGGGTAATTTGCTTTTGAGATCAGCGCATACCGGGTAACGGCATAAGGGGACTCCGACCAGAGAAAACGACCTTTTCGCTCCTCGGTACGTACAAGTTCAGAAACCATTGCGACCTTGCCTGTAGCCAGTTTTGCCAATATTGCATTCCATGCATCATCATGTTCGGCTTTGTTTATAAACCTCATGCCGGTCAATGCAGCGATTTCATCCAGAATACTCGGCACAATTCCCTGAGTTTTTTTTTCTTTGCTATTGTAAAAACAGATAGGATAGTTATCATTTTCCAATGCAATGGGTACTTCTGCGTCGTTCACGATCAAATCGTTCAGGTACGCTTTTTCAGCATCGGTCAATGAATCGTAAAAATCAAATTTTGCGTATTCACGATTCCCCTCTTTGTACAGACTGTGCAATTTGTCAATTCCTCCCGAAATGATATATTTGTCCACCACTGATATGATCGGCACCAAGTCGTGGTTTGCGGTGGTTAAAGAAACCGGAGAATGGACGAGGGGAAAAATATTGTCATAACAAATAAAATCTTTGCCCTCAAAAGATAATCCTGCCACCGAATCGTCGATAAACACGTCGATCACGCCGGTTAATAGTTTTTCTTTCACGTCTTGCACGTTGTACACATCCACAATTTCAAAGTATAAGTGAGGACAAACTTGTAAGATCGATTCGGCTGTGATCGTGCCCTCATAAAAACCGATTCGGAGACCCTTAATATCTTTTTCTGATTCAATTCTCGCGGAATCTCTGCGTGCAAAAACGCCCAGCGAACGTTTGGCGATAGGGTATGTCATAAAATACTTCAACACCCGTTCGGGTGTCGGAGTCAACTCTCCCGTAAAATCAATGGTTTTGTTGTCAAGTCCTTGTTTCAAACTGTCCCATACGTGAATTTCTTGAACAAATGGAAAATCGAAAATCTCGGAAAGCAATTTGCACAACAGTGTTGTGAAACCAATAGGGGTTCCATCCGGCAGTACAAACGCTTCCGTTGTCCTCTCGCTTCCGTACACAAACCTCGACCGGGACGCTTTCAGTGCTTCTATCGCTTCAATTTCCTCTTCGGTAACACCGGGTATGTCATGGTAGAATTTTATGGAATTTGCATCAAAAAGTGACTGCCGTGATGCCTTCTGATACGCCACGATGCAGTAACCGGAAACACCGGCAATCACAATACATAGGAGGAGCAACAATGATGTTGCTATCCATTTCCTGTTTGCGTTCATTCTGTCCTCACTTTCGCAAATTCTTCTTCACATTCCATGAACTTCTCGACGAGATCGGGGTCAAAGTGCGTTCCGCTGCAATCTCTGATGATTTCGACCGCTTCCTCGTGGGTTTTTCTGCCCCTGTGCGGACGGTCATTGACAAGTGCTGCATAAACATCAACAATCGCCATGATTCTTCCCTGTAACGGGATGTATTCGCCTTTCAACCCCAATGGATAGCCTGTGCCATCCCATTTTTCGTGGTGGCTTCCTGCCAAAACTTCGGCGTGATGCAGCAGACTGCCATCGTCCACGTTGTCCTTTATCTGTTGAATGACTTTTACACCGAAATCTGCATGTTCCCTGACATTCTGAAATTCATCCTCTGTCAGTTCTCCGGCTTTATTCAAAATGCTGTTGTTGATCGCTATTTTGCCGACATCGTGAAGTTGTGCGGAAATAAGAAAAAAGTCAATGTCCCAAGTCGATATTTCCTCCCTGTATTCTTCATGACACAACAAGATGTTTAAGAATGTCCTCAAGTAATGCCTCATGCTTTCCGTATGACCGCTATCCACACCGCTCTTCACATCCATGATATTGGACACGACCTGTAACGTCGAGGAAAGAGTATTGCTGTGCTGCCGTCCGCCTGCTTCGGCATGGAGTTTCTCCACTTCTCCGCCTTGGAACTCCTTTTCATGTGCCAGAAACACATCGCCGATTAAGGGATCAAAGTGCGCCCCGTTTTCTTCTCTGATGATTTTCACCGATTCCTCGTGCGTGAGTGCTTCCTTATAGGGTCGCACATTGGTCAGAGCATCGTAAACATCGACGATTGCCATAAGCCGTCCATGCAACGGTATGTCGGAACCCTTGAGTTGGTAGGGATAGCCTGTCCCATCCCATTTTTCGTGATGACTGGCGGCTAAAGCCTCGGCATAGAGCAAAAATTCATTGTCCGAGGTGTTGCCTTCGATACGCCTGATAATGTCCACACCGAAGATCGTGTGCTTCTTCATTTCTTCAAATTCTTCGGCGGTCAGTTTGCCGGGTTTCATCAGAATATCGTCCTTGATGGCGATTTTTCCAACGTCATGAAGTTGGGAGGACATCACAAACAGACCGATGTCCCATGACAACAGTTCTGCGGTATAGACACCGTGATCCAGCAGAAAGCCTAAAAGCAGACTTAAATAACGCTGCGTTCTTTCGATATGTCCTCCCGTAACACTATCCCGACACTCGACAAGTTCAGCGACGGTTTTCAGAATCGCATTTTGCAACTCAAGCACGGTCTGAGTCTTCCGTGTAACCTCATTTTCCAAGTTGACATTGTATCTTATCAATTCTTTTTTCTGTTTTTCCAGTTGAATGTGCAAATCGACACGTTTGAGTAGCAGTTCACTGGAAAACGGCTTGGTAACATAATCGACTGCTCCGAGATTCAGTCCCTTGACCTCGCTTTCAGGATCGATCTGTGCGGTTAAAAAGAGTACGGGAATATGAGCGGTTTTCTCGGAACGTTTCAAAAGTCGGATCACTTCGTAACCGTCCATTTCCGGCATTTCAATATCCAATAGAATCAAATCCGGCTGCATTTTTTCGAGAAGCACAAACAACTTCTTGCCGGACGGGGCGGTTAAGACATTGTACTTATCCGAAAGGCTGTTCATTCCGATCAGCAGGTTCGTAATATCGTCATCAACGAGAATGATGATTTCTTTACCATTATTCGTAGTCATTGGCTTTAGGGCGGTTTCAAAATGGGTGCGGAAACATTGGAGTGGAATCTTGCCACTCCGAAATGACAACCAAACTTCCATGCCGACGGCATTGTACAATAAACCAGCGGAATAATCAATAGACTGAAACGGCACGGTGCCCCGAGAATCGGCGAGAACGGATGCCGAAATTTTCTCCATGAACTGACTACCGGGACGACATGTCGATTCTATCACATCGGCACCTTGTGGGCAAGAGCAAAACTCACACCCACAACTTCCGATCCAATGTCCGATAGGTAATCGCCTCAAAAAGGTGCATCGCAGAAATGTCCGGCGAGTTTTCCAAATCTGCTATTGTTCTGGCAATGCGTAAAATCTTGTCGTGCGCCCTTGCCGATAAGCCGAAATCCTCCATTGCCGTGCGCAAAATGTCGTGTCCCTTCTCGCTCAACTTGCAATGCTGAACCACCTGACGATGAGACATGTCCGCATTGTAACGTATCTTCGATCTCGCAAACCGCTCCCCCTGAATACTTCGCGCAGCCTGTACCTGCTGACTAATCTCGCTGGTCGATGCTCCCGATGATGTTGCCGATAGATCGGTGTAATTGACCGGCGGTACTTCAATGTGAATGTCAATTCGGTCAAGTAGCGGACCGCTGACTCGGTTCATGTACCGCTCAATTTGCACCGGCGTACATCGGCACTGGCGGCGAGGGTCGCTCCGATAGCCGCACGGACAAGGATTGAGTGCGGCGATCAAAATGAAGTTCGCCGGAAAGGTATTCGTCTGCGTCGCCCTCGCAATCGTAACATAGCCGTCTTCGAGCGGTTGCCGAAGCACTTCCAATGTGCGGCGATTGAACTCCGGCAATTCATCGAGAAAGAGTACGCCGTTGTGTGCCATACTGATTTCTCCCGGATTCGGCGGCGAACCGCCACCGACGAGTCCCGGCTCGCTGATCGTATGGTGCGGCTCCCGAAATGGTCGCACCGCCAAGAGCGGCACATCCGGTTTGAGTTGTCCCGACACGCTGTACACCCGCGTTGTTTCCAACGCTTCGTCCAACAATAGTTTCGGCAACACCGTGAGAAATCGCTTTGCCAGCATTGTTTTTCCTGTGCCGGGCGGACCGACCATCAGGATATTATGCCCGCCGGCAGCGGCAACGGTCATTGCCCGCTTTGCCGATTCTTGTCCGCGAACATCGGAAAAGTCCACGTCGTAGGTTGCGAGTTGCTCGAACGCTTGAACATTGAGCGACGGCACAGATTCGACAGTGATGTCGCCATTCAAAAAGGCGACGGCTTGGGCGAGTGAACTGATGGGATAGACGCGAAGACCTTCGACGACGGCGGCTTCGGAAGCATTTTCGGCTGGCACAATCAAGTCGGTAATACCGAGTGCCTTCGCTGCCAGTGCAATGGAGAGTGAGCCTTTGATGGGACGCATAGTGCCGTCGAGTGCTAATTCTCCAACAACGGCAAAGCGGTGAAGGGCATCGGCAGGGATTTGCCCGCTACCTGCGAGCATTCCCAGCGAGATGGGCAGATCGAAAGAAGCCGCCTGTTTGGGAAGGTCGGCAGGGGCAAGATTGATGACGGTGCGGTGTATTGGATTGAAGTAACCGGAGTTTTCGATGGCTCTTTCGATGCGGTAAGTGCTTTCCTTGACGGCGGCTTCGGGCAGACCCACGAGAATGATTTTAGGCATTCCGATGTCTGCGCAATCGACTTCGACCTCGACGGGCACTGCATCGATTCCCAGCAACGAAAAAGTGTTGAGTTTGACAAGCATACGGAGAGTCATTATAGCACAAAAGAGCGGGGGGCGTTAGCCCGCCGGTAATGCGTGAACATCTTCCGTTGTGAACCGGCGGACTTACATCCGCCGCTCTTGCGCGATTTACACAATAACAAAAGCCGAAATGGAGCGCAGCGCAATGACGGTATAGCATTGTGCTTTTCCCTGTCATTTACGCTTAAACCCTTTGATAGCAAAGGGTTTATGTTTTTCTAATTGATCTGGATACCACAGGACTGCCGAGGAAAAGGTATGAAAATTCCCGGTGTTTTTAGTGTATCGCTGAACGATGCTGTGAAAAAAGTGTCAATTTGTGTCAGGTGGTCTATCCAAAATTTGAATAAGTACTGCCCACCGGATTACAATACAGGCATACGTTAACAAGGCGAAAGTGCCGTCAATGGACAATTTCGCATGGTTGTTGATTATCTGGACTTCGTAGAAGGTCAGGTTAAGTCGATCAATGAGCAACTGCAAGAACG
>Ga0123353_10005858_pt1 | contig 16240 bp, 4 predicted proteins | sample TergutLab28metaG_3_FD_92763 | JGI IMG/M metagenome (GOLD analysis project Ga0123353, IMG submission 92763) | Labiotermes labralis P3 segment gut microbial communities from Petit-Saut dam, French Guiana - Lab288 P3 | ecosystem: Host-associated > Arthropoda: Insects > Digestive system > Gut ... | reverse complement strand
TTTAAAATTTCATTTTTTATTTGGCGCCTTTGATTAGTTCTAAGAACTGCTTTACTTTAAGCTGTTCATGGGGATGCGCAAAGTAATAATCTGCGCCGGTATGGGGTACGTTGTTACACTGCATGGGGTTAATTTTTACGTGTCTTTGTAGCATAAAGATATACGAAAAGTAATTTTTTAAGTTTACTTTATTATTATTATTATTATTATTATTATTATTAAAATGTTTAGTGTGATTTGAATTATCGTACCTGAATTAACATATATCAATCTGTGTTCGTTAAAGAATTATTAAAGTGTTTTGGATTTAGAATACAAACAGAAATTTCAAGTCTTGGTGCTGCTTACCAAAGTAAGATAAATGTCAAAATGACTACGTTACGAACATCACATCATTTTTCAGACATAAAATTCTCGTTATGGTCATCAGAGTTGCAGTTCCTACAGACATAAAAGTCGCTAAAACCGGTGAATCTGTCATGGGCCCATTTTTGACCCTTACTGCACTGGAACCCATTTGTGGTTGCTGTTACACTGAGTAGGGCTCAGTACAGTCATCTCCCTCTTCAGATGACTCATCTATTCCAAAGCCCCTTCTTAACTGCTTAGATTTCCGTGACTTCTCCTGGCTACCGCTCTGAATATCTCGTTACGTTCAGCAGACTTACGGTGTGCCTTTACTTCCGATTCCAGTGCAGCCTTACTGGAGTGTCAGCTAAAATAGCACTGACTCTGGATTTTCTCTGACGGGACTCTTTACGTACTCCTGGTTTTGGGAAGGTTCTGATGTAAACTGGTCTTTCGTAATGCTCGTTGCCTTCTGAAGTCGAGGTTGTTACATTTAAGTCGGATGCAGAAGGGTAACACGTAACACCTGAGTTTGAAGTTGAAGCTTCATGAATTGTACTTTCTCTTTACTACCTTGACGTGGACGTTCAGACAGCAGAAGACAAGAAATCCTCATCACTACATATGGCTGAACTAAGTTGCTATATTCCTGTCACTGAACACCCTCACTCTATATTCTTTATTATAAGTGCAGTTGGCAGTGACTGACTCAGCATGAATGGAATGTCGGAGATTGTCATAATTCTTCTAGGATTACTTCTGATCCATGCCTCAGAGGCGCTGCACACAAACTTCTTATAAGTTTCGTAAACTGGTGTGTTTAAGGTTGCTTCTGAGACCAGCCTCGTGGTCTAGTGGTCAGAGTCTCTAACTACTAATCATGAGGTCCAGGGTTCGATTCTCGGCTCTACCGTGGGAATTTTTCCTGAAGGGGAGGATTCCCGCGGTGACCATGGTCTGGATAGGTTAGTAGAATTTAGGTTTAAGGGCCCTCCTGACACTACATCTTCCTCTATCACCACACACATCATTGGGACAACGTAACTGTGCCTCATGGGCGTCCCAACCTCAGAAGTCGGTTACACTCCTGCCATGCCCAGGAGGGAGGACCATGAAGTCCACAAGGACATGTGGTGGCATTTGAAAAAAAAAAAGAAGGTTGCTTTTGAGAGAGGTATGAGGTGGAAAATACGTCACCACTCTATTTTCCTTGGCAAGATCAAGAATTTTTATGTTAAGATATGACTGATAATTATCCAGTAAAATAAACATAGGTTTGTCTTCCGTAAGCCTAGTATGTTTTATGAAATGTTCCATGTACGATGCAAAGTTATCTGCTGTTATCGACCCTGACTTGTTGGCAAATCCAGCACTGCCGTCCGGTACCCTTGCATTTAAGTAATCCCTATAGTTCTTTCGTGCGAATATGAAGAATGGCGGCATGCTTACAGGCACAGCCATGGTGACCAGCAAGGATCACTTTGCGGAAACCAATGCGATGTGGTACAGGAATGCTGTGAATGAAATTTGACAACACTGTTTGTGAATATGGCGTCCAGCATTGCCGGACACGTGATATTTAATGTAAAAATGTTCTATTGATATGAACTGTTGCGCAAGTGCAAAGAAATTTCCGAAAAGGACATATTGCTTCCAGGGCTCATCATGAAGCTGCGTAGTGAGTTGTTCAGAGAAATGGAGTATCGGATAATATCACAAGTTTTGTTGGAGGAAGAGACTGATAAAATCGCTCAACATGTGGAGGACGTGGTTCATTAAAGGCCAGGAAGTCAATTTCTGCCCCAAAATCATTACACAATTTAATCAAGAAACATCACAACAATTAAAATATTGATAGTAATGTCCAGACACTGCACTGTACTAGTACGTTTAAGAATATTTCACAACAAACACCCTCTGTTCTCTAATATAGGATGCCATTTTCGCTGCCTATGCTGTAAGACTGAGGTTCCAGTACCAATTGGTGCAAGCCGAGAAACATCGGAATAAATGGTTATATGAAATACGAACTAGAAAATTAAATATTTCTGTGTGATGAGAAAACTAAAAATTGTGCCTAACCCGTATAATCCTCAGTCCTTTGGTGTACATAATTGTGCCCGATAATTAAAGTGGTTTTACATGCAAGCACGCAGTTAGACAACTCACCTAAAAACACAGGAATACTCTCTTACCTTTATTCTTACAACTAGAAACAATTTCCGACTTGAAGATAAAAATTTACTTTACAACTTTGTAATTTGAATCATATGAATTGACGTTATTTTGTATATTAGCTCTAGTAAGTCTTTGCGCCATTGTAGCAGTGCCTCGTGAAAACATAGACGTGGACGACTTACCTTTCTGAGCACTTTGAAGTTGAGCATTCTGGCTGAAGTTGAATTCTCCATCTGATGCTGAGCACTGTGGCTGAAGTGGGGGACTGTGGCTGAAACCTAGCACTTTGTCGGAAACGGGGCGGTGTGGGTGAAGCGATAACGATTTTGACTTGCTTTCGGAAGTGTCTGATTCGAACTTGAACGGAATAAGTCTGTCCTGACTGAGGGGATTAGAGTTTTTCCTCAGAGAGTGCGTATAAATTCCGCGATATCAACCTCGACTAATCCATAACATTTCCTTCTAAGCCGCTTCGGGTTTATATTTGACCAGTTAACCTGTCACTCAGCGCTGTAAATTCTGTGAATTCAGAGACATTGACAGCATCGTAAACGAAACAGTACACAAATGAAGAAATGAATGGAATCAGTATAAATACAAATGATCCGTCTTAAAGTTTGTTATAATTCCTTTGAATTGTTCTTGTATTATAAAAATGAAATATTTTTCAGTCTCTTCAGCTCTTTGAGCAATTTCACTAACACTCACAGGGAAAGAAGCTACCTGCTTCGATCCTCAGGTGAGGACGGAAACAGGTAGCTTCCGAAATGTAGTGTCTGTTTTAAACATTGATGAAGATTGAAAAAGTCTATATTAATACTTGTACAACCAGATGCAACACAAAGCAATCTGTTTATGATTCACTTTACATGTTTCGGGTGTCAACCATATCCATCATCAGGAGTGCACATAACTGTAACTACAGCCTCCGGTACTGGTCATATTTTTTGTGCAGCTACCTCCCTTCAACGTGGAAAAGCTAGACTGGCCACGTTGGATGGAGGTAGCTGCACAGTACCAGCGGCTGAAGTTATAAATTTGTGTACTCCTGATGATGAGTGTGGTTGACACCCGAAACATGTAGAGTGAACTTGCATAATAATAAATAGACTGCTTTGTGTTTCATTTCGTTGGACAATTATTAACATAGATAAGCGATGCACGGAACCATGAACATAAAATGGAAAAATTTCTTGCGAATGTTTGTGATATTACTGACGTAATGCCTTATCAGAAAACTGTATCTTACTTTTCGGGTCTCTTGTTTGACTTCAGAGCAACATGGTAGCAGCGTCCATTTTCTTCGCCAAGGGACGGTATTCGTGTCAAATTGATTTATATTTCAAGACTTACTGATAGTCACATTTGAAAATCCACTCGAGTCTTTAAGCTGCTTACAAAGCTTTCAAGTTAAAGGACACATTTTCAATGTTTTTACAATCACAGAGTTCCTTTTAAGGAGCTTCAGTGTAGCCGACATCTACTTAAAGGATTTCAAGATGCTCTTTTTCATTATTGCGAGTTAAACCTAGACTCTACATTTTCTCAAGTTATTCTTTGGTAGCAAATTTCCTTGTTCAAATATCTAATTAAATTTGTAAAATTGGCAGGTACCTGAAACATTGTTTTGTAGTTCCGTACGAACGACAGCCGATACATATTGTTCGATCTTATGTTTGGATCGTTGCAAGATTTTAGGCTTTAGACACACACCAACGCAGAAAGCGAAGATCTTTTGTCGGATCATTGTTTTAAAGCAGATATATTAGCCTTTCAACGCTAATTGTTGAAATATGTACTGCGTTGTTAATTGTTTTAATGATCTCAGTGTTTTCACCACCCTTTTTCATATGCTTATTTGTGCTGTGTCCAGTTTTGTAAGATTTGTTTTCGGGCGACAATATATATATTTTATTTACCCTAAAATGTATTTGTTGCTGGTCACACATTATATGCTACGTGTACTAATAATTATATTTACGATTTGTTAGATTCCTTGGTAATACATGAGTTACACAACTATCCAAATGAACAAATAACCCCAGTACAGTGTTACTGCACTGCAGAAAATGCCTCAACTGATCAACGAGTCCGATACCATTTGTGTCAACATGAGGCATTATTGAGTACACTACGCTGAACTTCACCTAGAACAGGCCTGCTCAACATTTTGGGTGGTGCAGAAAACTTCGGCAAAATTTGGTTTGCATGCGGACAACATGAAATTCAATGTACAGAATGAAGAATGAATAAGTGTACATATAATTATTTGTATAAATTTACCTGTGTGTTTTTCTGTTCATCATATGCAATAAAATATATGTATAATACTACAAAAAATGTGTAAAAATACAGTTCACAAGCCATGCTAGTGTGTCGCTATTTTGCACATTTTTGCAGAATGAATTAGTAACGTACACTATGTCTCCATATACAAACAGCTCATAAGAATTCAAAATTGTTTCGGCGTTTTGTCTCGGCTTTGCCACATTAAGGGTTAAAAGACGTTTGATCAGTTCATATGTCTCCATGGGAAACATAAAACTAAGCCGCGGGCATACGTTTTCCCGCGAGCTGCGGGTTGTGCGTTTCTGCCCTAGAAGGGGCACTTAGTCAGCCGAATCAATCTGGCGCTCTCACACCCAGTTCACAGAAGATTCATTTTAATAATGTCTTTCTGTCTAAGCTTACGTTCCCAGCGCAAAAATGTTGTATAAATTTCTCTTCTATTCATACTCCTGACAGAATACGTTTAAAACTGAGGCCAATATATTCCATTTGTCTGCTGGATTCCCCGCATAGTTTCAATGTAACAGCAATGTTATTTATATGTTCTTGGAGTTTATGTTTGTCACATTACGTGCGCATAGTTTGGCAGGCTCAAATGATTACCAACATTTCGGACGAACCCGCCGACTTCTCAAAGCTGTAAACAGCGGATTCCTGACAAACATTTGTGCGTACCTATAGACATGAACCTCCTATAGCACCAATATCCTAATGTGGAGTCACTAAGACCATGTCTATAGGTAAATGGGTCCCTCTAACCACGGCATGTCCCGTCCTCTGGCTGCGGATATAAGAACTTCCTCCAGTACGGAGTGTATCTACGAATAATTTGAATGAGCAGTCGCGGACAGTTGACAAGGGGGGTCCTCTATTTACCTTACAAACTGGCCGTGTTACGAAACGGTTACAATTGCCTCGGGCTTGGATTGTCCCTTTTGTACGTAGAGAAGGTAACGGATGTGCGTCAACAGCAATTTATTTGCAAGTAAAAAAGAAAAATACAGAATCGTTCAACGAATAATATGTAAATAAGAGAAATATCCAATCTTAGCAGATCGCAAAATTTTGGGAAAGATTAATATGATATTCTGCCTATGTATTGCTTATTTCTGGACTGCTCTTCGGTGTCATTTTTGTTAGGCTTCCACACTAAAAATACCAAAACTGCGGCAACAGAAGTTTTGCATGACAGTTGTGTTTGAAAGACTGCTCTGCGGTCAGTTTACAAGTTTATAGAGACCTCACCGTATTGAAGGCAATATTACTGGTAATAGGTACTGACCATTTAGGGGGTCCGAAAGGCAAATACTGTTGGGAGAGAAAGAAAACTTAGATTTTTGATTTAAATGCCATCGCTCTATATTTGTGGTACAGTAGTTCTGTTCTCTGTTTGGATGTGATACGGAGAATGATACATACTAAAATGGTTTCGTTTGTAAGACTGCTTCTTATATTACTTTTTACGTAGTGAATTTTTTCAATTAATCGGAATAACGATATTGTGTTTTCCTCTAAATGTCTTTCCATAGGAAACACACAACTGATGTGGGTTTCGAACCTTGAAAGTGAGAGCAATAACGTACCTTAAGAAAAGAAACTGTGGCTTCATGAAATATTAAATTATGAAGGTCTACATGTTAATAAAGACTGAGCCTGCCAACTGATATTATAGTTGGTGCCAAACCTGGCACCGCCGAGAATGTTTCGCCGCCATTTTTCTATTGTACGGAATCTGCATGTGGAAGAGGCGTGGGAGAAGACGATATTGGTAGCAAAATATAATTCAGTGACGTATTAATGTTCATGTATTTTTTGTGCATAATCAGTTACTGTTATTGGGTACGTCACAACTACCACGCGACAATACAGTCGCTTCCCACCACATATAGCATCACACAGCGCACATTGTCACAAGTCCGTGTCGAGTTACTGATGATGCAGCCGCATGTCAACATACAGCGCTATCATACTGAACATCGGAGGCCGATGGGCAGCCGTGCTGCTTCATAGTCAGGAGATTCTGGGTTCATAATCTGCCCGGTGACCGGCCTAAACTGACAATTCATTTAGTCGATACAGCCATAGTGTCTAGGACTGGGCAAATACTGCTTCTCTTCACATCATTGAACGGTATTTATGTTCGTATTATTTGGAATAAACGACTTTAATATATAAACCACGAAAGAAAGAAAAATTAAATTAATTAATTAATTAATTATTAACCTTTTCATAATTCGACACTATGCCTTTTGATATATGATGGAGAGTGTAAATTACTACGGAAGAAAATGAAATAATAAAGCAAAATAATTTCCTTCTGTATGACGCCTTGTATTTAGACATACAGATATCTCCGAAATCCTTACGCCTTTATACCTAACTACAAAACTTTACATCACAGAATGCTTAATATCCATTCAGTTATTAAAATTTGTTCTCAATATTAAATGAGATACATGCCACTGTACAGGCTGTAATTAACAGTTCTAAGGTTTAGAGTAGTTGTAGTTACTTAAGGTTAACTGTAAGCGTGTATTCGATACGGAACTGCTGTGCGATGGTCCCGTTATGAAAGCGACAATAATGACCTGAAGTACCGTGTTTAAAAATTGGAAAAATATTATCTTGAATATTCAGCAGCACTGTTACTTCGAACACGATATCCTCTATTATGTCCTTCGTCCTTGTGCAAAAAAGCCGTTGGTCTTCAGTACGTATGACTCATCACACGATCCAGTACATGCTCTGGGACCGTGGCATTTTATGCTCAAATCCTCGATATAAATTCGGCGATATGTTGTCAGCGATTGGCATAAAATATACTTTTTAAGTAGCTCCATATGCAAGTATTTCTTTCTTTATTGATTTATTTATTTCATTCTTAGTTTCGACCTCTGTCTGGCTACTCATTTTAGGTGTACAGGATATTGTCACCCCTGATCACACTCAATGAAACACACAATCTTTAGGACACCTGTGGCCAGGGGATGGGCTCGTCGCAGTGACCTACACCTGGAAACACAAAACAATCACAAAATACAGACATCCATGCACCATGTGGAATTCGAACCCACAATCCCAGCAAGTGAGCGGCCGCAGAGCCACGCATGTGAGCGTCACAAGCCGAAAAATTAGGCGACCTCAATGACCAAGAAATATCGCCAACTGGGTATAATGTGTTTAGGAAGCAGCTGGTTTTTGGCTTTAGTTGAACACCTGACCTTATGCGATGTCGCCCGACCTTGTTGAAACAAGGACTTCTTGTTGATTTTTGAAAATCGAATTAAATATTATGCGAAGAAGAAGTGAATCGTGTGTACACAGTGGGTTGATATTACGGTTGATGTAATTTAATTATCATCTTCGAAAGTATAGGGGCCATTAACCCCGACAAATGACATCGTACAACCACGTTGTGACATTGATAATGTAATGAAATGGTTACTGGTGCAGTTAGTGGGGGGGTCTTCTTTTGCCCAGTAGTGGCAATAATGTTTGATATTGGATTCTAGAAGATTAAAATGAGTTCAGTTGCTCGTGAACAGATTGTGCGAATCATCCTTGTCCATACGAATCAGAAATTAACTAACGATCTAACTCTGTCGGACTGTCTGAATCGCTCTCCTGCAACTCCTGTTCTGTCTGGACTGGACCAACTTGGGGGGTGGAAACTCGCGCCCGTGGAAACAAGAAAACTCCTGTCTGAGACGTCCATTGTAGCTGCAAGACACCGCGTGGAAACCGCGACATCTGCGTCTGAGCATTGCCAACAGTCTGCATTGCACGCAAGCACCGTCTAAGGCGTCGGTCTTTGGCCTCTCACTTGCTGGAATTGCGGGTTCGAACCCCGCCAGGAGCATGTGAATGTGCCGATCACCCGTCCAGAGCAGTCATCCCGAGTGTGATATATCTGGGTGTGATATATTTGGATTTGATACCGAAATCTTAACAATGAGAAGGCCTAGCACCACTAGGGCTGTGAACCTATTAAACAATACAATATTTTATTTCCGGGTAGGCTGTCGGTTTAGGACCTAACTTCTTTCTTGGAAGTTGTTAACCCCATTTTTGAAGCACTAAACTCTTGGCACAGGAATATTGTTTTTTTTTTAATTTTGGCAGAACGTCCTCTAACCGAGAGCGCAAATGTTTTTATTTCGGTAAATTTTTAAAATAACGAAAGCGCCTTGTGCACAGGTCTCTGCCACATTGGTTACTAAATAGTGCGGTACTCACAGCGCCATTTATCTTAGAGCATGCCTTCACGTTTGCGGTTCCAGGAAATACTTCATTCTCAGAATTAGTCATTACTCTACCTAACACTATATAAGCAAACCCGAAAATGCGAACAACTGAATTGCTGAGGTCGCACGCAGAATTTCATGACTATTTATGGAACACAAACAGCACCATAACTGCTGGCGTATTACAATTTTGCTTATGCGATATCAACTGTTGTTACTGAATAAAAGAACGAAGCTTTTGAAAATTTTGTGTTAAACAATTTCATCCAATGTTCTAAGTCGCAACGCACCCACTTTGTATATAAAATATTTTGTGTCGTCTATAGGAGAAATTTTCTATTCTGACGTTGAACGGTTACGGAAAAATTTGGGGTAGAAAAAGTTGCTCTTCTTGCGGTGCCACATATTGTACCTATTTAACGTGATGTATTGTCGGTCCGTCCTTGAGTCAATAGCCAAGCCAAGCCATACGGAGGCAAGTGTGTCATGTAAAATAGTTGGAAAAATAGGGATAACGTTTACAAAAAAGTGCGACTTTTTCTTCCTTAATTAATACTTTCATGTCACTCATGTGTTAAGTAGATATTAGGTTTACATGCTAACATTACAGGAATCACAAACTTATTCTCGTTTTATTATTTATTTCTAATGCAAAAATATGTAACAGCTCTCATTCTTTAAAACATATCCCCCCATTGTCTCCATAAGTGTTTAGATTTAGTTATAGACACCTGTATTTTTTTTTTGTGGTGCTACAGTCCAACGCGCGCCATGGCCTCCTCATTCCTGAGGTTTCTAGATCACACACAACGACACACCACAGTCGGTAGGACTCCTCTGGACGCGTGATCAGCGCGTCGCAGAGACCTCTACTTGACAACACACAACCCTCACAACAGACAGACATCTATGCCTTCGGTGGGATTCGAACCCTCATTCTCAGCTGGCGAGTGGCCGTAGACCTACGCCTTAGACCGCGCGGCCACTGGGACCGCCACCTGTAGTTATATCGATGTAATTTAACCTAAGGTACCTTCTCCAGAATTATGGCAGTTTCCTCCTGAAACATTCTGTATATAGAAAAAAAAATTCTGTGCAGTCGGTACTGCTGCACAACCCTAGCACGGCGGATGCTAAGCGCTGCGCGCATCGCGCGCATTGGGATTTAAAAGATCTGTATTTTCCCTTACAACGTACTTATTTGAATATTCCTGATCATTCTCTGATTGTAGAGTGTTCGGTACTGTACATAGTCTTTGACTGTTTTTGTAACAGGCGCGCAGATTGCATGCTGTGATGTTGGAAATGGAGATCCAAATACTTTTCTTTAGCTAGCTGAATTCCAGGCTTCAAAGGGCTAATTCAGATTTGCACAAATATGCAGAGACTTCCATTTCATTTTGCTTTCAGAGAGACAGAAGGAACCCTAACGTAACTAAATGTCACTTCATCAACTCTTTACTTCACACAGACTTTGAACGCTTGTAGCTGTCACTTGAAATTCTAGTGGTTACTGTGTGTGCCACCAAGAGTAACACTAAAACCTCCTGTATTTTTTAAACGAAGTACATTTTTGTTATATATGACTGTTACATTAAATTAACAATACAACATGCGTAGGTTTGTCTTTATGTATTAAGTTCGCTGTGTACTGAAATTTTTAAGCATCTGCTTTCCGAAATATATTTATTCTGCATTGAATATCTTAGCTGTTACGTCACTTGGAGAAGCGTACGTTTTTTTTACAAACTTCGCCAAATATGTCAGAGCAAATATTTTTGACTTACGAAACTTTTGGCTGCTCATAAAGTTAATATTTATTTAAAGTTGTTGTGTTCCATATACGTGTATCAGAGGAATGTTTAATTTTCTGTAGTACACAAACAAATGCATAATAGCACAATATGCTTTACCATATGTTATTAATACCCGTATGCTTCGGTCATTTTTCCTACTGTCATCAGGGTACCTTTATAAGAATACTGATAAAATTGTTATCAGTATACGTGTGAAGTTACTCTGATGATGGATCAATTTTTCAAGGCTCCTAAAATCGAATGGTCAAAGGCAGGGCTTTGCTGTTTCCTTTCACCAAATTTGTTCATGATTATTACGTATTACTTGCGCAGTTTGTGGGCCCGGTAGCTCAATCGGTATAGCGACTGACTATTGGTTGGACGGCTCTGGATCGAATCCCGGTGGGGACGAGATTTTCCGCCCATCCATACCGGGCCTGGGGCCCACCCAGCTTCCTGTAAAATGGGTAGCGTGTCTCTCCCGGGGGTAAAGTGCGGCCGGGGCGTGCCACTGACCACTCACCCCCTTCTAGTGCCATGATCATGGAAGAGTAGAGCTATACCTCTACCCACCCTCTGGGCCACACCGGACCTGTAACGGGATCACTTTACCTTCACTTTCGCAGTTTGGTTACATTCTGTAAGTTCATTCTTAAAGTTACTAACCTAGCGATATTGAGAGTGTGTGTATATCAGAAGCTTCCCCTGTTATACAAGTTTCTCAATTTAACTCTTATTCTTCCTCCTTAAAAGTCTTTGCCTTAGAGTTTTTTTTAATATCTTCAATCTTTACTCTTACCTCAAAATAACATGCCGAATTTAAAACTGTTTTTACGAAAGGAAGTTAAGGAAGGTTAGTAATTTTTCCATTATATTGTGTTGAATGTGAAGGAACCATCAACTCAACTTCCCACTTCTCGTTTGCTAAGGGCTACATTGATCCGTGATGCGCTTACGTCACTTCTTTCAGGCTGCTGTTTATATATATCGATTGATACAAAAACAGTTGGATTTGTGTGGTAGTTAGCATAATTGATCCACAGTTCAGACCATATTCCTTTGCGGTTTTCTTCATCCCCTACATTGCACTTTCGTTTATTGGGACGAAGATTGGTATTAAAAATGGGTTTTTTAGAAATAAGGAATAGAGAGCGCTCTACATGAAACGTCCGCGGGTTTAGGAGTTGAAAATTTTTCGACTGTGTAAAAGCAGTTTGGATTACATAACTCCATGGAGACCAGTCCTAATGAACAAACGAACAGCTTGTTAGACTAACGTTTTTCTCGTTCTTCATGGAGCCTGATGATTCATTGCCATCCTGCTGCACTGCCCTTTAATTTAGACGTACTGTCTATCAGCCATGTCGCGCGTAGTTTTAAAGCGCGTTCGCGAAATTTGCGGAAGGTGACTGTTAGCTTCGTAATGTCCGTCATCTGCCTGTCTGTCTGCCCGTACGTCCGTCCGCGGCTCTCACTGAACACGATTTCATCAACGTTTACATTTGAGTATTTTTCTGTAATCTGTCGAGGAAATTCAAATTTCACTAGAGTCTGACAAAAGTAACTGTTAAATTACGTACATACCCATAAACATTTATGATAATATCTCCCTGAATTCTTCTTATAATGAGAAGTGTTTCAGGCAAAATTTGTAAAGGTAATCAAAACACATATTTTGTGTTCAAATTTTTTTTTCGGAAATCGTGCCGTTTATGAGATAAGGTGAAAAAATATTGTAGAACCGGACAGGCCACAGACGACAATATGGCATATGCACATTGTATGTTGGATACCTAAGGCTACAGACACGCACGCAGATTACGTAATACGTACTACTTTCCACTGCAACAATGGTTGAAAAAGCGTGCCTCAGTGTTACGCTATACGTTAATTTCCTGTCTTGTTCAAAATTCCTTCTACGAAAACACGTACGTGTTGTCCTCCAGATGTCACAGAGTTCGTCATATTATCGGCTGCAATAGTATTTAGTGAAAACCACTAATTATGTTACCGTAAATGAGGTAAACATAATGTCTTTTTTGTGTAAGGATAAATTTTACGATAGTTTACATTTGTTATTTCATCTTATGTAATAATGTAGCACGAAGCTATAGGTCTGCGAATTAAGCCATACCACAGTCCGTGTAGTATAACATTTCAAGAAATGTGTCTGCACTATGCGATGTAGAAAGTAACGTTTTCAGCACAACGAGACTGGGTACTAACATATGTGATTTATCGATACAGCGGTTCTCTCAATTTGTACAGTATTTGAAGGAGAAACTGAGAGTGGTGAAGGTGATAGAACTTCAGATTTCACGACATAAATGCAGTTAGGACTCTAAATTAAGTGTCAAAACTTATTCGAATAAAACCACTCAATAAAAGTGTAAGAATTTTAAGAGTTATTACGTAGTATAGCAAGATATCTGAAAATTTCATGCAGGATCCCTGTTGCTGGAAAGACAGCACAGTGCCAGAAGAGGTACGGCGTAGTTACAGGAAAGTGTCTTGAAATTTTGTGATCGAAAAAAGTTTTAAAGTCCAACCACTTACATGTAGTTCGTGCAATCAACATGGCGGAATAATGATGGATAACAACCGTTTTCCGATCCGGACTTCGGTTCCATTAATCGCCTTTTAGAAACGCTTCACTTGCATCCAAGATCCCTTCGGAATAGCAATGTAAACTGAGTAGAGCACTAGGTCAAAGGAAAAGGACAAAACGCGCGAGAGAAGTAAGTAGAAGCAGAAATTTCAGCACAATACCTCCCTCCTCTGTCGTAGTGTAGGTGTTGCCTGTTTTTGTATGTTTAACTTGCATCGTAGGAAACAATGTACAGTCATAAAATGAGACAAGTTTTCAAAAACCCTTCTTTCGGAAATATATATATATATATATATCAGCTGGAAATGGGGAGAATTTTCCCACCCAACTTACTAAATTAGAGAAAATAGAAACATTTCTGTTAAATACATGCATTTTGTAAAAATTGAGTTTATTATAATTATTATTATTATTGTTCTTGTTATGTTTTCTGTAATGTGTTGCATTTTATAGTATAATATGTAAATACGGTTTTTACTAAAGTAATTACAAATGTTGTATACAGTTAGAGCTGAGTACAGAAATTTGTAGACTGTGTGGTATGTTCCAAGAACTAGAGATTTCTTGAGGTGCTGTCTTTCAGGTTTAAGGATTTCAAGCTGCATTCCTTGGTCTTCGGCACTACAGCAGTCGCTGACATGACTATTGATACTATTGTTATCTGTTTGCACATTGACTCTGCTGTTCGAGTTGTTGTGTTAATTTGAAATATTTCTTTCTTATTGTTATACACTATTGCCGTATTGTCTGTTCCAGGGAGAGCTGTGTAAGTTATATTGCCAAATAACTCACTATCAGATCTGTATTTCTTTATCAGTCATAAATATTCGATCACAAAACATTTTGTGCCTGTCGTCTGCTATTACTGCCACTCGTACTTCCTGGTTTGTGTTTAAATCACTGGAACGAAATTCTTGTTAATTTGTTTCCAGAAAGATTTCCAGTCAATTTCTTTAGTTATATAATTGTACTTTGTATTATTTGTAAATGATGGTAAAATCATACAGATTGACGGAATGTGTTTTCTGGAAAGCGACAGCGCCAGTAGGGCCTAGGGCGTATCGTTTTGAGGTTTCGAGACCACACAAAATTAGACACAAGCAGTCGGTAGGACTATTGTACACGCGTGTTCAGTTCGTCGCAGCCGTCGTTACCAGTACAACGTTCAAGAAACACAGGAGACGAGCATCGGCGCCCTCGGTAAGAATCGAACCCACAATCTCAGCAAGCAAACGGGCGCAGACCTACGCCTTAGACATCGCGACCACTGAGATGGGCCTTGATTCTTATAGCTACCATAAGTACCTCAGTTTCAAAAACCCAAATTTGGATATCTATTTTTCGACTTCAATTTTAAGTCCCAATTTTGCTGACGGATTGACTTTTGTTTTCCGTGCTTTTTTAACTTTTGAGCTTGTTGGAGTTTAAAAGTGAATAGTCTTATCAGCAATGAGAAATTCTCTGTGAGCTCCTGAAGTGTTCTTATTTTGCAAGATATATTCACGGCCTGAGGGTTTTTAATTATAATTTAAATTGAAAATGCCGAAGAAAGCTATTCCCTCATCAGTTCTAGAATTTCGTTGTCTTTCTCTGCCGGAATGAGAAAGGTGTGTCAGATGCTTGTCACTGTTGTTTGTGTATCCCTCTCTACTCTCGCGTTCCTTAAAGTACACATTTTTTTTTGTGTTATACTGGATTGTGATCCATGTAGAATCGAACATAACTTTTTATGCTTAGATGTTTAGTTGCAAAGAAAAAACACATATATTGCACTATTTTAGCCTAATTTTATTTGTTGTTTAATGTCAAATATTGATAATGGTCTTTTCACTTTTACGTTGCATCGTGATCTGGTAAAGTTGTATTTATTCCTTTTAAACCTGGCACGAATACTAGAAAAGCAAACTCCTCCGACTGCTGATGGTCTAACAAATTGATGAACTCAACCCAAGTGGAATGTTTCCTTCCTCATTTCGTAGGATCAAAGAATAGGTAATGAAAACACATGCGCTCACTAGATTCTACATTTGACCTTTTAAACCCCTGTTACTTTTTGGCAACATTTTAAGTTATCAGGAGTGGTGTGCAGATAAGCTATTCTTAGACATTTCTTCAGCCACAGTTTCATTGAACCAAACACTACATGCGTGTTGCGAAAGAGAGTAATACTTCATATAATTTACAGTGTCTTTGCACTTCTTATTATATTTACCGCACCAACATCGCCATAATGGAATCAGTGTACTGAATAAATTTCCATCTTCCGTGGCTTGCTGTTCGAATACACTGCGGCTTAACAGATTATAATAAGATTTATGTGTTTGTTTAATTTTCAGTATATTAAAACCCGACCGAAAAACCTATACCTGGCTTCCAAATCGAATTTATGTGAGGGCATATCCTGTTGTGATACTCACCTCTTTCTTTTGGCTTCCTGGCTCATGTGAATTTGTGTTCATTATTTCCTAAAAGAAACGAAGTTTGTAAAGATATGTATGCTGTAAAATTTTCAATATCATTTGCTCTACTACATTTTTAAGCTCATTTGAGTCCAACGAAAATTAAACAACGTACTCTAATAAACTTCTTTAGGTCTTCATTTGAAGTGTCTGTTATCAGTGTCAGACTTGAAAAAAATTTGATTTAGTCAATGGACTTCGCCAAAAACTCCCCCCAAAATAATGTTTCACTAAAATTCTTCTAGTGGGAACTGAGTTGTCGCATGTAGAGAAGAGGACAGATGGAAGGAAAGACGTGACGAAGCTAAGAGACGCTTC
>Ga0123353_10005857_pt1 | contig 16241 bp, 16 predicted proteins | sample TergutLab28metaG_3_FD_92763 | JGI IMG/M metagenome (GOLD analysis project Ga0123353, IMG submission 92763) | Labiotermes labralis P3 segment gut microbial communities from Petit-Saut dam, French Guiana - Lab288 P3 | ecosystem: Host-associated > Arthropoda: Insects > Digestive system > Gut ... | reverse complement strand
CCCAGTCGCGGCGTCCGTAAATAACCCGTACAACCCGCACTTCTTTATTCTTTGGTATATAAAAAACAAGATAATTGTCCACAGGTAAAAAACGGTAGCCTTTTGCAGTTAAAACTTCATTTTCAGGTGCTGCCCCTATTAAAGAGAAATCACGAAGCCGCTCAATAGAATCAAAAATTTTATCGGTCAATTTTCCCGCCGCCTTTGGTGAAAAAAGCTTATCGGAAATATAAGAAAAAATTTCGTCAATATCGGAATATGCGGCTTCGGATATTATTATTTTATTCAGCATATTTCTTTCTTAACCTTGCACGGGCTTCTTCTAAAGACATATATTTCCCATTTTCAATTTGCTTTTCGCCTTCGGCTAATTTAGCGTAAAGTTCAAGTAAAGCGTTCTTTTTTTCGTATTCCGCTATATCTACCAAAACATAGCGTCCGCGTCCGTTTTTCGTCAGGTAAACAGGATTATTTAAACCGCAATCTCTTAAAACATCATTATAATTACGCAAATCCGAAACCGGTTTTATATTAAGCATACAAACCACCCCCATCATTAATTATATCATATTTTAAGTAAAATTCAACATAATATTTTAAACATTATAAATTGTGCATTGAATATTAAAATCCCATTCCCGGAATATTCATCCCCTGCATCGGTCCCGCGACCTTCGCCATTTCTTCTTCCATATTGTCGCCGGCGCGGCGGACGGCTTCGTTCACGGCGGCCAGAATCAAATCCTCCAGCATGTCGATATCCTCGGGGTCGACGATTTCGGGCTTCATTTTTATAGCCTTTAATTCATGCCTGCCGTTGACGGTCGCCTCCACAGCGCCGCCGCCTGAGGACGCGTTATATTCGCGCTCCTCAAGCTCCTCCTGAACCCGCGCCATCTCGTCCTGCATATCCTGCAGCTTCTTCATCATGTCGTTCCTGTTTGTACTCGGTACCCTTGCCTTCATGTTGTTTCGTCTCCTTTTGTAATATTTTTGCAACAAAGTCCATTACTTCATTTGTGTGTTTTACAGCTTTAAATGTTATCGTCCCCGCTCATATAAAACAACCCCCTCATTTGCGATTTTACGCTCTATAGTCAGCTGCCTTGAACGGCGGTTGAAGATTTCAACGGTACCCGCCAATATATCCACAGGCTTTACCTTCATGCCCCGCATAGCCAAATGGGCGTCGCCTATCGCGTCAATCGGGCGTATGCCGTCATTCGGGACGACCATATAAAAATCGTAGTCGCTTTGCTCGTGCTGGGTTCCGTTTGCGTATGAGCCGAACAAATACAGTTTTTCAACAGGAACGGTATTTACAATTTTATCCCTTATTTTTAATATTTCTTCATTCATATCAGCCCTTCTCTAATTTTAACGATTTTCTTATAATAAATTTATCCTTCCGTCTTTAACCACAGAGCGGGGCGGACGCCGTTTATGTTTCGGTAATCTGACGAGCAGTTAGATGGCAGTACCGCAGAATCATCGGAAACAAAACTTCCGTCTACTATATTAGAGCAGGACGATAACAACGCGCCCGGCCCGTCAAATTGAAAATGCCCGTCGACCAAATCGGAGCAGCCCGATATGTCTATTCCGCCCTGGTCAAAGCCGTCCTTGCAAAACCCCATCACAGTGGCGACGCGGCGGCCGTTCGCACCGGGTGATCTTAATCTCCAATGCCAAACGATGCTGTCATTATCAACGGCGCGGCGGTTGAGATTGTACTTATCGTCCAGCCAAGGCAAAAACTCGTCCTTGCACCAGTCGCAATTTGGGTACATATACCGTGTTTTTATCTGCCCGCTGTCGCCGAAATACTTCAAAACCTCGTCAATGCTCAGAAAAAATATTTTATCGTCCGTGGGGTTTCCGCCCCTTGTGCCGTACCACGGGTTGTCGGGGTTTTCGTTCGTCACTTCGATAATACGTACGCGGTCGGCTTCGCTGAACGAATTATAAAACTCCCCGTTCAGGTATTTGCGCATATCGCAGGTTTCCCATGTGATTTCACTTTCACTGCCGTGATACGGCCTTCTTTCAATCACTTTTTCGGTTATTATAAGCGACCTGCCGCCCCGTTTGTCCAGCACATGCCAGTCGTATTTGCCGAATCGGATTTTCCCGCCGGGCGGGACGGGGATCGGCTTTACGGGATAGCCGCATTCGACGCACATTTCTTTGTTGCGCGGCGTTTTCTTTTTGCAATTCGGGCATTTCATTATTGCCATACCTCTCACATCATTTATTCTCTTAGCAAACTTATTCCTTGCGCCGCGCGGTAAAAAACAGCCTCTCAAAGCGGAACAAATATTTCCCGTCTTTTTGCGGTTTATATAACCCGTCAATTATGATAAAAATATCGTTTAAAAATTCGTTTTTTAACTCTTCGATATCGAGCCGTTCTAAAAACGGCTTGAACGCGGTAGACGAATACCACTCTATTATATCGCTTTTTGAATTCAATATGTGAGTATGTTTTGTCGTCCATATATCGGCCGGGGAAAACGCGTTAGGGTTTTCGCCTATTATGTCGTAATAATAACCGATATCATGATAATAAGCCGGGTTTTTTACCGGGAAGCGTTTATCCCATTTTTCACTTTTGACAAGGCCGCAAAAAGGTTCATAAACAGGCGTACCCATAAAATACGGTATTTGGACGGCAATCATCCCGTCAATATCCAGCAAATCAAAAAGGCGCGGCAAAAGCCTGTCATGGCCGGGCAGCCAATGAAGCACGGAATTGGAAAAAACGATATCGAAAGCCCCCAAATCCGAAAGGTCTTCATTTGCGTCCTTTAACAGCCACGTAATGCCCGAATGCGCCTGCCGCGCCTTTTCTATCATGCTGCGCGAGCTGTCTATGCCGATGATCTCCGCGTTTTTGTACCGTTTTTTAAGATGAGCCGTTGAATTCCCCGGTCCGCACCCGATATCAAGTATCCGCTTCGGGTCATTGAGCGGGATATGAGAGATTAGGTCAAATATAGGCTTATCCCGTTCGCCCGCAAACTGCAAATATAATTCCGCGTTCCAATCAGGCATGGCTGTTACCTCAAATCACAAAGTTGTATTGGTTTCGGGCTGCAAAAAGTATGTGACGGATTTCCCGGTTTCCAGGTCGGACAGCATCAAACCGCTGCCGACAAACTCGTAATTATATGTGGAGGTTTTCGTATTCCGAAAAATCGTGTATGTAACCGTGAGGGTTTTTTCTTTGGCATCCATAGTATACGCGCCGTCGTAGCTGCCGTCTAAAATGTCGCTCCCGATGCCCACAAGGTCGGCCAAAGAGGACAGCAGGCCGCTGTCGGACAGGTTCATCTTGAAAAAGATGATTTTCGCGCGCCCGTCTTCCAAGAATTCATAGCCCTGCTTCCCCGTGGAATCCATCCAGCGGCCCTGTATCCTGTTTTTCGGCAATTGCCCGCAAGAGGAAATAAGCATTGCCGCCGCAAGCAGCAGCGCTATGACGCTAAAAGAACGTTTTATGTTTTTCATAATATTTTTTCCTTTCTTTACCGCCAATCCCGTTCCGAGAGCTTGTTGATGCGGTTTATCTGCTCCATATAAAACGAAACCAGCCAGTCCCTGTCCTGAAAAAGCCCTATGGCCTTGCCGTGGTCGCCCCGCTGGACGGGCATCACATTCCAGACCCCGCGCTCGATTTTTTCCGCCGAAAATTCGCACTGCCCGTCGTCAAACGGGGCTTTTGCGGATATTGTGTTGACCAGCCCGTCGTTGGGGAGCCAGTCGTCGTTTATCGCTATATTGTTGACGGTGTTTTTGCCGTACCCGCCGATAATGGCGGCCAGCGGCTGCAAAACCGCCGACATATCACTTGACCCGACGCGCCTGGCGTTGCCTAAAACACTGATCATCGCGTCTCTCGTCCCGTCATACGGATAAGAAAAATAATAAATACCGGGGACGGGCTTTACCCACCCGTTTATTTTTCCCGCGCCTTCGAGGGTCAAATCATAATAAGCGTTGTCCCGCGTATGGCTCATTTTCACCATTTCGTCGAAATCAAGGCCCGCGCGGCCGTCGAGGCTTATGCCAATGGAGCCGAGTATGTCGCCCAGCCCCGTACCGTTCAATATGGAGGAAATGCCGTCCAGTATGCCGCTGAGAAAATTGCCGGTTTTGGCCCCGCCTATGGCGTAAAGCAAGGTGGTCCCGTTATGGGGGGCCGCAAGGGCCGTCACGCTGAATACCATATTCCCCTTGCCGCCCTCGAAAAGCGGCGAAACCCCCGCGCCGGACGCGGTCCGCTCCGCTTCGCTGCCCTCTGCCATAAGATGGGCGAACACGCGGACGGACGCGCCGCCGAAGCTGTGCCCGACAAGGTTGATTTTGCGGGCGTTTTTATGCCGCGCATTTTTATGCGCTGTGCTTTTGCGCAGGCCCCAGTCGGGGATAAGGGCCTCGCCGTAAGCCTTGCCGTAGCGCTCATGCCCGAACTCGGAGGAATGGGCCTCGCCGTAATCGACCGTGGCGCCTGTCAGCTGCGCGTAAAGCTCGCAGGCCCTGTCCCATGCGCTGTTCCATTCGCCGACGCTTGGGGCGTAGCATTCCACGCCCTTATCCTCAAGCATTTTCATCAGATCGCCCGCGGTCGCGCCCCAGTAATCGGCGTAGTTGCTGCCGGTTTTATCCGTACCCCAGCCGTTCAGCCCGTGCACAAAGACATAGGGATAAGGCTCCTGAACGCTGAACGCGCCCATATATCCGAGGACGCCCACACCCGCGCCGCCCGAAGCGATCACGCATGACAGTGCAATAATAATTATTTTTGTTGCCTTTTTCATGAAATATACCTCTTTATCAATCCGCGAAATTATCAAAATAGCCTTGGATCAATACGATCGGCGTGCCCTTGTCCCCGCTCCCGGAGGTCAGGTCGCAGAGGGAGCCGATAAGGTCGGCATAGCGGCGGGGGGTGGTGCCCTGGGTAGCCATCGTGCCTTTTAAATCCGCGTCCTTTTCCTTTATTTTGCCCCTTATGGCGTCGCTCAGCTCGTCGCCCCGCAGGCTGGAAAATTCGTTGTCAGCGAGGTATTTCAGTTTAAGCTCGTTGGGCGTGCCGTTCAGGCCGTCGGTATAGGCGGGGGAAATCACTGGGTCGGCAAGCTCCCATATTTTGCCTACAGGGTCTTTGAACGCCCCGTCGCCGTATATCATGACCTCGATATCTTTTCCGGTTTTAGCTTTTATATCGCTCTGCACCTTTAATATCAATTCGCGGCATTTTGAGGTCTCGGGGAAAAGCTTCACTTTTTCCTCCGTCGATTTATTCGTGCCGAGAAGCCCGAATTCGGTATTGTAGCCGCTTCCGTTCACGGGTGCGGTCAGAATGTCGTCAAGGCTGTAAACAGATTCCGCGCCGTTTGATATAAGCAGCCTTTTCGTGCGTTTTCTCGTATGTATGTCGCAGTTCAGCACATTTTTCGCGTACTCAAGTATGGCAAGGGGGCTGTTCGCGAGGATTATCTCGGCTTTGGCCCCCTCGCCCTCAACTATTGAAGTGTAATAATCAACATAATCCACACCCGTGAAGGGATGCTCGTTTTTCCCGAACAGCTCCCTGTATTTTTCCTTTGTCAGCGTGTCCGTCCAGGGGTTCACGCCGGACGCGTCAAGCCTGTCTACGTCCATAAGGTGGTTGCCGACCTCATCCGAGGGGTAATTCAGCATAAGGGTTATTTTTTGTGCGCCCCTCGCTATCCCTTTAAGGCAGATGGCAAAGCGGTTGCGGCTCAAAATGGGGAAAATGACCCCGATTTTGCCGCAGGGGAATTTCGCGCGGATATCCGCCGCGATATCGTCGATAGTTGCGTAATTCCCCTGCGCCCTCGCCGCTATCGCCTCCGTGGCGGCTATAACGTCCCGGTCGTTAAGGGAAAAACCGCCCTCATCCGCCGCCGCCAGCACGCTGTTCACGATTATAGCTGCCAGATCGTCCCCCTGTTTGATTATAGGGGCCTTTATCCCCCTTGATATTGTCCCTATGGTTTTCGACATAAAAAAATCACTCCATATTTATGTTAATAATGCAGTCAACAAAAAGAAGTAGGGGACGATGCCTACATCGTCCCGAAAAAAATCAAAGATTACTTTTTTATTATACACGCAAATAATGGCCGTGTCAATAAAAATTTCAAATTGATTGAAAATGTTATATAGTTTATGCTATAATGCTTTTGGTGATAATTTTGAATATAAATTTGAAAAAGGCATACGAACTGCTTGAAAAAACAACGCCCCTTGATTTTGACTGCGGGAAAATATGCGGTTCGCGCTGCTGCAAAGGCGACGGCATGACGGGGATGAACCTTTTTCCGCATGAAACAGATATCATTAAAAACGTCCCCGGCTTTTCCGTATATGAGTCGGACGGGAACATTTCCTATCCCGTGATGGTGTGCGGCGGGAGCTGCGACAGGCGGATGCGCCCTTTTGGATGCCGCATATACCCGCTTTTCCCGCTCGTCACCCTAGGCAGCCGCCAAAACCCGAAAGTCACCGTTATACACGACCCCCGGGCCGTGAAAAACTGCCCCCTCGCGGGCGGAAGGCTTCCATACCGGTTTACGTCAGCCGTAAGGCGGGCCGCGAAATACCTTGTCCGCGACCCGGAGATTTTGGAATATTTGATTAAAACGGGAGAGGAATTGAAAGAAATACAGCAATTATGCGATATATTAATTATTTGACGAAAATATGGGCATTCGGCAAAATAACTAAAACGCGAAAAGCTGTTATTTTCGGTAAAATTTAAGTAAAAAAACCGGATTTCCGCGTTTTGCGCGTGTTTTCGGGTCTTTTAACAAAAAAAGCAAAAATCGGCCAACTATCAAAAGGTGTACATTTTGATAGTTGGCTTTGTGTTGTTTATTTTACCAAAGTTCAACCGTAAAAATCAAGTGTTTTTTTCATAAAGTCATATGATTGTGAAGTATGCACAAAAAAATCCTGTGGCTATCATAACGTACACCTTTTGGCAGTGCATAATCATTATTTAAAGGAGCGGCAATTTATGAAGGTTCTTATCTATACCCCTCCTCCGCCGTCAGGAATGATGCGCGGCGGCGATACTTTACAGCTTCCCATCGGCCCGCTGATCATCGGTACATACGCAAAAAACGCCGGCCATGACGTTAAAATAATAGACGGCATAGTGTCTGATTCTTTTACTTCCGATGTTAGCGAAGGTTTTATACCTGATATTTTGGGTGTTTCCCTGCTGACTATGTATGGTATTCTCGATATTGACGGCATCCGCAGTTTTATTTCAGACGTTAAAAAGGTTGCCGACCCAACCGTGGTATTTGGCGGTGCCGGTGCAAGCGTTCTTTCTGAAATTCTGCTCAACGAAAAATTGGCCGATTATATAGTACACGGTCCGGGTGAAGAAGTCTTTGTCGAATTGTTGTCCGCTCTCGAAACCGGTTCTGATGTTTCCGGCATCCCCGGTGTCGCCTATCTTGACGATTCCGGTTCTTATGTCAAAACAGCAATAAAAAAGTGCGGCGGTTACGGCTTATCGCTCCCTTTGGACTATTCTCTGATGGATATAACGCGCTATTTTCATTACACGCTCGATAATAAAAAAGGACTTGCTATATGCACGTCCCACGGTTGTAAATACCGCTGTACATTTTGTTATAATGAATCTTTTTATGCCTGTTCTTATCAGACCCGCCCTGTTTCTGTCATTATTTCTGAAATGAATTTCTTGAATAAGAATTATAATATTGAACACTTCATAATATTAGACGAATGTTTTGGTATCGACAAGGAATGGATGTATGAGCTTTGCAACGAGATTATAAAAAAATTCCCGTCGGTTACCTGGTGGTGTCAACATCATGGGGGAATGAAAACAAGGGAAGATTATGAGCTGATGTATAAGGCGGGCTGCCGTGAAGTTTGCATCGGCGTAGAATCCGCAGACCCTCAAATGAGTATAAAAATTCGTAAGGCTATTGACTTGACGCGCATCCCGCCAGAAATTGACATGATGCACGACATAGGTTTTTCAGTCTTAGGCGCTTTTATTTTAGGTTTTCCCGATGAAACATTCCAACAATTGCTGCGGACGTGCGAGTTCATGTTATCTTCAAAGATGGATGGCTTTTACATCAGTAAGTTTTACCTTATCCCCGAAACAAAAATATACGATGAACTGGTCAGCGAAGGCCGTTTTAAAATGCCTAAAACCCTGAAGGAATTTCAAATATTTCTATCTTCTAAGAATTATACAAATTACTCAAAAATACCTGACCGCGAATTGAATGTGGTGATGGCCTTTTTTAACCTTATGATCAAATTAAAATTTTTATTTAGCGAAAAAAATGTTTTGAATAACCTGTATACGGTTTTAAAAAAGCGGATTATAGGCAGCGGAAAAAATAAACAATTTATTTTTTATACTTTTTTGTTTCATTTCCAAATGTTGTTGTGTGTTTTCGCGCATCCCTTTATACGTAAAAAATATAAGCTGTTATTCCGAAATTATGAAAGTTATACCCCGGACAAAAAATAACAGCGGTTTATTAAGGTATTCTAATTATATCAAACGAGGAACCGGCAATAACCGCGTAAAAAGGGACGCCGGGAGCGACGTCCCCTGCGACCCTGTATCCTAAGAATGATAGTCCTGCAATGATTTAACCGCTTTCGCGTTCCCGGGGTTGGCCAGGCATTCTTTTATGCCCGTCGCCGCCGCTATTGCCGCCGACATTGTCGTAATATACGGCACCTTGTTTTTTATGGCGGCTTTTCTGATATAGGAATCGTCGGTCGCGCTGAGTTTTCCGACGGGGGTGTTTATGATAAGCTGTATCCCGCCGTCCTGTATCATTTCGATTATCTCGTCGCTGCCCTCGTAGATTTTCTTTACGTGCCTTACGTTTTTTATGCCTTTTTCGACTAAATAAGCGTATGTGGTCCCCGTGGCCGCGAAATCAAAGCCGCAGCCTTCAAGTATTTTCGCCGCTTCAAGGGCTTTCGGCTTGTCGCGTTTTATGACGCTTATAAACGCGGTGCCATTAAGGGGAAGTTTGGATTGGGTGGCCTCTATCGCCTTGTAATAGGCAAGGCCGAAGGAGGGCGCCATCCCGAGAACCTCGCCCGTGGAGCGCATTTCCGGCCCCAGCACCGGGTCTACCTCCGGGAACATATTAAAGGGGAAAACGGCTTCCTTCACGCCGAAATGCTTTATATCGCTCCTGTGGTATGCGGAAAGGTCGATTTCCTCTCCCGTTATCTCCGAAAGCATCATTTTTGTGGCTATGGGCACCATCGAAATGTTGCAGACCTTTGAAACAAGCGGCACCGTGCGGCTGGCGCGGGGGTTCGCTTCTAATACATATACTTTATCTTCGCAAATGGCGTACTGCATGTTCATAAGCCCGCACACCCCAAGCTCGTTGGCAATATCAGCCGTGTATTTATAAATTGTTTTAAGGTTTTCATCGGATATTTCAATAGACGGGATGACGCAGGCTGAGTCGCCTGAATGCACCCCCGCGTATTCTATGTGCTGCATGACCGTCGGCACGAAAACGTGTTTTCTCCCGTCGGCGAGGGCGTCGGCCTCGCATTCCAGGGCGTTGTCGAGGAACCTGTCTATCAATATCGGCCTGTCCTCGCTGACGTCTACCGCCGCCGCCATATATTCCCTCAGCATGTCGTCGTCGTGGACGACCTCCATGCCCCTGCCTCCCAAAACGTAGGACGGGCGCACCATTAGGGGGTAGCCTATCCCGTCCGCTATTTTCAGCGCGCCTTCAACGTCAACCGCCATGCCCGACTGCGGCATGGGGATGTCCAGCTTTTCCATCATCTTCCTGAACAGGTCCCTGTCCTCCGCAAGGTCTATGACGGAGGGCTTAGTCCCCAATATCCTCGCCCCGAGGCGTTCAAGTTCGCCCGCTATGTTGAGGGGCGTCTGGCCGCCGAACTGGACGATTATCCCAATAGGGTTCTCCCTTTTATATATGCTCATAACGTCCTCGACGGTCAGAGGCTCGAAATAGAGCTTGTCGGAGGTGTCGTAGTCCGTGGAAACCGTCTCGGGGTTGCAGTTGACCATTATTGTTTCAAACCCCATGTCCCGCAGGGCAAAAGCCGCGTGGACGCAGCAGTAGTCGAATTCGATGCCCTGGCCTATGCGGTTCGGCCCGCCGCCTAAGATCATGACTTTCGAGGGATTAGGGGTTAGGGATTTGGGATTAGAATTTTCAGATGTTTTATTGTATGTTGAGTAATAATAGAATTCGGGTGTTTTCACGCCGCTGACTTGGACCGCGTCGAAGCTTTCAGCCATATTTATGCTTTCCCTTGCGGCGCGGATTTCGTCTTCGGGCGTTTCAAGTATTTTCGCCAGGTATTTGTCGGCAAAGCCGTCCAGCTTCGCCTGTTTAAGCAGATTTTTGTCAAGCGGCCTGCCTTTTCCGGCAATCAAAGCTTCTTCAAGCTCCACAAGCTCTTTCATTTGGGTTAAGAAATACCTGCCGATTTTTGTGATTTCATATAATTCGTCAACGGAAGCCCCTTTTCTGAAGGCTTCGTACATTATAAACTGCCTTTCGCTTGTGGGGTAGTTTAATTTTTCAAAAAGCTCCTCTTTTGAAAGCTTATTGAAATTTTTCGCGAACCCAAGGCCCCAGCGGGAGTTTTCAAGGGAGCGTATGGCCTTTTGGAAGGCTTCCTTATACGTTTTGCCGATGCTCATCACCTCGCCCACGGCGTGCATCTGGGTACCCAGCTTGTCTATCGAACCCTTGAACTTCTCAAAGGCCCAGCGGGCGAATTTTACTACTACATAATCCCCTGACGGCGTGTAGCTGTTTAAAGTTCCGTCCCTGTAATAAGGGATATCTTTTAAAAGCAGCCCGCAGGCCAAAAGCCCCGAAACATAGGCTATCGGGAATCCCGTCGCCTTTGAAGCCAGCGCCGAGGAACGGGAGGTTCGGGGGTTTATCTCTATAACGACAACCCTGTCGGATACGGGGTCGTGGGCCATCTGCACGTTTGTGCCGCCCACCACGCCTATGGCGTCAACTATGGAATAAGCGATTTTTTGCAGCCTGCCCTGCAATTCCTCCGGGACTGTCAGCATGGGGGCCGTGCAGTAGGAATCCCCGGTATGCACGCCCATTGGGTCAACGTTTTCGATAAAGCATACCGTTATTTTGTTGCCCGCCGCGTCGCGGACTACCTCCAGTTCCAATTCCTCCCAGCCGATAACTGATTCTTCAACCAGTATCTGCCCGATAAGGGAGGCCGAAATCCCCCTTTTTGCGACGGTGCGAAGCTCGTCTGCGTTGTATACAATGCCGCCGCCCGTGCCGCCCATTGTGTATGCGGGACGGATCACGACGGGGTAGGAGAGGGCCTCCGCTATTTTTTCGGCTTCTTCAATGCTGTAGGCGGGCTCGCTTTTCGGCATCCCGATACCCAAAGAATTCATTGTTTCCTTGAATATTATCCTGTCCTCGCCGCGCTCTATTGCGTCAAGCTGCACGCCCAGCACTTCGACGCCGTATTTTTTCAGCACCCCGGCCTTATCAAGCTCCAGGCAAAGATTAAGCCCCGACTGCCCGCCTAAATTCGGCAAAACGGCGCAGGGGCGCTCAACTGCGATTATTTCTTCAAGCCGTGCTACGTTCAGCGGCTCAATGTAGGTCTTGTCGGCGGTACCCGGATCCGTCATTATCGTGGCCGGGTTGGAATTCACGAGGACAATCTCATATCCCAAACTCCTCAGCGCCTTGCACGCCTGTGTACCCGAATAGTCGAATTCGCAGGCTTGGCCGATGATTATCGGCCCCGAGCCTATAATCAAAATCTTCCTAATATCCGTCCTTTTTGGCATATAACCGCTCTCCCTTTCAGCTTCGTCTTTTTGTTTGACCATAATTTATTATTTTAGCATAGACCGGCGCAAAATAAAAGGGGGGATGCGTTTATTTTTTTTATTTTAAGTATCTTTCAATTAACAAAAAAATTAGCGGATAATTTTATATATATTTTATAAGGCATCTTCTTTTTCAGTTTCGATAACGCGCAGCATATGTTTATACAGGGTATATACATATTTTGATTCGGGATTTCAGTATTGACGCACGGCGGGCTGTGTGATATCATAAAATCACCATATAAATTGCGGGGGGCACTTCAAAATGCCGAGAAATGTCATAATTATACACGCCGACCAGCACCGCGCCGACTGCATAGGCTGTTACGGCAACCGCGATGTGAAAACGCCGCACATCGACGCGCTGGCCGCCGACGGCGAACGGCATGACAATCATTTTACCGTTTATCCCTTATGCACGCCGTCGCGCTATTCGCTCCTGACCGGGACGTACGCAAGCCGCCATCTCGGGACCAACAACCGCTGCGCGGTCCCGCCGGGCATAGGCACCTTCGCGTCGGTTCTGCGGGCCGACGGGTACAATACCGCCGCCGTGGGGAAGATGCATTTTACGCCGACATGCCTCGACGTCGGCTTCGATTCGCTGACCTTGGCCGAACAGGACGGCCCCGGACGCTTTGAGGACGATTACCACCGATATTTATTAAACCTCGGGCTTGTTGACCGCACAGATATCATCGACCAGTTCTATACCTACCGCGCCAACGCCCCGGACGGGTATTTGGAAAGCTTCGGCGCCGCCGCGTCCGATTTGCCGACGGAACACCACTCGACGACGTGGATAACGGAACGCTCCTTGGAAAAAATCACGGCCTTCGCCCCCGGCAGGGGCAACCTGCTGATGACAGGCTATATCAAGCCGCACCATCCCTTCGACCCGCCCGGGTCTTACGCGGATATGTACGACCCGGGCGCATTGTCTATATTGCCCGGTTGGGCAGAACAGCTGTCAGAAACCGACAGGCGCAAATCAAACGGCTACTTCAATTATGATATGCTGACGGAAGCCGCGCTGCGGCGGGTTATGGCGATGTATTACGGCACGGTTTCCCATATCGACGACGGCGTGGGGCAAATCGTAGCGCGGCTCAAAGAAGCGGGGCTTTACGACGACGCGCTGGTCATCTACACCTCCGACCACGGCGAATATATGGGCTGGCATCATTTGCTGCTCAAAGGCAATTATATGTACGAACCCGAGGTGAGGATACCGCTGATTGTAAAATACCCTAAATCGTGGAATCGGAGAGGGACTGTCGATACGCTGTCAAGCAATATAGATATCGCGAAAATGATATGCCGCGTATGCGAAGCCGAGCCGTCTAAAAGCATGGACGGCAGGGATATTTCCGATATGGGCGGGGGCAGGGAATATGTCGTCTGCGAACGCATGACGGGGCAGTGGGACTATATGGTGCGGACAAAAACGCATAAATTGCTGATATCGGGCGATGCGGCCGATTTGCGCCTGTTCGACCTCGCTAACGACCCGCACGAGCTGCAAAACATAGCACCTGACCCGGCAAACGACGCGCTTATCGGCGAAATGAAAGAAATGCTTATGAACGAGCTGGTGTTCCGCCGCGGGCTTTACGCCCATTCAAACGCGAAGGCGCCTGTAACAAACGGCAGAACGCCGGAGGACACATGCGCCGAGCGGAAAAAGCGGTCGCATATGACGGCGGAGCTGTGCGACGTCAAGCCGACCGAAATCATTTGGGATTATTAGAGTTAAAATACAGAAAAAGGAACCAGGTTGTACAGGGAAAGCGCGGGGTATGTTTATTCGATGCTAGAAAATGAGTTAAAAAACGGAAGGCTCGTCCAAACGGAAGTTTAAACGCGGACAAATATAAGGCGGGCTTAAAGTAAATAAAGATAACGCAACACATAAAATTATACAAAATATTTTTTATTTTTTTGGGTAAGATTTTATTTCATCTGTTCGCCCAACTATGAAATCAACGCTTGTATTATAAAAATCCGCAAGCTTCATCAGTGCTTCTATCGGGATATTTATCATCCCGCTTTCGTAGTCGGAATATGTGCTTTGCTTGACGCAAAGATAATTCGCCAATTGCACCTGTTTATAGTCGTTATCCTCCCTCAAGTTTCTGATTCGTTCAAATTTCACATTTATCACCCCAAAACATAATAAAATATAGGCAGTACCTATATTGACTTTTATAGGTACTGCCTATATAATTATTTCAGCAAAAAATTATTATTTTTAGGAGGTCATAATATGTTAAAAACGAAAAAACTTATTGCGTGTTTCTTGGCGCTCGCATTTATTCTGCCTGTTTTTGCGGGAATGCCCGCGTTCAGCGCGGCGGCGGAGAATGTTTTAATCGGCGATGTGGACGGCGACGGGGAGGTAGGCGCCGCCGACGCCAGAATGATCCTTCGGCACGTGGCGAAGCTTGAATTGCTGAACCCGGAGCAGATGAAAAGAGCCGACGTGAACGGCAACGGCGAGATCGACGCCTCCGCCGCAAGGCAGGTTTTGCGGTTTACGGCGAAATTAGTCGATAAATTTGCGGCAGTTAGTGCTTCCCCGGTAGTTAATGAGCGCGGAAATACAGTCGGCAACATTGTCAACTGGGGACATGCGGCTATTCAAGGTGAATGGATTTATTTCAGAAATAGTAAAGATGACGATAAACTGTACAAAATAAATGTTGACGGAAGCGGCAAGAAAAAGCTGGGTGATGATGAATCTGTAAACAGCATTAATGTTATAGGCGAGTGGATCTATTATTGCTATAGGGAAACTGTAGAAAACATTAATTCACCCCGCGGCATATATAAAATAAAAACAGACGGCACGGAAAGGCAAATGCTGGTTGATGCAAATGACGCTGCATTTATAAATGTAATCGGTGATTATATATATTTTGGTAATTATGCTGAAGGCGGTATATGCCGTGTGAAAATAGACGGTAGTGAGAAAAAATTACTGACTGACGATTATGCGATGTATATTAATGTGGTTGACGATTGGATTTATTATTCTTACAGAAAACTAAATGGTGGCGATAACGGTGTTAACAGAATAAAAACCGACGGAACAGCAAAACAAAAATTAAATGATGACCCATCAACTCATATTAATGTGGTTGGCGATTGGATCTATTATCAAAAAAATCCCAACTACGGTGGAATGGCTGGTTTGTATCGTATAAAAACCGATGGAACAGTCAAGCAGGAAATAAAAGAAGAAAGCTATGCGTGGGGTGGAATGACGGTTTCCGATGGTTGGATTTATTGCGCTTATTATGCCGGTATGATCCGAGTAAAAATTGACGGTACAGATGAACAAAAATTAACGGATGAATTTATGCAGCCATTCAGTATCATTAATGATGGGATTTATTATTATCATTATAGCGATAGTGATAACACCATAAGTATGTACCGCATAAAAACCGACGGCAGCGAAACGCAGCTTGTTGACTGATTTTAAAATAAAGTCGAAGCCCCGCAGCTTTTCTGCGGGACTTTTCATTATTATGTTTGCTTTTTCAGAGAAAAGGTGTATAATATAAATAATTCAAACATGAAAAGACAGGAGTTGGCCATAATGAGCGAAACAGTGGCAAGTTCGCAATCTTTGCCTGAATTGATAATGGGGATGATTACCGCCGAAACGGTAAAAATTTGCGAGGACAACGGCGTCATTACTTTAATCCCTCTGACATTTGAACAAGAAACGCATGAAAACGACCCCACCGCGAACTGGACAGCAGAGCAATGGGAAAAAATCGGCGAAATGCTGGATGAATCTGAGCGCGATTTCGAAAACGGCAATTTTAGGGACGCTTTTGAGGTCTTAGAGGAAGCGAGAATAAAATATGGCTTATAAGGTCAATCAATCCGATGCATCTGAACGTGATTTGAACGGCATTCTCGATTATTTATCTGAAACGCTCGCGGCCCCACAGGCAGCCCGTAATTTTTATAATAAATTAATGGATTGTTTCGATAAATTGCAGGATTTTCCTTTTTTGTTCCCGTTGTGCAGGATTCAGAAATACGCCGCGAAAGGCATACGTTGCGCGGTAGTAAAAAACTACATTGTATTTTATAAAGTGGATGAAAAAAATAAAATAATAAAAATCCATCGAATCGTTCACGGTTCTATGGATTTGACAAAAATCTCATTAGACTTCTTGCGAAACTAAATTGACATATCAAAATTACAGATTCCGGCGATAAGATTGAACCTCAAGCCAAAGCGCTTTCTGCGATTACGATACCGTTCAGACAGGATTTTGAATCTCTT
>Ga0123353_10005856_pt1 | contig 16242 bp, 15 predicted proteins | sample TergutLab28metaG_3_FD_92763 | JGI IMG/M metagenome (GOLD analysis project Ga0123353, IMG submission 92763) | Labiotermes labralis P3 segment gut microbial communities from Petit-Saut dam, French Guiana - Lab288 P3 | ecosystem: Host-associated > Arthropoda: Insects > Digestive system > Gut ... | reverse complement strand
TCCATCGCGCCCCCCGCCCCCGAGCCGTTGAACATACTGGACTGGATGAGGAAATACGCGAGAAACTGGCAGGCTTCAACAAACGTCCCGGGCGGCTCGTTTATGAGCTTATAGCTCATTTCCGCCATGCGCGCGAGATTCGCCTTGAGGTCGGGGTCCTCCTGTGCTTCCGCTGCCACTTCCGCGGCCTCAGCATTGTGCTTGATCCACTGCTGGATGCCCAGGATCACCAGCTCCTCGCCCCGCAAAAACTCCAGCTTTTCGGGGTCCTCCCTGTGGACTTCCATATAATCGCGAACCTTCTTCAGCAACCCACCGAAGCCCAGCCGGAAGCCGAGGTTCTTCACGTCGTGGTGGAAGTGGTGGGAGCCACCCAGACCCGAGTTCAGGTTGTACTTGCCGTGCAATTCCCGCAGGGCCTGCAGCGCGGGCGGATTGAACTCCGGCTCGGGCCGCCAGCCGCCCCAGCCGCGCCATTCCAGCTTATCCATGTAGGCCCCCGCCAGGGAGCAATAGGGATCGATATAGGGCGGATGGGTATTCAGGAAGCGGTAGAAATTCTCGCCCCAGCCCGTGGGGCCGAATACCCCGTTTGGGTGATTGAACTCCAGCTCGAACTTCCAGTCCTCAGGGGGCAGCACCCAGCCCTTATCGTCGGTATCGAAGAAGCCCCGGCGGTGCTCGAAGGCCTTCTGCTTTTGCAGGGTCACGGCGATTTTTCGCTCGCGCAGGATATTGACTTTCTCGCGGTAGGTCAGCATAGGAGGGGCCTCCTGTAGGTCATAATTTGGGTTCGTCCGGCACGGCGGGCCGCGGGTCGGCCTTCTTCGTGAAGACCGCCAGGCGCAGGTATTCCTCCGAGCCCATGTAGGTGCGCACCCGCACGGAGCGGCTGTAGTAAAGCGTCATAAGGAAAAAATACAGGATGCCCCCCAGCACCGTGGTGATACCGATCACGAACAAAAAAATGGAAACAGCGGAAAGCATGCCCTCGGCGGACATCCCAAGCAGGGCCGCGAACTCCTCAAACAGCTCAAGTATTTCCAATTGCCCGAATTCCTCCAACAGAGCGCTGAGTCCCCGGCCCGAAAGCCCGGCGGCCGCGGAAAGCATCTGCCCGGCGGTGACGGCCTGGCCGAAGAAGGAGACGATCCATCCCAGCTGCCGGAAGCGCAAAAAGCGCGCGTCGCGCCGGAAAAGCATGGCCAGGAAGATCACGCTCAGCGCAAGGACGGCGACGCTCACCAGGTTTTCCACCAGGGGGAGGAATTTCCCCGAAGCGAGGCCGCGCAGCGCGCTGACGATGCCGCTGTCGCCCCACAGCCCGAAAAAGCTGGTAACCATCCCGAGGATATTGCAGATCACAAAGAACAGCAGCCACCCGCCGATTTGTCTGTAGGGGTGCTGCGCCTGCGGCTGCGCTATGTAGGGCTGCTGCATGTAGGGCGGCGCTGCGGGGGGCAGCGCGGGCGGCGCCTCGGCTGGCTGTACCTCGATTGGCTGCGCCGCGTTTGGGTTCATTTCGCCCGGATTCATTTCGTTATCCATAACTATGCTCCTTTCGGAATTTTATACTATCCATTATATCCGCGTTCCCGCCAAAAGGCAAGCATTTTTTTCTTGCTTTCCGTGCGGGAAGGTGGTATAATTTAGCTCTAAAAACAGTGAAGAGTTGAGTCTATGCGGTATATGAAATTTTTGCGTGCCCTATGCTGTCTTGCGGCGGCCCTGCTTTGCTTTGCCCCGCTCTCGCCCGCCCTGGCCGCGCCCGCCTGCGGCTGCGGGCACTCGCCCGTGATTATCCTGCCGGGCTACAGCGGACCGCAGCTGTTCCTGGACGCCGGGCTGGAAACCGAGCAGCAGGTCTGGGCGCCGCAGCTGGGCGGCGAGGCGATTCGCTCTATCGCGGACGTGCTGGTGAATATCCTGCCCAAGATGCTCCTGGACGCGGGGGGCAATGCCGACGAGGTCGTGGAAAAATTCGGCGAGCTCTACACCACCATGTTCGACAAGCTGGAGATGAACGACGACGGCACATCCAGGCACAATGTCGCTCCCCTCCCCCAGCACGCGTGGAACTGCCGCTGGGACGTGATGCTGGAGCGGGGGCAGGAGCGGCTGAACATCGCGCAGCGGGCCTCCACCCATTCCCTGCTGGATTACATCCCGGCGGACCACGTCTACCTCTTCGCCAACGACTGGCGCATGGGGCAGGTGGAGGGGGCCGGGGCGCTGCACGAATTCATCCGGGAGGTGAAGGCCGATTCGGGCCACGACAAGGTGAGCCTGTTCGCCGTCAGCTACGGCGGGCAGCTGGCGGCGGCCTATTTCACCTTTTTCGGCGGGGCGGAGATCGACCGGGCGGTGCTGCATGCCCCCGCCATCCGGGGCTCGTCGCTGACGGTGGACCTGCTGGAAAACCCGGATTTCCTCTTCGATCCGGTGTTGCTGCTGGATTTCGCCGCCGTGTTCATGGAGCGGGAGCTCTCCCTGGGCCAGCGCCTGGAGGGGGTGAGCATGGAGACGCTCAGCGACATCGCCGTGAAAATCATCCGCGCCTATCTGATGCCCATGGCCACCAGGTTCGGCAGCTTCTGGGATATCGTGCCGCCGGAGGACTACGAGCGCCTGAAGGCTCTCTACCTGGACCCCGTGGCGAACGCCGAGATCATCCGCGGCAGCGACCGGGTGCACTACGAGATGATGCCGGGCATCGGCGGGACGCTGCGCCGCATGCAGGAGCAGGGGGTGAAGATCGCCCTGCTCGCGGGCACGGGGGTCCCCCTGGCCAGCGGCAGCCCCATCGACTCCGACGCCGTCATCGACGTGACCTCCACCACCGGGGCCCTGGCACTGCCCCTGGGCGCCGCCCCGATTGCGGCTCCCCCCGCCGAATCGGTATGCACGGACAGTGGCCACCCCCACCGCTCCCCCGACGGCCGCATCGACGCCTCCTGCGCCTACCTGCCCGAGCAGACCTGGTTTTTCCGGGGGCAATACCACGGGCAGGCCGCCTGGGACCTCTACGCCCGGCAGCTCTATTGCAAATGGCTGTTCACCGACGATATTCAGGACGTCTGGTCCGACCCTGACTTCCCCCAGTTCCGGGATTCCTGCAACCCCTCCGACGGCCTGGAGGCCCGCTTTTCCGGCAGCGTCAGCGGCTGGCTCGCCGCCGGGGACGAGACCCTGTTGCTGCGCAACCTCTCGGCCTATGAAGTCAGCCTGCTTTCGGTGCGGGCCGAGGGCCTGGAATTCGACGTGCCCATCCTGGGCCGCATCACCCTGCGCCCGGGCGAAACGGCGCGCCTGCGCTACGAGACCATCCTCCCCGCCCGTGCCCGCCAGTTCGGCCTCACCGTGGAATTCGTGCGGGAAACCCCCCTGCCCGCCAGGGAGCACAGGACCTTCCCCTTCACGGCGCTGCCGGCCCACGAGAACGTGCCGCAGGCGCTGCGCTTCCCCGCCGGGGAGCCGCAGGCCGCCCCCCCGCTGCTGCACCCCACCCGCATTTTACTGATCTCCCTGGCCCTCGCGGCCAGCCTGGCGCTGGCGTCCGTGGCGGTTGGGGTGATGCACAGGAGGAAGCTGCGGGAGAGGGGATAAAATGCTGAATTATGAATGCACAATGCTGAATTATCTTGGAGGCAGTCACTCTCCTCCAAGACAATTCAGCATTATGCATTCAGCATTATAGCATCGTCCCGCCCCATTCGATCACCGTGAAGCCCTTTCTCTCAAAGGGCTTCAGATTTTGCTGGGGTATGTTTTCATTGCCCGCGGCGGGCTTCGCCACCATGAACACCCGCAGCATGCTGTCCGGCGCGGGGCTGATCTCCAGCGGGTAACGGTCGGTGTACTCCTCTCCGGCAAAATAGATGAGTGTGTATCCATTTTGCTCCAGGATGGGCAGCCAGTAGTCGATGAACTCCTCGTATTCGGCGGGGATGAGCCCCATGTAGGCCAGCTTCTCGCGCAAGAAATCTTCCAGGTCTTCGCGCGCGACGATAAAGCCCTCGGTCGGCTCCGGCCAGGGGTCGCGTTCCATGGCCTCCCAGAAGAGATAGGGGTATGTTTTCCCGTCGGCCAGATTGGTGAGTTTGCCGTTTGGCCGGGCGAGGACATGCCAGCCTGTGCCATAGGCAGGGATGGTCTCGGTGAAAGAGCTGCTGCGCAGGGTAAGGGTGACGGTTACACATGTGGGCCGCCGGGGGTAGAGGTAGATGGCGGGTTTCCTTGTGGTGGTTACCAAATAGCCATAGCCATCTTCATCCGTATAGCTGGTATATCCCGTGTAGTCCGGCGGGAAGGTGCGGGGTGCAATCATGTCAGTTTCGCTTGCGGCCGCCAGTTCTGTTGCAGTCGCAAGCATGCTTGTCGTTGGATTTCTTGTAGTGGTTGGAACAGCGGTGGTGGTCGTGGCCTCCGTTGTTGTGGTTTCCGTTGTAGTCTTGGCGCTCGTTTCTGTGGTCATGGTAATTGTTGTGGTTTCGGCTGTCGTGGTGGCCACGGTGGTTTCGGCCTCGGTGGTCGAGGCCTGCTGCGTCCCGCAGGCGTTGAGCGCCGCCGCCGCCAGGCAGGACAAAATCAGAACCAGGGCCAAGGTGCGCTTGTGCATAGGGAACCTCCTCATCTCTTTACCTGTTAGTCGTATGAGAGGAAGAAATTCCTTCCATCAGGAGGACAAAGTTTTGCCATTCACACATGCTATCGTCAGAACACAGCGAAGCGACGGAGCCCCGCCGCAGGCGGCTACCACTCCGACACGCTTCCGTCCTCATTGCGCCACTGGGGCGTATACCAGTGGTGCGGATGCTTCGCGGCCTCGCGCACGGCGTCCTCATCGACGTCGATGCCCAGACCGGGCCGGTCGGTGCGCAGGACGAAGCCATCGTGCATTTCAAACGGCGCGGTGTCGAGGAGATAGCCCAGGCCACGGTTGTCCTTGTGGTAGTGCAGGCCGAGGCTCTGCTCCTGGATGAAGGCATTGTGGGTGCAGAAGTCCAGTTGCAGGCAGCTCGCCAGGGCGATGGGGCCGAGAGGGCAGTGGGGGCCGACGGCTACGTCCCAGGCCTCGGCCATGGCGGCGATCTTCTTGCATTCCAGGATGCCGCCCGCGTGGCTCAGGTCGGGCTGGATGATGTCCACGCCGCCGCAGGTGATGAGGTTCTTGTAGCCCCAGCGGGTGTAACTGCGCTCGCCCGTGGCGATGGGGGTGGAGCCGTGCTTTCGCAGGTCCACGAAGGCCTCCTCGTTCTCGCACAGCACGGGCTCCTCGATGAACAGCAGGCGGTACTGCTCCATCTCGGCCATAAGCACCCGGGCCATGGCCTTGTGCATGCGCCCGTGCACGTCCATGGCGATGTCCATGTCATAGCCCACGGCCTCCCGCATGGCCGCCACCCGGGCCGAAACCGCGTCGATCTTGCGGTAGCTGTCGATCCAGCCGTATTCCCGCACGGCGTTCATCTTGATGGTGGTGTAGCCCAGAGCCTGCTTTTCCTTGATGGCCTTCGCCGCGCTCTCGGGGTCGTTGCCGTCCGCGCCGCAGTAGACCCGGATCTTATCCCGCACGGGGCCGCCCAGGAATTCGTAGGCGGGCAGGCCGTGGTATTTGCCCTTGATATCCCACAGGGCCTGCTCGATGCCGCTCACCGCGCTGGTGAGCACGCCCCCGCCCCGATAGAACCCGCCCCGGTAGAGCACCTGCCAGATGTCCTCGATATCCCCCGCCCTGCGCCCGATGAGCAGCGGCTCGAACTCCTTCACGCAGGCCTCCACGGCGTCGGCGTGGCCCTCCAGGATGGGCTCGCCCCAGCCGACCAGGCCGTCCTCGGTGGTGATTTTCAAAAACAGCCAGCGGGGGGGCACCTGGAAGAGTTCGAGGGAGTGGATTTTCATGGGAAGGCCTCCTGTTAAATTTTATTTCATTATAATAGCCGTAAATTCCGCGAGGCTCCCTTAACGAAAACAGTATAGCACACGCAATCAGCAAATGCAACATTTTTGCGTTTTAGTTCATCAAAACACCAAACGGGCACAGCTTTTCGGCCGCGCCCGTTTTGTTTGTTTGCGAAGGAGTTTACTTGTACTTGCGCTTGCGTGCCGCCTCCGACTTCTTCTTTTTGCGGACGGACGGCTTTTCGTAGTGTTCCCTCTTGCGCACTTCCTGGATGATCCCATCACGGGAGGCTTGCTTTTTAAAGCGGCGCAGGGCGCTGTCCAGCGACTCATTTTCCTTCACTCTTACCTGACTCATGGAATTTCCCTCCCCTCGTTTGTGCAATTTCCCCAACCGGGCATATAAACGAACTATTGCTTATTATATCGAACCCGGCAGGGTTTGTCAACCTTTTTTTGCAAATATTACAAGGTTGTAATATACTGCTCACAATCACTCCAAGTCATGTATAAACAGCCCGCTGAGCAGCTTGGGCTCGAACCAAGTGGATTTCGGCGGCATGATATTGCCGCTGTCGGCGATGGCCATGAGCTCCGCCGTGGTGGTGGGGTACATGGCGAAGGCGACGCGCATATCGCCGGGTTGGCACCTGCGCTCCAGTTCTTCTAAACCGCGGATACCGCCGATGAACTCGATGCGGCGGTCGCGGCGGGGGTCTTTGACATCCAGTAAGGGCGCGAGGAGGTTCTTCTGGAGGATTTCCACATCCAGGCGGGCGACGGGGTCGCTTTCGTCGAAGCTGCCGCGCCGGGCCCGCAGGCGGTACCACCGGCCGTCGAGATACATGCCGAAATAGTGCGGGCCTTCGGGACGATAGGGCGCCCCCGGGGGGGATTGGCTGACCTCGAAGAGATCCTCCAGGCGGCTGAGGAAGGCTCCGGCCTCCATGCCGCCCAGGTCGCGCACCACGCGGTTGTAGTCCCAGATGGTGAGCTGGTCCTCGGGGAAGGCCACGGCCAGGAAGAAGTTGAACTCCTCCTCCCCGGTGCAGCCCGGGCAGGCCTCGCGCCGCCGCAGGCCCACATGGTAGGCCGAGTCGCAGCGGTGGTGGCCGTCGGCGATATACAGCGCCGGGATGGCGGCGAAGGCCTCCTGCAGGGTTTGGGTCAGGGCGGGGTCGGTGATGGGCCAGATCTCCTGCTGTGGCGCGTCAAGGATTCCCGCGCCGCTGGCTCCACTTGCCTGTGAGGCTTCAAAACTGCACTCGCATGCATGAGACGCGCACCAGTCCGCCAGCAGGGCCGTGACGCCCTGTATATCCCGGAACGCCAGAAAGATAGGCCCGGTGTTGGCGTTGCAGGCCGTCACATGGCGGATGCGGTCGGTCTCCTTATCCGGGTGAGTCAGCTCGTGCTTCTTGATGGCGCCATCCCGGTAGTCGTCGATGGAGGCGCAGCCCACGAGACCCGTCTGCGTGCGCCCGCGCCAGGTCTGGCGGTAGATATAGAACCGCGGACACTCCTCCCGCACGAAGATGCCTTCGGCACGCATGCGCTGGAGGTTCGCGGCGGCGGTCTCGTACACCGCGTCGTCGTAGAGCCCCGTGCCCTCCGGCAGGTCGATTTCCGCCTTGTCGATATGCAGGAAGGAATACGGGTTGCCCCGCGCGCGCTGGCGGGCCTCGGCGCTGTTCATGGTGTCGTAGGGCAGCGCAGCCACCCGCTGCGCCAAATGTGTCTGCGGGCGCACCGCCCGAAAGGGCCGGAAGATTGCCATACACGTCCTCCCAATGGATCGTTTTTTCGGAAAAACAAAAATACATTATATTATATCATAACAGGAGGAGGTTTGGCAAGGAAAATTTGTATTTTGCTCCGATTTTTCCGGTTTTGTGCGCAACTGCTCCTTTACATTTGTGCCGCGCTGTGTTACACTTATGAGCGGGAATTGCGCAAGGAGGGTTTTGTGATGCGCCGGAAGCTTTTCTGTGAGTACGGCCCCTTGGCCTATTGGATTTCGACCCAGAAATGCCGTCTGCTGCGGCACGCGCGGAATTTTTTCTCATCGCAGAGGATCGCAAAGTCCCGGGAAGCGGCGCCGCTGCCCCTGCCGGCGGCGCAATACGCGATTACCCTGGTCCGGGAGGGGAAGGGCTTCGACCCGCGCATGGAGCATGGCAAGGCGGCCAACATCGCGCTGGGCGCCGAAAAAGTGACGGGTGTTGTCATAAAGCCGGGGGAAACCTTTTCCTTTTGGGCGCTGGTGGGAAGGCATACCGCGAAAAAGGGCTATCAGGCCGCGCGCACGCTGAAATATAACAAGCCGACGCAGGAGGTGGGCGGCGGGCTGTGCCATGTGACAAACCTGATACACTATCTGGCGCTGCAAACGATGCTCACGGTCACGGAGCACCACGACCACGACTGGGTGGATCTTAACCCGGAAGCCGGGCGGCAGGTCCCCTTCGGCACGGGCACGTCGGTCATGTATAACTATAAGGATCTGCGCCTGTCCAACCGCACGGACATCACGTACCAGATTCTCCTGCGCGCGCAGGGCAACCTCCTGCATGGCGAAATCAGGAGCGACCGGCCCCAGGCAGGGACATGGAAAATCGAGTCCCTCGGCTGCCATTTCAGCCGGGAGGCGGACGGCGTCTACAGAAACGGGCAGGTGGTCCGGCACTTGATCGACACGGAAAGTGGCGAGATCCTGGCCGCAGAGGAGGTGAAACGGTACCACGCGAAGCTGATTTATGATTTGGAATTGACAAATCCGGCGCGGTAGGATAGAATGGAGGGAGGCACTCAATTGCATGGGGGCGCGGCGATCCTGCTCTCCTGCATGGCCTGTATCGTTTCGCGCATCGCCGAGAGGTAATCGCCCGCGATACCGGCAAGCGTCTGGATATGCCGGGCCCTCGATTCGTCCAGCATGCAATCGAAGCGCAGCCTCGATCTTTTCCCGCAGAATACCGAGCTCCACGAATGCATCGTCGGACACCAGGCTGTAGATCATATGGTTTTCCCTCCTTGGTTTGTTTATCTACATTATATCATAACGTGAGTGTATCCACAAGACGTAATAATGCACAAACTTACACTAACGTGAGTGTATTTCTTTTGTGCAATGTTGTTCGGAAAGGGGCGATATTTTGTCACCAATAAGCGAGGCCAGAAAAAAGGCAAATGCAAAATACAACGCCAAAACCTATGATCGGCTAGAAATCACGGTGAAAAAAGGCCGCAAGGCCGAATTAAAGGCCTACGCCGACAAGCGCGGCGAAAGCCTCAATGGATTTGTGAACCGGGCGATTGTGGAAACGATGGAGCGGGATAAAGCGGCAAGCGCATCGTAGTTTGCGGCGATTTTCACCACCCCTCTGGCCTGCGCCTCTCGCAAGAGACGCTGGCCAGAGGGGGTGGTGGTGTGAAAAAATCAATGCGATTATCTAAAAAAAGAGCCAATATTAAAAACAACATATCAGAACAGGACCAACCTATGCACCTATTCCTCACCAACGCACTGCTCGCCCTGCGGCAGGTCGTCATGCTCTACCTCATCGCGCTGGCGGGCCTCGCGGCCGAGCGCCTGCGCTGGTTCCCGGAATCCACCGCGCGGCTGTGCACCAAGCTGCTGCTGTTCATCGTCACGCCCTGCGTGGTGCTGCGCTCCTTTATGGAGATGGAATATTCCCCCGAGGCCCTGCGGGGGCTGGGGATTTCCTTCGCCTGCGGCGTACTGCTGCATGCCGCAGGCATCGCCCTGACCGAGCCCTTCTTCCGGGGCCGCAAAACGCCGGAGACCGACAGCGTGCTGCGCTTCGCTTCCATCTACGGCAACTGCGGCTATATGGCGCTGCCCCTGACCCAGGCCATGGTGGGCGGCCAGGGGGTGTTTTATGGCTCCGTGGTCATCATCGCCTTTCAGATGTTCGCCTACACCCACGGAGAATATGTCATGTCAGGCGCAGGCAAGAAGCAAGAAGGCGGTTCCCTAACCCCTAACTCCTCCCCCCTGCCGCCTCTCTGGCGGCGTCTGCTTCTCAACGCCGGGGTGATTTCCGTCACCATCGGGCTGCCGCTGTTCTTATTGCAAGTACCCGTGCCGGAGCTCATCACGAAGCCCATCGCCTCCGTCGCCGGCATGAACTCCCCCTTGGCCATGCTCATCTTCGGGGCCTATCTCTCCCGCACGAGGTTCTCCTCCATCCTGCGCAGCAAAAAGCTCATCCTCGCGGCGGCGCTCAAGCTCATTGCCGTGCCCGCCGTGGTGATGAGCGCGCTTTTGCTTTTCGGCGTGCGCGGCCCGCTGCTCAACGCCCTGCTGATCTCCGCCTCGGCCCCCAGCGCCAACAATACGGTGATCTTTGCCGCCCGCCACGGCCACGACACCGGCTACGCCGCCCAGGTGGTGGCGCTGATCAGCATGCTTTCCGTGGTTACCATGCCCCTGATGATCGCCGTGGGGCTTTCGATGTAAATTGCTCCCCCCGACCTACGGCCACCCCCTCGCGTGCGAGGGAGGCCTTTTTGCTCTATTCTGAAAGCCATGTGGAAGCACAAACGGCCCCCTTCGCGCGCGAGGGGGGAAAGGCCTCCCGCAGGAGGCCTGGGGGGAGCATTATGCCAGCGCCTCCTTCCACGCCGCCACATGCGCCTCCTCGTCCTTCACCACGCGCTGCAAAACAGCCGCCACGCCGGGGTCGCGGATGCAGGCGGCCTGGGCGTTGTACTTCTCGATGGCGGCAAGCTCCTCCTTCAGCAGCTTTTCCACCATGTCCCGCAGGGAGCGGAAGCAGTAGTCCACATAGCCCGGGGACCAGCAGCGCATCCTGCCGTTGCAGCAGTGCCACAGGCGGGGGTCGGCGCCCAGGCGCAGGGCCAGCTGCGCGAAGGTATCCATATGGCGCATCTCCACCATGCTGACCCGGTGGAACAGCTCGCTGAGCGCGGGGTAGCCCTCCATGGTCAGCAGGCGGTTATAGCGGTAATGCGCCACCGCAGTCATTTCGGAATTGCGCCCGCCGGCGTTGCTGAGCATCATTTCGGCATAGTCCGGGTTCCTGCCCCGCACCTGGATGGGCGGCCAGGGATCGCTCGACTGTATTGCCATTGGCTGCATTGCCATACGATCACTCCTTTCACGCCATTTGTATGCGCATGCGCATAAATTTATTTGCTGTGCAAATTTATTTGCACTCGGCTCTTGTATTCCCCGGGGCTTTATGCTACAATATATGCGAGGAGGTGTGCGGTAAAATGGATAATACCTGGATTATTTGGCTGGCGCTGCTGGTGGGCACGCTGATACTCGAGGGGGTCACGCTGCAGCTGTTCTCCATCTGGTTTTCGGTGGGCGCCCTGGCGGCCATCCTCGCCAGCCTGTTCGGCGTCGGCATCTGGTGGCAGATCGTGATCTTCGTGGCGGCCACAGTCATCAGCCTGCTGGCGACCCGGCCCCTGGTGCGCCGCCTGCAGCGCGGCAAAACGCAGCCCACCAACGCCGACCGCTGCGTGGGCCAATCGGCTATCGTGCTGGAGGAAATCGACAACACCAAGGGCACGGGCCTCATCAAAGTGGTTGGCCAGACCTGGTCGGCCCGCTCGACGGACGGCTGCGTCATCCCGGCGGGAGAAACCGTGCAGACCGTCTCCATCCAGGGGGCGAAAATGCTCGTTTCGTTTCCGTCTGTATCCCAAACAAATTAGTATAAGGAGAGTGAGCGCATGCTGCATCCAGTGGTTATTTTCTTCATCATCGTGGGCATCCTCGCGGCCATCATCGCCGCCATCAACATCAAAATCGTGCCCCAGTCCATGGCTTTTGTTATTGAGCGCCTGGGCAAGTACACCGAGACCTGGCAGACCGGCTTCCACGTGAAGCTTCCCCTGCTCGAGCGCATCGCCAAGCAGGTGACCCTTAAGGAGCAGGTGGCGGACTTCCCGCCCCAGCCCGTGATCACCAAGGACAACGTCACCATGCAGATCGACACCATCGTGTTCTTCCAGATCACCGACCCCATGCTCTTCACCTACGGCGTGGAGCGCCCCCTGCTGGCCATCGAGAACCTCACGGCAACCACCCTGCGCAATATCGTGGGCGACCTGGATCTGGACCAGACGCTGACCTCCCGCGACACCATCAACGCGCGCATCCGCGCGATCATCGACGAGGCCACCGACCCCTGGGGTATCAAGGTCAACCGCGTGGAGCTCAAGAGCATTGTCCCGCCGGAGGGCATCCGGGTGGCCATGGAAAAGCAGATGCGCGCCGAGCGCGAGAAGCGCGAGACCATCCTGCGCGCGGAAGGCGAGAAGGAGGCCAAGATCACCCAGGCCCAGGGCGAAAAGGAGCGGCAGATTACCGAGGCCGAGGGCCAGAAGCAGTCCATGATCCTGCGCGCCGAGGCCCAGAAGGAGGCCCAGATCCGCGAGGCGGAGGGCGAGGCGGAAGCCATCCTCAGCGTGCAGCGCGCCCGGGCCGAGGCCATCCGCCTGATCAACATGGCCAACCCGGGCAGGGAATACCTCACGCTGGAATCCCTCAAGGCCTTTGAGCGCGCCGCCGACGGCAAGGCCACGAAGATCATCATCCCCAGCGAGATACAGGGCATCGCGGGGTTGGCGAAGGGCCTGGTGGAGGCGACGAAGGACGCATAAAGTGCTTTGCTCAATTGAATGGTAGCGGGCGGCCTGCAAGCCGCCCCTACTGGGCTTCACCCCCTCTGCCCTTCGGGCATCTCCCCCAAGGGGGCGATTCTGACGGCAAGCGCAGCTTTGGCTAACTGCCAAGGTCGCCCCCTATAAGCCCTTCTGCGGGAAGGGCTTTGGAGATAGTCGCGAAGCGACAGAGGGGGTGGAACCCCGGCGAAATTTACAAGAAAGGAGATTCCATCATGCCGTTGCCGTTTCTTACATTTTTCCTGCCGATGATTTTGATGGGGCTGGTCGTTCTGCCGATTGCGATTCCGCTTATGCTGATCAGAAGCCCGGAGATGATTCAGGACGCCTGGCAGCGTATCCAGGAAATTTTGCAGACCACTGACTGGGAAGCTGTTTGGGCATTGATCCAGGAGATCTTCGCGGAAATCTTCGCAGGGGTTGCCTAAAGGCTGGCCCTTCACCCCCTCTGGCCTGCGGCCATCTCCCCCAAGGGGGAGATCCTGACGGCAAGCGCAACTTTGGCTAACTGCCAAGGTCGCCCCCTTGGGGGAGATGGCCGCAGGCCAGAGGGGGTGGAACAACAGCAAAACACACACGAAAGGAGGTGCAACTCATGATGATACTGATCAGCTTGCTGACCACCGGGATGCTTTTTTTTGGTGTAACGTTTGGCCTGCTTCAGGCTGTGCTAACTGATCCAATAGGCTTTTTTCAGCGTCTCTTGGAGGGTTTGCAGGTCATTGATTGGCAGGCAATTTGGGCTGAACTTCAGGAACTTTTCCCAGAGCTTTTCGCAGGTCTTTCCAACTTTTAAAGTCTAACCAATCCCCATAGCAAGGAAAACATTGCATGTCCTGTTTCTCCGCGCTCTGGCAGGGCTCCCCCGAATTCCATACCATCCTCACGGACATCCGCGGGCGAAGGTTGCCCATGGGTGTTCTTGGGCTTTCCCCGGTGCACAAGGCGCATCTGCTCTGTGCGCTGTGCGAAAGCCTGCCGCGCCGCGCCCTGGTCGTCGCCCCCGACGAACCGCAGGCGATCCGTTTGCGGGATGATTTGCAGGCGTTCGGGATCAAGGCGGTGCTGTATCCGGCAAGGGATCTGGCCCTGCGGCCCACGGAGGTGCGCTCGCGGGAATATGAGCACGCCCGCCTTGCGGCGCTGGACGCCATGCTAAAGCCCCCTTCTTCAGAGGGGGGGCAGGGGGGTGGCTTCGATGTGCTGGTGTGCTCCGTGGAGGCCGCCATGCAGCGCACCGTGCCGCCGGAAACCCTGGCAGCCCGGAGCTTTACGCTCAGGCCGGGCGATGAAATCGCCCCGGAAGCCCTGATCGGCAGGCTTTTGCAGGCGGGCTACACCCGGGCCTCCCAGGTGGAGGGCCCCGGCCAGTTCGCCCTGCGCGGCGGCATACTGGATCTGTTTCCGCCGCAGTGCGAGCTGCCGATAAGGCTTGAATTCTGGGATGTCACCGTGGACACCCTGGCGTATTTCGACCTGGAAAGCCAGCGGCGGCTGGAACCCGTGAGGGAACTGCGGGTCATCCCCGCCAACGAGATCGTGCCCGAGAGCGCCGAGGCCCTGCTGGCCCTGGTGGAGGGCTTTTACGCCACAGTGCGGGGCAAAGGCGCGGTGAAGATGAAGGCCTCCCTGCAAAAGGATATTGCCCTGCTGCGCGATGGGCTGCGGCCGGAATCCATCGACCGCTATCTGCCGCTGATCTATCCCAAGGCCTCCGGCACAGAGGCCTTCAGTACAGTTTTGGACTACCTGGAAGCGGACGGCCTGCTGGTGTTCAGCGAAAGCTTCAACCTGCGCGAGCGCGCGGTGGGCGGCGAAAAGCTCTGGCTGGAGGACCTAAAGGGCTACGCGGAGGAGGGCACCCTGTGCGCGGGGCTGGAGGACTTCCAGCTGCGCTGGCACGCCCTGCTGGAGCTCGCCCGGCAGCGCGGCGTGATCTACATGGACAACCTGCCCCGGGGCAGCTTCGATACCCCGGTGCGCGATCTGGTCAGCGTCACGGCGCGGCCTCTGAACCCCTGGAACGGGCTGCTCGATTTGCTGCTGGAGGATATCGGCCATCTGAGGGGCCGGCGGGACTTCAGCTGCGTAATCTTCGCGGGGACGGACCGCGCCGCCAAAACCCTCGCCGAGGACCTGGAAGCCGAGGGTTACCCCGCGCTGTATTGTCCTATTCCCCCCGCCGCCTTCCTCAGGGGGATTTTCATCACCATGCCCGGGGCGCTTTCCGCCGGGGCGGATTACCCCCTGGAAAAGTGCATGATCATCACCTTCGGTGCCCGCCAGGTGAGGAGGCAGGAGGCAGGAGGCAGGAAGCAGGGGAAAACGAATGCCAAGAATGCCTTTCATTCCTTATCGGAATTAAAAAAGGGCGACTATGTCGTCCACAAGGCCCACGGGGTGGGCATCTTCGAGGGCATCACCGCCATGAACGCGGGCGGGGCCGAGAAGGACTACATCCAGGTGCGCTACAACAAGGGCGACATGCTCTACCTGCCCGTGACGCAGCTGGACCAGGTGACGAAGTACGTGGGCCCCAAAAATGAGGGCGCGGTGAAGCTGAACCGCCTGGGGGGCAAGGAGTGGCAGAAGGCCAAGGAGCGCGCCCAGGCCTCCGTGAAGGACCTCGCCAGGGAGCTGACCTTCCTCTATGCCCAGCGCATGAAGATCAGGGGCCACGCCTTTTCGGCCGATATCGATATGCAAAACGACTTCGAGCGGCGCTTCGAGTTCGAGGAGACCGCCGACCAGCTGCGCTGCATCGACGAGATCAAGCGGGACATGGAGCGCGGCGTGCCCATGGACCGGTTGCTGTGCGGCGACGTGGGCTTCGGCAAAACAGAGGTCGCCCTGCGCGCCGCCTTCAAATGCGCGGCCGACGGCAAGCAGTGCGCGATATTGGTTCCCACGACGATCCTGGCCTTCCAGCATACGCAGACCATACAGCGGCGCTTCGAGGGCTTCCCCATCGAGGCGGCTATGCTTTCGCGCTTCGTTTCGCCCACGGACAGCAAGCGCATTTTGACGCGGCTGGCGCGGGGCAGCATCGATATTGTCGTTGGCACGCACAAGCTGCTTTCGCGGGGGGTGGAGTTCCGCGACCTGGGGCTGATCGTCGTGGACGAGGAGCAGCGCTTCGGCGTGGCGCAGAAGGAGCGCCTGAAGGAGCGCTACCCGTCAGTAGATGTCCTCACCCTCACCGCGACGCCGATTCCGCGGACATTGAATATGGCCATGTCGGATATCCGGGACATGTCGGTGCTGGAGGAGGCCCCCCAGGACCGCTACCCCGTGCAGACCTATGTGCTGGAGCACGACATGGGCGTCCTGGCCCAGGCCATGGGGCAGGAGCTGCGGCGCTCAGGGCAGGTGTATTACCTCCACAACCGGGTGGAGACCATCGAGCGCCGGGCCGCCCAGATCAAGGAGCGGCTGCCCGAGGCCCGGGTGGAGGTGGCCCACGGGCAGATGGGCGAGGAGGAGCTCAGCGACATATGGCGCAGGCAGCTGGAGGGCGAAATCGACATCCTGGTGTGCACCACGATCATTGAAACGGGCGTCGACGTGCCCAACGTGAACACCCTGGTCATCGAGGACGCCGACCGCATGGGGCTGGCCCAGCTGCACCAGATCCGGGGCCGGGTGGGCCGCAGCGCG
>Ga0123353_10005855_pt1 | contig 16243 bp, 11 predicted proteins | sample TergutLab28metaG_3_FD_92763 | JGI IMG/M metagenome (GOLD analysis project Ga0123353, IMG submission 92763) | Labiotermes labralis P3 segment gut microbial communities from Petit-Saut dam, French Guiana - Lab288 P3 | ecosystem: Host-associated > Arthropoda: Insects > Digestive system > Gut ... | reverse complement strand
TAAAATCAATTTATGGCGAGTTCAGGAAAGTAACAAAATGTTGCCGCGATTGCAACAGTATCTACAACACATACGAAGAGAAAGAAACAGATGTTAATATCGCTATAAAACTATACCAGCAGGCGTATAAAAACACTTACGACGTCGCTATAATATTATCCGGTGACAGTGACCAAATCCCTGCAATAAGAGCAATAAAAAGAGATTTTCCTACCAAAAAGATCGGCCCTCAAAGCGCGTAGTCGCTCAAATCTGCAGTTTCGCGGCTCCCATAAAAATTAAAAGAGAACGCCTCAAACGTTTTTATCTTGTATTTCCAATTGTCAGTAAGTTATAATATTAAGTATACCGCTTTACTGTATGATATCTTTACCGAATCAAGCGATAACACAGGCTTAATCGATTAAGGGGACTTGGTAATGAGCGACAGCACGAAACCAACAGGCGCACCGTCTGCGTCAAATATGAAAAATCATGCCGCTGTAACAGCAGGCTTCCGCGTTTTACGTGGTGTACTTGCTCCGCATATAGGGCAGGTTCTGTCTAATAAAGGCGCAGAAAATTGGTGGAAAAAAGAGGTGCTGTCGAATCTTGGGGAACGGGAGAGAAAATACCTGCCCAAAAACGGTGAGAACAAAGAGCTGATTGATTCGCTTGACATTAATCCCTGTCTGCGCCTGCTTACTCATAAAAATCATATAGAAGATTTTAAGGCAAAAATATCTAATTACGACGAATGCTATAAATGGGCGACGTATTTATGGAACGTCCATAACGACTGGGCGCATATCTGCAGCGCCGATTTCACCGATGAGGATACAGACCGCGCATTTGAAATAATGCTGCGCCTCTCTATGGCGATTAATCCCGACAGCGCCCTTGAGTTCAATTTAATCCGTGAATACAACGTCAGCGCCGACGAGTCCGCCGATATCCCAAACACGGTTCGTAATGAGAGACCCGTCCCCGCCCACAGAGCTGTCCCTATACACTACGTAAAGGAGACGTCTGATTGGGCAAAGGCGGTCTTCAACTACGCCGTTATAGGTATTATCTGCATGCTGGCTGCTGTAACCGTGTATAATCAATACTTTTTTAAGCCCAGGTCTTCATTCACACTCAACTATGAGCGGGATACCGATTCGGACATAAGAAGCGCGGAGTATTATTTCGGCCAGGGCACCCTGTATGAAAAGATGGGCAACCACGCTCAAGCCGTTGAGTACTTCAGCGACGCGATACTCGCCGCTCCAAACGAAGCTATGTTTTACACAAGCCGCGCAAACTCGCACGAAAAAATGGGCGACCATCAAAAAGCGATTGACGACTATACAGAAGCGATACGGATTAATCCAAACAGGATAGAATTTTACACCGGCAGGGCAAGGCTCCATGAGATAACAGGCGGCTTCCTTAAAGCTATAGCGGACTACAGTCAGGCGGTAAGAATTGATTCAAACAGAGTGGATCTCTATGAAAGCCGCGCAGACTTGTACTGGAAAACCGGCGCTCACGAAAAAGCTATTGAAGACTATAGTCAAGCGATAGCTATCGATTCAGACAGGATGGAATTTTATACAAGCCGAGGTGATTTGCATGTGAAAACCGGCGATCACGAAAAGGCCGCCGCCGACTACACTCAGGCGATACGGCTCGCTCCGTTTAACGTAGTCAACCGCATCAACAGAGGGAAAGCGTACCGGTCTATGAGGCTGTATGGCCGCGCAATCGAAGATTTCAGCGCTCTCATACAATTTGATCCCAAAGTGCCGCAATACTATATCGACAGAGGTTCAGTGTATGAAGATATGGGCGAGTACGAAAAGGCGATCAGCGACTTTACAGAAGCGATACGGCTTGAACCCGGCAACATCTCATACTATTTAGCGCGGAGCGGTTCGCACAATAAGTCAAACGACCACAAAAAAGCGCTTGAAGACATAGCCGCGGCAATACGGATCGATTCCACAAACTCTGCTTTATATGCGGGGCGGGGCAATGTGTATATCAGTATGAGGGAGTATGGCCGCGCCGCCGATGAGTTTAGAAAAGCGATGCGGATTAACCCCGGTAACACAGAATATCCCAAACGCTTAGTTGAGGCGCTGCAAGGAGCAGGGCCGGCAGAATCCGCGGAACCGCACGCCTCTGAAAAAGCGGCTCGTTCGGCGGAAAAAGCTAAACGAAGAGAACCCGCGCAAGCCGCAGAACCGGAGCAGAAGCAGCCGCGGCGGCGATGGCCCTGGTAAAAACGGCACGCTCTCACACTATTGTGAGTGAGTACGAAAAACTAAATAAAAGATGCCTCTTGTGTGACTTTCTCCGCCGGGATTTGAACACAGGGGGCATTTTTTGTTAGAGAGCCCCGGGTTAAAACCCGGGGCCGCAAGCTTGCACCCCTTTAGGGGTGCAAAGAGAAGCAAACGAGTCAACTTTAAAAAGTGTATCTTACCGCGAATGAACCGTAGAGAATATCTCCGACGCCCATGCCTCTAAGATGGAAAAAATCTATAACAGGCCGTGTATCAATTGAGAGATTAATAGGAAGGCCGAGAGTATTGAAATCGTATTCAAGACCGACCTGGCCGCCAAGACCTAAATACATCTCGCTTTTACTCTTTACAGTAACTTCACCGCCATGTTTTTGCTCTTTGAGGCCGTAAATACCGGCGCTGAGAGCGGGACCTGTGTACCAGTTAAAGCCGCCTTTGGCAAAAGTGCTTGAGATGTTCCAATGCCATTGAGCGGCGCCGGAGGCAAGAACATTAAAAGCCGCGTTGTCTGAAAACCAGTTCGCGCCCACTTCCAAACGGCTTGTTCCAAAAAGATCCATCGCTCTCTGATAGTTCACTTCTCCGCCAAAACCGTCTCCAACAATACCGCGCAAACCAATAGCGTTACTGTTAACTTCCGCAAAAGCTCCAAAACTCATACACGCAACCATAACCGCCGCCGCACATAGTAACTTTTTCATACCTCTGCTCCTTCTAAAAATAAGTTAATGAAAGGTTAAAAAGATGCACCGAAAACAAACCGAGAGGTGAAGAACAATACTGAATAACGGCATAAATTTACACTGCACCGCACGCAACTGCACGCAGGGCCGGCTCTGTTGCTTAGCGGCACAGTGTAAATTTATGCCGTACATCGGTATATTAACTCCTGTAATCACAGTTTAAACTATTTATTACATCGTAAAACAGAGATGGAAATACAATCGCCGTATTTTTCAGATTCTTTATTGTACAGCCTCCCCTTATGGCAAGCGCGGCGGTGTTGACCGCCTCCTGAGCTTCTGAGCCCAAGATATGTACTCCAAGAATCCTGCCGGTCCCCTTTTCGGAAATTATCTTGAACGCAAACTTGGCGCAATCCATGCCGCAGCCGCTTTTTTGTGATGATAATTTATTAACAAAATGAACATCAAACGGTATGTTCTCCAAAGCGGCCTCCCTCTCCCCCATACCAACGGCGCACAGCTGCGGCGAAGTTAGAAGCGCTCTTGCGACTACGTTATACTCAGGCATCTCATGGTTGCCGAAGAGCATATTTACAGCGGCCGCGGCAGATTCCATCTCCGCTACCGGCTTTAACTGCATGCCTAAGGCGTTAACATCACCGGCAACATACACGGCCGGGTTGCTCACGCTTTGCAAATAACAGTTGACCGCAATCCCCTGCTCGTTTGTACTGATCTCCCCCGCTTCAAGACAAAGCCCTTCTATATCGGGCGCGCGTCCCGCCCCGTGCACCGCAAGAGCGGCGGCAATTTTATGCGTCCCGGCCTGCATTATCAATCCGCCCGAATGCTTCTCCAAAAAGCGCACCGGCGCGTCGGTAAATATCTCTATGCCTAAAGCGGCGCTCTCTTTTAAGAGCAGATCAACAAGATCATCATCAAATCCGCGCAGTACACGCGGTAACGCTTCTACAATAGTAACCTTAGCTCCGGCGCGCGCCGCAATGTGCGCAAGCTCAAAAGAGATATAGCCCCCGCCCGCAAATACAACGGACGGCGGCAGCGCTTCTAAATTCATAAACTCAAAACTCGAGGTAAGATGCCCGCTTCCGGCAAAAGAGAGCTTTGCCGGCGCCGCGCCGGCGGCGATAAGTATGAAACGACTGAAAATCTGTTCACCATTTATATTGAGGATATTCTTATCCGCAAAGCTGCACTTGCCGTGAATTACCTCAATACCGGCGCTGTTAAACTCCTCTTCGAGACCGTATGAAACCGACTCGGCACTGATTCCCCTTAAATGCTCCCAGTCAACACTTACAGAACCCTTAAGCCCGCATCCTGTCATTGAGTTAACAAAGTTTACCGCCTCCGACGCCGCTGTGAGACGCTTTTGAGGGCTGGTAAAAGCCGCCGCGGCTATTCCGCCGATTGCGGCTTTTTCAGCGATCCCTACCCTAAAACCGGCCCGGCGGCAGATAAAAGCGGCGCGGGCGGCGCCGCTGCCGCTGCCTATAACAAAAAGATCATAGTGTTTCATATACGAGCTCCCTTCGCAAGATCCCCTGCTGAGGAGATTATTTTGCAAATCATGAGCCAGCGGCGCATGTTTTAAATTTTAACCCCTTAACAAGCGTAACATACTGGTGAACGGCACGCGTTTAAACTGTGCCGCCGCCAGGCAGCAGAAACGGCTCCCGCGTGATCCCTCATAAAATTAGTGGTTCCGGCTCAAATTTCCTATTGCACAGATTATTACACTTAATATATTTTCTGTCTATATGATGGTTGAATTATAACATACCAGACGTATCTATCCCAATACACTAAAAGGAAAAGGATCGCATAGCAGATGAAAATCCGCACCAAAATTCTTATCGCAATGATCGCGGCAGCGGTTACCTGCGCCGCCGTTGTCGGGCTTGTCGGTATTTTTGAGATGACCGCTATGATAAATGGCGCCGAACAGGATGACATCACGAAATCAAATAAGGTTGCGGCGCATCTAATGGAACAGCAGGGGGTAATCGCCTCTGTCACTTCGGCAAAAACGGCGAAAAACCACGTCGTAATAGAAGCCGCAGCCGCTTTAAACGGGGGTAAAGGGAGTGATCAAGACCGTAAAAACCTTTTAGCCGTGACGGCTGATATGGCAAAAAGCGCCAATTTGGACTTTGTGACAATTGTTGACGCAGCGGGAAATGTGCTGACGCGCACGCATGAGCCTGAAAATTTTGGCGATAACATCAAAAAAGAGGACAATATAAGGGCGGCGCTTTCAGGCAGACAATATACTACTGTTGAGGGCGGCACGGTGGTTAAAATGTCGCTGCGCAGCGCAACGCCTATTTTCAAGGATGGCAAGGTAGTGGGAGCGGCAAGCGTCGGCTTCAGGTTTGACCGGCCCGATTTTGTTGATCAGGCTAAAGAGGTAACTCAAGCCGAAGTTACCATCTTTTTGGGAGATGAGCGCTTTTCAACAACTATTTTTAATGAAAAGGGCGAGCGCAACATCGGCACAAAAGCGCCCCAAGATGTAAGCGCGGCGGTTTTGGCCGGCAATGACTACTACGGCAAGATCAGGGTTGCCGGTAATATTATGTTTACTTATTACTCTCCCATACGCAACGCCGAGAACAAGGTCATCGGGATGCTGTGTTCATCGATTGACATCACGTCGATAGAAAAAAAGAGGAACAGTATGATAATACTTATGGTGATAATCGTTATCGTACTCTCCTGCGGCGCGGCGTTCGCGGCTTACCTTATATCCAACAGCATATCCAGGCCGCTTAACCAGGCGGTTAGCATGATCAACGACATAGGCGCCGGAAAACTTGACAAAAATCTAAATATCAAACGCCGCGATGAGATCGGTATTATGGCCAAAACCATGAACGCGTTCGCCGATTCCATGCGTAAACTCATTATAGAAGACGGCGGAGTGGTTCTTGACGCGGCGGCCGATAAAAACCTCACTTTGAGGCTTACGGGAGAGTACAGCGGAGAGTTCGCCAAGATGAAAGAGAACATAAACACCGTTGTATCCAATCTTGATGACGCGATAACTCAGGTAGCAGAATCCGCAAAGCAGGTCTCAAACGCAAGCGATGTGATCGCAAGCAGCTCTCAGAATTTGGTAATCAGCACGCACGCTCAGGCAACCTCACTTGAGGACGTCTCCTCAAGCCTCGAACAGACTTCGGCCATGACAAAACAGAACGCCGACAACTCCAATCAGGCTAAACTTATATCCAAAGAGGCGCGCAATGCCGCAAATGAGGGCGAAGCTTCTATGAAGCGCATGGCGGAAGCTATTGAGCATATTAAAACCTCATCGGACAATACCGCCAAGATAGTTAAAACAATTGACGAAATCGCGTTTCAAACAAACCTTCTCGCTCTTAACGCCGCAGTTGAGGCGGCGCGCGCCGGTGAAGCCGGAAAGGGTTTCGCGGTTGTGGCGGAAGAGGTTAGAAACCTTGCGATGCGCAGTGCGGAGGCGGCTAAAAATACAACAGAGATGATTGAGGAGTCCTCTAAAAACGCGGACAGCGGCGTTAAAATTACAGAAGAGGTCGCAAAAGCGCTGCATCAGATTATTGAGCGCATAAACAAGATGGGCACTCTTATAGATGAGATCGCGGCCGCTTCCAATGAGCAGTCGCATGGTGTAGAGTCAATAAGCAGCGCTGTAAAGAAGATGAAACTGGCAACGCAGCAAAACGCCGCCGGTTCAGAGGAGTCCGCAAGCGCGGCGGAAGAGTTAAACAACCTTGCCGCTGAACTTCAAACTATGGTGGCGAATTTTAAAATCAGTTCGGCACGCGGGGCGCAATCCGGCGGATCACGCTCAAGGGGCATTGGCGGCCCAAGTAACCCAAGCGGCAACCGCCGCGGCTTACCTCCGTCTCAAAGGAGATTAGAGGACCATTCCGCTCAAAAAGCTATTACGGCAAAACCCGGCAAAGCGGTAAATCCCGATGAGATTATACCGCTTAACGATGAGGAGTTTAACAGGTTTTAATTATACCGATGTACGGCACGCGTCTGCACTGCGCCGCTAAGCAGCAGAGCCGGCGGCGGCGTGCGGTGCGGTACAGACGCGTGCCGTTATTCAGTATGTTTTGGGGAGATCGAAAATGACAATGTCAGCCGCAATGACGCCTCTCGAAACTCTCAAACAGTATTTCGGTTATGACAACTTCCGCAGCGGTCAGCAAATGCTGATTGATGATATTCTTGCCGGTAAAGATGTTTTGGGCATTATGCCCACGGGTGCGGGAAAATCAATATGCTTTCAAATACCCAGTCTTATGATGGACGGCTGTTCGATTGTTGTGTCGCCGCTTATTTCCCTTATGAAAGATCAGGTAAACAGCCTTACTCAATCGGGCATCCCCGCGGCGTTTATCAACTCGTCACTTAACGAAAGACAGATATACAAAGCGCTGCAAAACGCGAGAGACGGCGCGTATAAATTGATATACGCCGCTCCTGAGCGGCTGCTTGAACCGAATTTTCTTTCGTTTGCCAAGTCTGCCGGAATCTCCATGCTGACAATTGACGAAGCGCACTGTATATCGCAATGGGGGCAGGATTTCAGGCCAAGCTACGCTCAGATACCGGAATTTGCCGCGAGTCTTCCCCGCCGGCCCGTAATTTCAGCGTTTACGGCTACGGCTACGCGCCTGGTACGTGATGATATTGCTGATCTGCTTAAGCTCAATGATCCCACCGTTTTAGTGACGGGCTTTGACCGTCAAAACCTGTACTTTGAGGTGCAAAAACCAAAAGATAAATATTCGGCGCTGATCACATTTTTAAAGGATAAAAAAGAGCGCAGCGGGATTGTTTACTGCGGAACTCGGGCGGCGGTTGAGGAGGTTTGTGAAAAACTTAAGAGTGACGGTTACAACGCTTCCCGGTATCACGCCGGACTTTCGGACATTGAACGCCGTGAGAATCAGGATGATTTTCTCTATGACCGCGCACAGATTATGACCGCTACCAACGCGTTTGGCATGGGTATAGACAAATCCAATGTCTCGTTTGTCGTGCATTACAATATGCCGAAAGATATAGAAAGCTACTATCAGGAAGCGGGCCGCGCAGGCCGCGACGGCGAGAGCGCGGATTGCCTGCTGCTTTACAGCGGGCAGGATGTTCATACAAACCGGTGGCTCATAGAAAATGGGCGCGACAAGGAGTATCAGGACAAAGAAACAGAAATATTATTGAAAGAACGCGAACATAAACGGCTGCGCGAGATGACTTTCTACTGTACGACAAACAACTGCCTGCGTGAATACGTCCTCAAATATTTTGGTGAAAAACCATCTAACTTTTGCGGAAACTGCGGCAGCTGCAATACAAATTTTGAAACAACCGATATTACCGTTGACACGCAAAAAATTCTCTCCTGTGTCAGCAGGATGAATGAGCGCTACGGACTCAACATGGTGATAGACGTGCTTCGCGGAAGTAAAGGCGGGAAGATTCTGCGTTTCGGCCTTGACAAATTGTCAACATACGGCATAAGCGAAAAATCCGAACGTCAGCTGCGGGATATAATCAATCAGCTGATACTTGCGGGATATCTGTTAAAAACCGATGACGAATATCCGGTAATAAAACTTGGAGAACACGCAAACAGGGTTTTACGCGGCGGCGAAACAGTACAGATGAAGCTGGCAAAAGAAAAAGAGGTGAAAGAATCGCCAAAATCAACTAAAAAGCAAACCGTAATGAAACCTGTCAGCAGAGAGCTTTTTGCGGTTTTGCGCGAGCTTCGTCTTACTATCGCAAACGAGCAGGGCGTACCCGCGTTTGTAATCTTCCCGGACAGTACTCTAACCGATATGTGCATGAAAACTCCGGTGACGGAGGAAGATTTTTTGAATGTATCAGGTGTTGGTATTGTAAAATTAGAGCGGTACGGCAAGAGATTTTTAAGCGCCATAGCTGAGTTTTTACAAAATAACGGTGATACAAAAACAATAAAATAAACGAGCAAAACAGTGGAAGCGCTTTGGGGAACAATCGTTAACGTATTGGCAATTGTAACAGGCGGCCTGGCCGGGGTGATTCTGCCCCGCATGTCCGGCAGTATGCGTACTGTTATTATGCAGGGGCTTGGGCTTGCGGTTTTGTTTTTGGGCTTTTCGATGGGGCTCAAAAGCGAGAAAATTCTTTTTGTTGTAGTTAGCCTTGTAGTTGGCGGTATCATCGGTGAAATAATAAAAATTGACCATCTGCTTGAAGCCGCGGGAGAGCGGTTTGAAAAAGCGGTAAAAAAAATCGTCCCTCAAAAACAGAAGAAAAGCCATATCGCGGAGGGATTTGTCACCGCGACATTAGTGTTTTGCGTGGGAGCGATGGCGATTTTAGGCTCTATTGAGAGCGGTCTTAGGGGCGACCATACAATACTTTACACAAAGGCTATGCTTGACGGAATAGCATCGGTGGTTTTCGCGTCAACGTTGGGGATAGGCGTTATCTTTTCTGCGATTCCTCTGCTTATTTATCAGGGCGGCATCGCGCTTGGGGCAAAATCTATCACCTCGTTTATGAGCCCCGCCGAGCTTAACGCTGTCATCACAGAGATAAGCGCCGTAGGGGGAATACTCATTGCCGCAATAGGGGTAAATCTTCTGCGGATAAAAAAGATAAACGTGGTGAATCTGCTGCCGTCAATTTTTATTATCGCCGGGCTTGCGCTTATTAATGTGCGGTTTGGATTTTTGTAAATAATTATCAACAAAAAACGTAATCCGCTGTAATGGATGTATCCGTTTATTATTTTTATGGATACATTATCAGTTAACGTGAGTTCAAATAATCGAGGATACTTATAATTTGATATGAAAAACAGAACTGCTTTTCACACAATTTACAGCGTGTTATTTCCGGTGATTATAATTTTTTTCACAACTCACGCGCAGACCGCGCCGTCTGTAAGCGATTCCGACGTTTTTTCAGATTTTTTCCCCTCTCAATCTAACGCAAACGCGCAGATCATATCCGCGTCCGCTCTTCCTGAAAGTGTAACTGTGGGAGATGAGATCTCTCTGCGCATAACATTGCAAACGTCAAAAGGTACGCAAATAATCGCGCCGGAGACAGGAAATGGATTCGGAAATTTTGTTGTGCGTGATCATCAAAGAGAGACAATATCCGGCAGTAATCATGATACTGCGGTTTACAGCTACACGGTTTCTATTTTCAAACCGCAAAACTGCACAATCCCCCCGCTCTCATTTTTGGTAAAGGTAAATGACTCACAGATTGATACGCTCTACTCACCGTCAATACCGATCAATTTTATCTCTGTCCTTCCTCAAGAGGGTGAGGACGATGAAGACGGCGAATTGTCAATAAGGGATCTTAAAGGTCAGCAAGTTACCGGACGCCATAGTATGAGATGGATTTTTTGGCTATTTCTCATTGCGCTTCTCGGAGCCGCCGCTTTTTATATTTGCAAACGATTCATAAAGAATAAAGGCGGCAAAGTTACTGTAATCCCTCAAAAACCGGCTTACGAAGAGGCTATCGAAGCTATTTTACAGCTTGAAGAGAAAAAACTTGTACAGCAGGGGTTTATAAAAGAGCACGTTTTTGAGCTGTCGGAAATTTTTAAAAGATATATAGGGCGCAGATTCAATATAAACGCTTTGGAATTTACGACAGACGAGATGGTTTCGTGGCTTGAATCATCAAAACTCACTAAAGAGCTCCGCTTAAATACAGAGTGGTTTTTCCGCACAAGCGATCCTGTGAAATTCGCCCGCTTTATCCCAGACTCTCAAATACTTCAAAGGTTTGACAGCGAAGTTAGAAACTTTTTAGAGGTGACAAGGCCGATATTAGAAGTACAAAATGTAAATGACCCCAATGCAAAGACACAAAAAATGGAGTGCGTTTCATGACATTTAAGAATCCGCACTTTTTTTGGCTTTTTTTATTATGGATTCCTGTCATTCTGCTCTATATTTTGAGAGAGCGCAAATCCAAAGTAACGGTTCGTTTTTCCGACTTGTCCATACTTAAAAAATTGCCGGCTTCGCCTTTTTTAAAACTGCGCCATATCCTGCTTTTTATGCGGCTCTTTGGTATTGGATTTCTTATTATCGCGCTCGCCCGTCCGCAAATTCAGCATACCGAAGTTGACGTTACTACAGAAGGTATAGACATTATGCTTATTCTTGACATATCAGAGAGCATGAAAGCGCTTGACTTTAAACCCGATAACCGCCTTGAGGTCGCAAAGCGCTGTCTTAGGGATTTTGTAAAGAAGCGGGAGCATGACAGAATCGGTCTTGTGCTCTTTGGCGGGCGCGCCTTTACCCGCTGTCCGTTAACAACAGATTACGGCGTTCTTTTACAGATGATTGAAGAGGCGACTTTTACCGATTTTTCCAACAGCACCGCAATCGGAACAGCTATCGCTACTGCCGCAAACCGTCTCAAGGATTCGCCCGCAAAAAGCAAAGTGATTATTCTTCTCACCGACGGCGCAAATAACGCGGGCGACATCCCGCCGCTTACAGCCGCTAACGCCGCCGCGCTGCTCGGCATACGTATATATACAATCGGCGTAGGCAGAGAGGGTATGGTGCCCTTTCCTGTAGAGATGGTGAACCCTCACACCGGCCAGCGGTTTACGCGGATGCAAACGATAGAGTCCGACGTTGACGAAAAAGAGCTTAAGGCGATCGCCGCGCTCACCGGCGGGATGTATTTTAGGGCCCAAGACTCTCAGACGCTTGGAGAGATATACGATGAAATAAGCAAAATGGAGACAACTGAGATAAAATCAATAACTCATGTCTCTTATTCAGAATATTTTTATAAGTGGCTTTGGATTGGTTTTCTTATACTAATGGCAGAGATGCTTATGCAAAAAACCGTGTTCAGACGTATTCCGTGAGGCATAGAGAAAAAGATTATGAGATTTGGAAATCCTGAATTTTTTCTTTTACTTTTGGCGCTGCCCCTCTTAACGCTGTTCTTCTATTGGGTATACAGAAGAAAACAGACGGTGCTTAGCCGGTTTGCGGACGCGGCGCTTATAAAAAAGTTAAGCACTTCCGCGGGGCCGTCCCGTTATATCCTCAAAAGCACATTTTTCTGCCTCTTTGCTCTGTTTATAATATTCGCTCTTGTAAGGCCCAAATTTGGCGTAAAGACGGAGATGGTGGAGCGTAAAGGGGTTGATATAATGATCGCTCTTGACGTATCGCACAGTATGCTTGCGCAGGATCTTTTACCAAACAGGCTCGAACGGGCAAAACTTGAGATACGCAACTTCATAAACCTTTTGAAGGGTGACAGGGTCGGGCTGATCATATTTGCCGGTGAGAGTTTTGTTCAATGTCCGCTCACTCTTGACCACGGCGCGGCGCAGCAGATGCTTCGCGCGGTAAATACAGACTGGGTTAACGTGCAGGGCACCGCGTTTGCCGATGTAATCCGTCAAGCGACAAAAGCTCTTGGAAGCTCAAGCCGCAGAGACAGGGTGCTTATTATTTTGTCTGACGGCGAAGATCATGAGGGTAACGTGGCGGAAGCCGCGAGAGCCGCGGCTAAAGAGGGAATCGTTATTTACACGATAGGAATAGGATCTGAGGCCGGAGCGCCTATCCCAATGAACCGCAGCGCGCACAATGTCGTATACAAAAGAGACAGAGCCGGTAATCTTGTTATGACGCGGCTTGACCCGATAACGCTTGAAAAAATAGCTATGGAAGGGAACGGAAAGTACTTTCACGCCGGTACAAATCTTGATCTCACAAGAATCTATAATGAAATTTCGCAGATGGAAAAAGCTGAGTTTGGAATGAGCAAAACTGTAGTCCACGAAGAACAGTATCAGATTTTTTTGCTCTTAGCGCTTATTTTTATTCTCATTGAGTTTTTTATATCGGAGAGAGCGCGAAAAAAAGAGGTATGGAAAGGACGGTTTGAATAATGCAAAATGTATTATACACGAGATTATTTCATACACTCGTCTGTATTATTTTGGGAGCCGCGCTGATTGCTCCGGTCTGTGCTGATGAAGTAAGAAAACTTAACAGAAGAGCAAACAAACTTTATTCTCAGGGCAAATACGACGAAGCGCTGAAACTCTATGAAGAGGCTATGCTTCTTGACCCGCAAGACAACAAACTAAGAATGAACCGCGGTTCCGCTCTTTACAGACTCGGCGAGATGGATGAGGCCGAAAGTTCATACATTGGTTCTCTTTCGCAAACCGATAAAAAAACTCTTGCCGACGCGCATTATAATTTGGGAAACATTCTTTATCGTCAAGGTGAGCATCTAAAAAGAGACGGCGACTTTTCAACAGCGCGTTCAAAGTATTCTCAAGCGCTTGAAAACTACGTTGAAACATTAAAGCTGCGGCCAAATGATAAAGACGCGAAATGGAATTTACAGCTTGCTCACAGAAATGTGGAGATGCTTGAAAATACGCAATGCGAAAATCCTCAAAATAGTGATAATGATGACAAGGGTGATGATGGGGATCAACAGCAGAATCAGCAGCAAAATAATAAAAATGATGAACAAGACAAAAATGACAAAGATGATAAGAATCAGCAAGAACAGCAGCAAGATGAAAATAAAAACGAGCAGCAAAATGAACAGCGAACTCAGGAAGAACGCGAGCAGGATTTAAAAAGGGAAGAAGCAGAAAGACTTATAGAGCTTTACGCGGATGACGCGGATACACTCAGCAAGCCAAAACAAAATAAAAGAGTAAAACAGCCTGAAAAAGATTGGTAGACAGAGAATAAGATGAGCGTGCCTTTTAAAATTTCTCATTCAATTTTATTACTGTTTTTGATGACAATTGCAGCACAAGCGGCATCCGCGGCGGTTGATTTCTCCATCAATACCGAACGAACTGTTATCACAAAAGGCGAACAGGCAGTTCTTATCGCTACGCTCATAACGCCAAAACCGATAAACAACAACGATATACCGAGACCAAAAGTAAATGAACACTTTGATTTGATAAATATAAACTCATCACAATCACAGTCACACCAAATTCAAAATATAAACGGCTCAATTGTGCAAGTCCGGGTATTTACCTACCGTTTTATCTATACGATCCGTTCAAATACAGAGAGCGGATTTACATTTCCGGCATTGACTGTTAATATTGACGGTAACAATTACAGCACACAGCCGCTTAACTTCAGGGTAACAAGCGAACCGGTGCGCAACCCTGATATTCAAGCCTCTTTGCACCTCTCAAAGCGCTCGCTTTTCCCCGGTGAACAGGCGATACTTACCTTAAAGATCGCTCAAAAACATAACGCGCCTATCCAAACACAGCGCGGATACGCGGGAGCGATAGAGCAGATTGAAAAATCTTTCGGCAGGGAGTTTTCTCTCAACCGCCTGTTTACAAATCAGGTCACGCAGGCTCAGGAGAGAATAAACGGGGAGATGTACAACACTTTTATACTTCGGTATTCAGTCTTTGCTCTCACCGCGGGAAATTACTCCATACCGTCACAGCTTTGAGTATGATGAGATACGGCAAACCGGGGGGCATAGGCGAGTCAATCCGTTTTTTAACGATTTTTTTGACGGCTTTTTCGGCGGCGGAACTCAAGCCGTACAGCAAAGAACGCACACCGCTCCGTTTAACGTAACGGTAAAACCGCTTCCGCCAAATGCGCCGGCGGGGTTCAACGGATCTGTAGGCCGTTTCACACTCACCGCGGCTGTTGAACCGCAAAGCGTTCCTGCGGGCGAGGCGGTTACACTGAGAGTCACGCTCAGAGGTAATACCAGAGCCGCAAATGTCGGCGATCCTGTTTTACCCGATCTCAATAATTGCGACGTCTTTACTCCCGAACGTCAAACGGTAACCGATACAGGCGCGGCAGGATTTTCTACAAGAAAAACGTACCGCTATCTTATCATCCCAAAAACAGAGGGCGCTCTTAACCTTGGGCCGATCACCTACCCCTACCTTGACCCTGAAAGCGGAACCTACAAAATAGCAAGCGCAGATCAGCTGACTGTAGACGTTACCCCCGGCAAAGGCGGCGCAAGAGAGCAGGCAAGATTCCTAACGCAGGATGAGATTCAAATGGTGGGACATGATATCCGTTACATTAAATCAATACCGAAAATTAACAATCAACAGATACGCCCATACCGCGCTCCGCACTGGTATCTGCTGTTTCCGCTGCCGTTTTTGCTGTTTATATCCGCATTGATTTACAAAATACACTCAAAACACAGCAGCGCAAATCAGTCTAAAAACAGACGGCAGAAAGCACTCTCTACAGCGCTCAAGGAGCTTGACAAAATCAACAAGAACTCAAATCTGTCAAACATTGAATTTTTAGGCAAGGCAGCGGTCACAATAGAAAAATATATCTCTCACAAGTTCACTTTCCCTGCCACAGGACGCACTCTCGAAGAGCTCAACAGCGAACTCTTATTGAGAAATATTGATGAACAAACTGTAACGGGGCTCACCGCGCTTATACAGAATATTGACGAATACCGTTTCGGCGGAAAAGCATTTGATTCCATAGGTAAAAGCGAACTGACCGCAAAAACCGCCGCGTTCCTCACAACTATGGAGAAGAGTGTGCAAAAAGATAAGCCGCTATCCGTAAACAGCGCCGTTTCCGTGTTGATTATTGTTTGCGGGATGATTATCCCTCTTCACGCGTCGCCGTCCGATAACCATAGTATGTGGTTTGAAAAAGCGAATGAGTTTTACGCCGCGGGAACTTACGACAGCGCTCAAACGTATTATTCGATGATTGTTGACGCCGGAATAAATAACAGCGCTCTGTTTTTCAATCTTGGAAACACATATCACAGACTCAATAAACCCGGACTCGCGCGTCTTTACTACGAAAAAGCGTCGCTCCTCTCCCCCAAAGACGCGGATATTCAGGCAAACATCCGCTTTATACAAACGATAATCGTTGACCGTTCGCAAGAGCGGCAGGGGGATGATTTTCTAACAGCCGTAATTTACAATATACATACGCTGCTGCCGCTTCAAAGTCAGCTTCTAATATTATTCATACTCACATTAGCGCTCTCTTTATTTGGTATAGGAATACTATTTAAGAGCGGCTTAAGCCGTTTGTGGCTATCCTACGGCGCCGCGTTATGTACGGTATTGATATTGACAACAGGTATCTCGGCAGGCTACAAAATATACGCGCTCGAAAGCCGTCAATACGCGATAATCTTAACGCCGACTCTTGACGCGAAAAATCAACCGATGGGAACCCAAAC
>Ga0123353_10005854_pt1 | contig 16245 bp, 16 predicted proteins | sample TergutLab28metaG_3_FD_92763 | JGI IMG/M metagenome (GOLD analysis project Ga0123353, IMG submission 92763) | Labiotermes labralis P3 segment gut microbial communities from Petit-Saut dam, French Guiana - Lab288 P3 | ecosystem: Host-associated > Arthropoda: Insects > Digestive system > Gut ... | reverse complement strand
TGACTTTTGTGTCAACCATGGTTTACAATTCATTATAGGGTAGAAAATCGGTGATTGTGGAATATCAGGTCTTTATGACCAGAATTTATACAAAATGGTTTTCTTCTCTAAAAGACGAAAGGGTCAAAGCTCGTATAGACAAACGCATTGATCGCGCAAAATATGGCAACTTCGGTGATTGGAAAACCGAAGCCGGTGAAGTCAGGGCTATGAGAATTGACTATGGTCCAGGTTACCGTCTTTATTATGTTATTAGAAAAAATAAGATAATAATTTTGCTCTGCGGAGGAGATAAGCGCAATCAGCGAGCTGATATTAGAAAAGCAGTTGAACTTGCCAGAGAGGTTTAAGAAATGAGTTTAAAACTTAAGAAATGGGACATAATAAAACATATGGATAACGAGGAGTTTATTTCCGAATATTTAAAAATGGCATTTGAAAGCGGAGATATCTCAGAAATCATCCGAGCTTTGGGAGATGTTGCACGCGCCCGTAACATGACCGACCTTGCCGAGAAAATGGGAATCAGTCGTCAAGGACTTTATAAGACCCTGTCTGAAAACAGCAATCCTGAATTTGCTACTATACAAAAACTTATTACTGCTTTGGGATTACAAATGAGCATAATTATACCTGCAAAGTCCATTCGCAAACGAAAATATATCAGTATAAAATCACCAAAAATCTGAATCAAAATAACCAAATAGCATGTATATATCTCTAAATCAGAATATTTCTATCAGGATAAAATATTTTAAAGTACTTGATAGTACGTAAATTACGTACTATCATATAGGAGCTAATAAAGTGAAGCGCAAGGACTTGATAAAAAAACTGGAGAAAGCTGGCTACCGGTTGAATAGGACCGGAGATCATGCAATCTATGAAAAACCTGGAAGCCGTCCGATTCAAGTCCCGAATCATCGTGAAATTAATGAATACACAGCGAAGGCTATTTTAAAAGTAGCTGGTATTGAATAGGAGTACATTCATGGAATATGTTTATCCCGCAATTTTTCATAAAAATGATGATGGAAGTTATACAGTTCTTTATCCGGATTTGCCCGGTTGTGTTAGCGAAGGAAAAACATTGGGAAATGCTATGTACATGGCGCAGTCCGCTCTAGCACAATGGATTGGTTATCTGATGGATAAAAAGATTGAAATTCCCAAAGCATCTCCGGTTAAGAAAATTAAAACAACTAACAATGATTTTTTGAATCTTATTTGCGCAGAGGTAAAAAATACTCGGGCAGTAAAGCGGACAGTTAGTATCCCAAAATGGATGGATGAAAAAGTTGTCCAATCCGGTTTGAGCTTGTCCAGAGTATTGCAGGATGCTTTGAGTGAAAGACTGGCTTAACTTTGTTGGACACCAATATAAATCAAAATATTACCTTTTCCAAAACAAAAATCAGTACTGTTATTTTGAAAAATGAAAAGAAAGAAGAAAAGTAATATTTTTATTTACAAAATATAATTGAGATCTATCAATATAAAATCACCAAAAATCTGAATCAAAATAATAAAATAGCATGTATATATCTCTGAATCAGGAATCTTTATCAGTGTAAAAGGGATTTAGAAACAGATGCAAAATGAGACTATAAATGCATATTAGGGTATTGGCATTCCTACTCATTATATTATTCGCAATTTTTGCTTTATCGTGTAACAGCGCGAAAGGAAGAATCGCAACAGGTGGTGGAATAATGTATGCAATGATTTATGACCACGACAATATTCCGGTTAGCGGAGTTGTTGTAAAAATCAATGGAAAAGAAATCGTAAAATCAGATGTACATGGACGGTTTATTCTTGACTTTAAGAAAAATGGAGAATATGAAATAGAGCTTTCAAAAAAAGGGTATGAAACCTTAACTCAAAAATTTGAATATAATCCCATGAATGTTCTTTATTTTAAACTGATAACAGCAGAACAGCTTGTAGCGCTGGCAGAAGAAGAACTCAATAAATTTTGTTATGAAGAAGCTGAAAAATATCTCCAAAGAGCAAGTATCCTTGAGCCGTTAAGGGCAGAGATAATTTATCTTAGAAGCATAAATTTTGTTTTACAAGATAAATATGTTGAAGCTAAAAGAGTATTTAGAGAGTTAAAGGAAAAAGGATATGACAATAAATATATAGAGTTACTTGAAGAAAAAATAGAAGAAGGGATTATTAGTAATGATATTTGACATGAAAGCGGACACAATATCTGACACGAAAAAGAATAAAGCTTATAAATCAGTAACGACAATAGTTCCTTTGTTTATGGTTTTTGGAGTTATTGTTTTGGTATATCTGGCTCTGATTATATTAAAAGAACATAAACTTTTTTCTCAAAAATATACAGAAAATATAAAATCAATTGAAGAGAATATTAAAGAGAGAGAAAAATATATAAGAGAAGAATTTGATTTTATAAGGCTTGGTATAATAAGTATAAACGAAAAAAATATAGAAACAGAAAAGGGGCTATCAGTAAAAATTGATTATACAAACAGAAGAATAGCCACTCTTAATGAAGTCTATAACAATATACTAAAAGAGGAGAAGAAAAAGAGAGTTGAATCGCTTTATTCAGATAAATATCTTGGAGATAAAATGGCAGAAGCAGCGCTTTTACTTAAAGAAGGCAAAATAAATCAGGCTTATGCCATATATGAACTTATCGCAAAAGAGCAGCCGGAAAACAAAGATGCAAGATTTTATATGTACTACACACTGTTTTTTAAAAATAGATCTGATAAGGAAGAATACCCAAAGATAAAAAATGGATTTAATGCGCTTGAAAAAGAGGGATATATTCGAAAAGAGATGATAGAAGTTTTCTCGTACATAGAAGCAGAAGAAACCCATAGGGAGATTGAATCAGTAAAAGAAATTGGCGAGTAAAAAAGGATAAAAAGTGGATAAGATAAAATATTGCATAATTTTTGCTGTACTATTTATATTTTCGTGTCTCACGCCGTATGAGCCGCAAGAGAAAGCAGGGCTACCAGAAGAAGGCGGGGCAATTTCTTTGGCAGAAGAATTATTTACAGAGGGTTTGCCTGATGAAGAAGGGAGAAAAGTAACAGTTTTTTTGGTAAATGATAATGCCTACTGGAGTGAGTATGGTTATACGTTATGGACAGTGGAAAATGGGGCAGGAGAGGAATTATTTACAACAAGGGAGGTGTGTTTAAGTAAGATAACCGGAGATAAAATAGCCGGGTATGGGATCGTAATATGCCATAAGATGAGAGTTGGGTATGGCGAGACAATGCTTACGATCATGATAAATACAGAACAGAATTATGCTATTGGCAAGGTAATAGGGGGTAATTATAAAAGCATAAAATCGTGGACATATTCAAGATATCTTGAAAAAGGGTATGGCAGGCCAAATGAGCTTAATATAACGTATGATAAAGAAAATAAAGAATACACGCTTACAATAAATGATAATGAAATAGAAAAGTTTAAAGATGAAACAGAGCCTGTTTGCGAAGGCGGGAGAAGCGGGTATATAGTAGTAATATCACCTCAGGATAAATTTCCGCAAACACCTGTAGAAATAATATTTTTGGAATAAAAATAAAATAAAAATAGGTTTACTTGACAAAGAATCAAACTTCAGATAAATTAACCACCATCATGGTGGCGTAGCTCAGTCGGTAGAGCAAGCGGCTCATATCCGCTTGGTCAGGGGTTCAAGTCCCTTCGCCACTAAAACTTATCTTTTCTTATTCTTCAAACAACACATATTTTTCCTAAAACCTGTATAGCAAACGTAAATAGATTAACTAAAAACAACTTTTTCCAACCTTAGAAGAGCTTCTTTTTTATCAATGCCGCCGGCATAGCCAGTAAGGCTTCCTGTTGCCCCTATTACTCTATGGCATGGTATTAATATTGAAATTGGATTATGGCCAACTGCTCCGCCAACAGCCTGTGCAGACATGGAGCAAAGCCCTTTTTTATGGGCAAGCTGCTTTGCGATTTCGCCGTATGTTGTTGTTTTGCCATAAGGAATTTTTAATAGTATCTTCCATACATCTTTTTGAAAAACTGTTCCAGGAGGTTCAAGTTTTATATTTTGTAAAGAAGGATTTTTACCCTCAAAATATTTTTTTATCCAAAGTTTTAATTCTTTAAAAACAGGGTAGTCTGGCTTGGTTATCCAGCTATCTGTTTTAGATGGATAGTATTTTTGCCCCACAAACCATAAGCCTGTAAGTTTGTTGTTTTCTGCTGATGCTGTTAATGGCGCTAGTGGGGTATCAATATTACAAGTGTAAATCGCTCTCTTATCCATTATTTACAATATTTTATTATGAATAAGAATTAGTCAAGGTTTATCAATTTTTTGATCATTAAGCTCAGGAAGATATTTCCAGTATCTGATAGGAATAAAGCGGCGCTGTAAATTTGGATTGCTCCTGCTCTCATTATTTATTGAAGTATGATAATTTTTCCACATTTTTTCCCAATCATCAAAATTCTCTTTATTGGAATCAGTTTCTTCTTTAAACCATGGATGGTCGGGGTCAAAAATTACAAGCTTTGCTGGTTCTGATTTAGCATGCATAAGCGAGATATTCCGTTTTTCATCAATAATTGCCCAAACAGAGTTTCCAAATCGCAGAGTAAAATGGTGAGCCAACGCAGGGAGAATAAAATAATCCGGACTGCATTTTGCAACAGGCACACCACTTGATCCAATAGAAAACCTTAATATCCCCATAAGAAAATGGGATTCTTTTCTTGCTCTTGAAGCAGCGGTTATAACTTTTTTTATATTTTCATCAGCCAGATCGCATCTTGCTTTTTCAGCGCTGCTCCCTCTTTTTTTGGGACTATAATTGCATTCTTTATTTTCCATATCCTGCATTCTGCCTGCTGATACTATTTTCCATGCAAAGTGAATAACTTCTTTTTCAATTGGAAGCTCGCTCATCCATGCATAAAGAATATCTTTATAAGCCTTACCTGAATATTTTATTATCTCCTGTCCTGAAAAAGAAGTTCTGCATGGCTCAAAATATTTATATGCTGCTGCGTTATAGCTATGCTGCAAAGGGTAGGGTAAACAGGCTGTGCTGCAGGGAGAAGGAGAGCTTAAGGAGTAACCATCTTTTAGTGTTTTTTCATCTGCATCCGGCAATGTATTAAAAAGCTCGCCCTGGGCATCTGATGATTTCAAAGATAAAGAAGATAAGCCAGATCCCATATCTTTTCTTGTAATCTTGTCGTGTAACTTGTTTTCCCTAAAAACATTATCCAAAATAGAGAATAGAGAAAAAACCGTGCCATCATATTCAGCTTCCATAGAATAGATCCTCAAAAGTCAAAAAGAGGAAGCTGCATACTTGTCTGATTATCATTTAATAGCTTATGCCGTATACGTACAGGATCATCAGGCATATCCATAAAACTTCCGGATGCTGTAACAAAATAACGGGCCCTTTTTAAAACAACTCCCAATGATTTTAAAATATCAAAAGAAAGAGGACGTGATTTCCGTTGTTTGATAATACGTTTTGCGGATAAAGTGCCAATCCCGGGCACTCTTAAAAGCTCTTCATAACTTGCCTTGTTTACTTCAACAGGAAAAAATTCCAAATGGTTCAATGCCCAGACAGTTTTTGGGTCAAGATCTTTATCAAGATATGGAGATGCAGGATCAAGAATTTCATCCGGAGCAAAATTGTAAAATCGCATAAGCCAATCTGCCTGATACAGTCTGTGTTCCCGAACCAGGGGAGGCCCTTCAATATCAGGAAGTTTTGGATCATGTATTTTTGGGTCGCCATCAATTCCTACAGGGATAAAAGCAGAATAGTAGACCCGCTTAAGAGCGTATTTTCTGTATAGCGCTCCTGAAAGAGAAATAATCTGCCGGTCATCCTCGTTACTGGCTCCTACAATGAGCTGCGTGCTTTGCCCGGCAGGCGCAAATTTAGGCGCTTTTTTTATACGGCGGCTATCTTCGTTGATCTCCAAACCTGATTGCGAAATATAATTCATTGCGCCAAGAATTTCTTTTCCAGATTTCTGCGGAGCAAGGATTTTTAGGCTTTTCTCTGTTGGCAATTCAATATTTGCGCTTAACCGGTCTGCCCAATATCCTGCTTCTCGTATAAGATTTTCTCCTGCGCCCGGAATTACCTTTAAATGGATATACCCACCATAGTCTGATTCCAGCCTGAGTTTTTTTGCAGTCCCTATAAGCTGCTGCATTACAATATCAGGATCAGCAAAAATACCTGATGATAAAAACAGCCCTTCGATATAGTTGCGGCGATAAAACTCCATTGTAAGATTTACAATTTCATCCTTTGTAAATGATGCGCGCTTAATATCCGCAGAGGAGCGGTTTGCGCAATAGACACAATCATATTTACAAACATTTGAAAACAGCAATTTTAAAAGGCTTATACACCTGCCATCTCCTGTCCAGCTATGGCAAATACCTGCGCAAGCACTTGAGCCTATTCCATCTTTTTTTGTTGAGTGGTGGTGTCCCTTGCTTCCCGAAGATGAGCAGGAAGCATCATATTTTGCTGCTTCAGCAAGAATAGATATTTTTTCTCCCAGTTCCATAGTTATACTATACATTTGTTTAGTATAAAATGCAAGAAGAATTTTTAATAAAATTTGCTTTGAATAAACAATTTAGCACTCAAAAAAAGCAGATAATTAGTAATATCTTTTTATGAAAGCAGGGTAAAAATCACCCGACTGTTTGCAGTCGGGTGATGATGCTATGATTATTGTTTTGGCTGGGCCTGGCCTTGATTCGGCCCTTGTGTTTCTGTGTTATTAATTATTGTTACAGTCGCAGACCCGGACTTTGTTGGATCTGCTACAGAGGTTGCAAAAACATAGAGAGCAGTTGCCCACTCATTGGGAGCTACTGTAAGCAATCCATTGGAGCTAATACTTGTTCCAGGTGCAACAGCGCCTGTGCCTGCAGCATTCGAACTAACTTTCCATGTTACTGCAGTGTTGGGGTTGTTGTTTCCAATAACCGATGAACTTAACTGGACAGTAGTATTAGTCCTTGTTGAAAGGGTTGAGGAGGCTACAGTTACATTGGTTACAGTTGGGGTTGAGACAGGGGTAGTCACCGAAGGATTTGTTGCAGCGGGGGTAGTTGTCCCAGGGGTAGTCACCGAAGGATTTGTTGCAGCAGGGGCTGTTGTATCAGGGGTTGTTACCGAAGGTTTTGTTGGAGCAGGGGCTGTTGTATCAGGGGTTGTTGCCGAAGGTTTTGTTGGAGCAGGATTCACTACAGGACCACCAGTACCCGCAGGTTTTGTTGTAGGAGCAGAAGCAGAAGCAGTTACAGTAACAGATGCATTGCCAAATCTTGCTGGATTTGCAACAGAAGTTGCTAAAATATAAAGGATCTGTGCAGTTTCATTAGATGCTATTGTAAGCAGTCCATTGGCATTAATATTGGTTCCTGCAGTAACAGCTCCTGTACCGGAAGCATTTGAACTTACTCTCCATGTTACGGCATTGCTTGGATTGTTACTACCTGTAACAGATGCCACAAATTGGAGTGTAGTGCCCTTTGCTGCTGACTGGGTTGGAGGACTTACAACTACACCGGTTACTATTGGTATAATTACAGTTACATAGGCGCTGCCTGATATTGCAGGATTAGCAACAGAGGTTGCGAAAATATAAAGGACAGGGGAAGTTTCATTTGGCGCTGATGTAAGAAGGCCATTGGCATTGATATTGGTTCCTGCTGTAACAGCGCCGTTCCCGGCAACATTCGAACTTACTCTCCATGTTACAGTAGGATCTGGATTGTTGGTCCCTGTAACTGCGGCATTAAACTGGAGTGTGCTGCCGCTTGTAATTGATTGATTTGGAGGAGTAACAGCTACACCGGTTACAATGGGGATAACAACACCAATAGGAATAGTGGTGAATTTTGAAGGATCCACTACAGAAGTTGCAATTATGTAAAGAGCCGGTGATGTCTCATTTGGCGCTGCAGTAAGCAATCCGTTTGCATCAATACCGGTTCCTGCGGTAACAGATCCTGTACCTGCAGTGTTCGAACTGACTTTCCATATTACGGCATTATCAGGATTATTGGTTCCAATAACTTGTGCTCTGAATTGAAGAGTTCTGCCAACTACTACTGGCTGGTCTGTAGGAGTTATTGTTACTCCGGATACTGTGACAATTCTTATTTGTTTTACATCGGAGAACCCATCTTGTGTGGATGTTGCTATAACGTATAGAACAGAAGCAGTTTCGTTAGCAGCTACAGTAAGCACCCCATTTTGGGTTATATTGGTTCCCGGCGCAACAGCACCTGTACCGGCAGCATTTGAACTGACCGCCCATTTTATGCTCCTGCCTGATGATCCAAAATTTATAGTTCCTCCAGCCACCACAGATGATAAATTGCCATAGGTTCTGATATGTACACCATATAAAATACTGGCGCAACCTGTTAAAACTAAAACTGTTATTGCTACGAGGGTTATAAACCCGAAATATTTCTTTGTTTTTTTCATAAATATAACTCCTTAATATATGAACCAGCTCTTAAGCAAAAATAATACTATAACTATATGCTATTTTATATGAATTGAAAAGAGAAGTTTTTTGTTTTTACGCCATGCAATAAGCAAACCAGTCTATAATTAAGCCAATCCGGAATCAAGGAAAGAACAGATTGATAATATGGCACAAAAATATTATTATCTAAATAAATATATAAAAAGGAGCCGTATAATGCTCAAACCTCTTACAAAAAAGACCAATTTTACAAAAAGAAAAGGGCCTGTTGTTCTTGTTATTATGGATGGCGTAGGTTTTGGTAAATATAAAGAAGGAGATGCCGTAGCTGCAGCTCTTATGACAAATTTTAATGAAATGCAAAGCAGTTATCCTTTTGTAAAGCTTAAAGCGCATGGGACAGCGGTTGGGCTTCCTGCAGATGATGATATGGGTAACAGCGAAGTAGGTCATAATGCAATGGGATGCGGCAGGGTATATGCTCAAGGCGCAAAGCTTGTCAGCGAATCAATTGAAACAGGAAAAATGTTTAAAGGGGATATCTGGAATAAACTTGTTTCCAATGTAAAAACAAAAAACAAGACACTTCATTTTTTAGGACTATTTTCTGATGGAAATGTTCATAGCAATAATAATCATCTTAAGGCAATGATCGCTAAAGCAAAAGAAGATGGCGCTTCCAAAGTGCGTGTTCATATTCTACTCGATGGAAGGGATGTAGGTGAAACCTCTGCTTTGGAATATATTGATCCTTTTGAAGATTTTCTATCATCCCTTAAGAGCAGCTCTTTTGACTGCGCAATTGCTTCCGGCGGCGGGAGAATGGTTATTACAATGGACAGATATGGTGCTAATTGGGGTATGGTTGAAAAAGGGTGGAAAACCCATGTTCTTGGGGAAGGGAGAATGTTTAAATCAGCACATGAAGCTGTTGAAATACTCAGAAAAGAGACAGGAGCTATTGATCAGGATATTCCCCCTTTTGTAATTGAGAAAGATGGAAAACCAGTTGGCACTATTGAGGATGGAGATTCTGTTATATTTTATAACTTCAGAGGCGACAGGTCTCTTGAAATCACAGAAACTTTTGAGAAAAAAGATTTTACCCGTTTTGACAGAAAGAGATATCCAAATGTTGAATATGCAGGGATGATGGAATACGATGGCGATGCCCATGTCCCAAAACAGTTCCTTGTAAACCCTCCGTCAATAGACAAGACAATAGGCGAGTATCTTGTTTCAACAGGTGTTAAACAGTATGCAATAAGTGAGACTCAAAAATTCGGTCATGTAACCTATTTCTTTAATGGCAACAGGACAGGGAAATTTTCAGAAGAGCTTGAAGATTATGTTGAGATCACATCAGATGTTGTTCCATTTTCACAGAGGCCGTGGATGAAGTGCGCAGATATTACAGATCAGGTAATAGAAGCAATAAAATCAGATAAATATGGTTTTATAAGACTTAATTATCCTAACGGCGATATGGTAAGCCACACTGGTATTTTTGAGGCTGCTGTATGCGCAATGGGCGCTCTTGACATCTGTCTTGGAAGATTGATGAAAGTTGTTGAAGAAGCAAAAGGTATAATGATTGTTACAGCAGACCATGGAAATGCTGATGATATGTATGAACATGAAAAAGATGGAAGAGTTAAAATAAAGGAAAACGGAAAACCAAAAGCAAAGACAGCTCATTCGCTTAATCCAGTGCCGTGTATAATATTTGATCCTGAATATAAAGAAGAATATGGCAGGCAGTTAAGAGAAGGACTTGGAGTAAGTTCCATTGCAGCAACATGTATTGAGCTTTTAGGATATAATCCACCTGAGGACTACAATCCTTCGGTATTGATCTGGAAATAGTTAAAGTAGGGGGCTTCATCATTGCCGGGCAGCTTGCTGATCTGCAATCCACTGATTATTGCACCCTGTCATTGTCGGGCGGCTTGACCGACCCGGCAATCCATAAGTATTATATTTATATTAAAAAAAATAAATCTAATTGAGGAGAAACTCGTGTTAAAGACAGGTTTTGTAGGCTACAGAGGAATGGTTGGCTCTGTGCTAATGAAAAGAATGGTAGAAGAGGATGATTTCAAAGGTTTTGAAAAAATATTTTTCTCTACTTCACAGGCAGGCAAAAGCGATGTAATAGCAGGCGGAATGAGCACAGGCATTATAGAAAATGCTGAAAACATAGATAAATTAAAAGCAATGGATGTTATTGTAACATGCCAAGGTGGAAGCTACACAGAAAAAGTATATCCACAACTTTTGGCTAGTGGCTGGAAAGGGTACTGGATAGATGCTGCATCAACTTTAAGAATGAAAGATGATGCAATTATAATTCTTGATCCTGTAAATAGAAATGTTATAAATGATGCTTTAGCAAAAGGGATCAAATGTTATGTTGGTGGTAACTGTACAGTAAGCCTTATGCTTATGGGTATAGGACCGCTTTTCCAAAATAATCTTGTGGAATGGTTGAGCACCATGACTTACCAGGCATCATCAGGAGCAGGAGCGCAAAACATGAAAGAGCTTCTTACCCAGATGGCAGCTCTTGGATCTTCTGCAGGAAATATGATTTATGACCCTGCATCTGCAATTCTTGAAGTTGACAGGCTTGTTACAGAAAAAATGCGAAGCAGCGATTTCCCTGTTGAGAATTTCAAAGTTCCCCTTGCTGGAAGTGTTATTCCATGGATCGATAGCGCTTATGAAAATGGACAGACAAAAGAAGAGTGGAAGGGAGTGGCAGAAACAAATAAAATTCTTATGACAAAAAAACAGATACCTATAGATGGAATTTGCGTAAGAATCGGAGCAATGCGCTGCCATAGTCAGGGAATTACAATAAAATTAACAAAAGATGTACCAATTAAAGATATTTATGATATGATTGCAGCGGGTAACGAATGGGTAAAAGTTGTTCCAAACGAAATGGATGTTACCAAAAAAGAGCTTACACCTGCGGCTGTTTCAGGAACTTTAACAATACCTGTTGGAAGAATAAGAAAGATGAATATTGGAAATGAATATTTAACTCTTTATACAGTAGGCGACCAGCTTCTTTGGGGAGCAGCAGAACCTGTAAGAAGGATGCTTAATATTGTGCGCGAGCATCTGGGGAAGTAATTTCTGGATCTGATATAAAAATAAGTCCGCTGATTAAAGTAGATTTTCACGGATAAAGCAGGTTTAAAATAAAAATCTGTATAATTCCGTGAAATTTATTTTTTTGGTTTCTTTGTTAAATTCACTATTTCGTTGAAAGAATCGTCATAAGCACGTTTGATTTTTACCAGTTTTTTCATGGCTTCATCAGAACTGATTGTTTTTAGATTTGTATTTTTAACTGGTAACAATAGTTGAAAAGCTTCAATTTTAAGAGCATCGGCAAGGTTTTCAAGCGTCTTATCACTTATCCACGTCCGATGACATTCAATGCTATTTATTGTTTGCCAAGACAAACCTGCCATTTCAGCTAGTTTTTCTTGAGAAAGACCTAAGGTTTTCCTATGCTTTTTTAGATTTATCGCCAGAATTATACGCAAAATTGGTTTTTTGCTTTCCATATAGCCAATTATCATACGATTATCATTTTATTATTGACACGTAATAATATTAGTATATTATAATTACTATAAAGAGGGGTAATGATAAAAGTATTATGGCAAATTATTGGAGGTATTTATGAAAAAGTTTTTTTTATTAACATTATTTTTCTTTTTTCTATTTGCACAATCAATATTTTCTAAAGAAATTGTGACTGTAATGTTTAGCCCTGATGGTAAAAATATTATTTCAGGATCTGTTGACAAAAAAATACAATATTGGGATGTGGATACTGGTAATTTAATTAGAACCTTTTCTGGTTATTCAGGTCGTGGCTCTGTGGTGTTTAGTCCTGATGGGAAAACAATTGCTTTTGTACATAGTGACAATACAGTAAAAATATTGGATGTACAAAATGGTAGTACAATAAAAACCTTTTCTGGTCATACAAATGAAGTTAGATCAGTAGCATTTAGTCCGGATGGTAAAACTATTGTTTCAGGATCTCAGGATGAGGATACCACTATGAAACTTTGGGATGTAGAAACTGGTAAAGAAATAAAAACCATTACTGATCGATCATGGATTATACAACTTGGACCTGTAGTCTTCAGTCCTGATGGTAAAAGTCTTGCCACAGGTAATACAAGAGATATGGATGTAGTTATTTGGAATATTGAAACTGGTAAATGTAAAGTAGGTCATGAATATGTTATTTATGTTCCTGTTAGTACTCATCCATCAGGTCAGATTTTTTTTAATACGGTAAACACTTTAGCGTTTAGTCCTGATGGAAAAACTTTTATTTCAGGAGCAAGGTCTGGAAGAAAAGGTTTAATACCTCTACACGCCTCTTTGAAACTTTGGGATGCTTCTACTGCTAAATTGATAAAAACACTTTATTATGGTACACCCGATATTTATTCTGTATCTTTTAGCCCTGATGGTAAAACCATAATTTCTGGTTATGATCAAGCAGTCGTTCTTTGGGATGTTGAAAGCGGTGAAGATATTAAAACTTTTTCCGGTCACTCAAAAACTGTCAGATCTGTAGGATTTAGCCCAGATGGCAAAACTTTTATTTCAGGATCTAGCGACAATACAATAAAACTTTGGGATGTAGAAACTGGTAATGAAATAAAAACCTTTGGTCAGTAACATTTCAAAATAAAAAAGCCAATCGGGACTCCAGATTGGCTTTTATATTTTAATACGGCCATTTCCAATTTTTAATTGCAGGCAAATCATCTCCATGTTCATAGATGTACTGCTTATGCTCAATAAGCCGGTTTTTCATAGCCTGTTTTACATGAGCAGCTGTTTTCTCAAGTTTTGGAACTTTGTCAATTACATCTATTACAAGATGGTATCTATCAAGATCATTCATTACAACCATATCAAACGGAGTAGTTGTAGTTCCTTCTTCTTTGTAGCCTTTTACATGAAGATTATTATGATTTATCCTTTTGTATGTTAACCTGTGAATAAGCCACGGGTATCCGTGAAATGCAAAAATAATTGGTTTATCTTTTGTAAACAGAGAATCAAAATCCTTGTCTGAAAGTCCATGAGGATGTTCTTTTTCATGTTGCAAAGTCATAAGGTCAACGATATTAACGACCCGCACTTTGAGATCCGAAAAATTTTGCCTTAAAATATCAACAGCAGCAAGAATTTCCATTGTTGGAATATCCCCTGCGCACGCCATTACAACATCAGGTTCAACACCTGCATCGGTACTTGCCCATTTCCAGATACCAATCCCTGCAGTACAGTGGTTTATTGCGGAAGTCATATCAAGATATTGAAGCGCATTTTGTTTTCCTGCAACAATAACATTTATATAGTTTCTGCTTCTTAAACAGTGGTCGGTAACGGAAAGCAGGCAGTTTGCATCCGGAGGAAGATATACTCTTACGATCTCTGCTTTTTTGTTAACAACATGATCTAAATCCAGGATCCTGATGGCTAAATCCATTATGGTCTTGCCGCCATACATGGGATGTAAGCAGATAGTTAAGCGAAGCGATCGGCCTTCTCCACGGAATATGGGAACACACTTTAAGCCATTTTGCATGCTGATTAAACATTGAGTCGATTATATGTATGAATGCTTCATAGCAGGAGAAAAATCCATGCCTTCCTGTAAGAAGATATCCTTCAAGCCAACCCTGGCACAAATGCTCGCTAAGAACTTCCATAACTCGTCCGTCAGCAGAGATATGATCATCATCAGGATTAATCTGCGCAGCCATAACCCTGTCTGTAACTTCAAATATAGCCTGAAGCCTGTTGGATGCTGTCTCATCCGGCCCCATTACCCTAAAGTTAGCTGCTTTTAAATTGAGCTTCATTATATCGCGAAGAAATTTTCCCATAACTTTGGTAGCTTCCACAGAAGTAGTTCCAGGATTTGAAACAGTTTCCGCATAATCTCTGAAATCAGGCATTTTAAGATTTTTTAAAATCTTGCCGCCGTTTGTATGGGGATTTGCCCCCATTCTTCTTTCGCCTTTTGGAGCAAGTTCTTTTAGATCATGCCTGATAGTTCCGTTAGCATCAAAAAGTTTTTCGGGCTTGTAGCTTTTTAGCCACTCTTCAAGCATTTTTAAATGATCTGGTTTTTCTGCAAGCTTGGAAAGGGGAACCTGATGCGACCTGAACGACCCTTCAACTCTTTCGTTATCAATATATTCCGGGCATGTCCACCCTTTGGGTGTTATAAGAATAATCATTGGCCATATTGGTCTTTCTTTATAGCCGTTAGTTCTGCATTTTTTCTGTATTGCCCTTATTTCTTTTATGGCTTTCTCGCTTGCTTCTGCCATTTTAAGGTGTGTGCTTTCAATCTCTTTTCCTTCAACATAATAAGGCTTATAACCATATCCTATAAAAAGTTTATCAAGCTCTTCTCTTGGAATACGCGCAAAAATTGTTGGATTAGCGATCTTGTAACCATTAAGATGAAGTATTGGAAGAACAGCGCCATCTCTTACAGGATTAAGGAATTTATTTGAATGCCAGCTTGCAGCAAGGGGTCCTGATTCTGCTTCTCCGTCCCCAACTACGCAACAGGCAATAAGGTCCGGATTATCAAACACAGCGCCATAGGCGTGGAGCAGGGCATAGCCAAGCTCACCGCCCTCATGAATAGAACCAGGAACTTCAGGAGCAACATGGCTTGGTATTCCGCCAGGAAAAGAAAACTGTTTAAATAGTTTTCTCATCCCTTCTTCATCTTCAGAAATATCGGGATATACTTCGCTGTAAGTCCCTTCAAGATAGGTATTTGCAACAAGTCCGGGACCTCCGTGACCAGGACCGGTAATATAAATCATATCAAGATCATATTTTTTTATTAATCTGTTCATGTGAACATAAATAAAATTAAGTCCAGGAGTTGTTCCCCAGTGGCCCAAAAGCCTTGGTTTTATATGCTCAATTTTCAGAGGTTCTTTTAAAAGAGGGTTAGACAAAAGATATATCTGACCTACTGAAAGATAATTTGATGCATTCCAGTAGTCGATTGTTTTTTCAAGTTCTTCTTTAGATAGAACTGTTTTTTTCTTATTTTCTGCCATAAATATTTCCTTTTTACAAATGTGCTTAAATTTTATGGCAATACAAGGAAAAACACAAGCAAAGATTTATTTTTGATAAAAATTTGATACTTTTTTTGTTGTAATATTCTTAATTATTACACTTTACATTACACAAAATAATGTGTAAAATAATTTAGGAGAATGAAAATGGCAACAAATCTTGCAATAGATGATAATTTGCTAAATGCAGCGCTTCAAATTAGTGGATTAAAAACCAAAAAAGATACTGTAAATCTTGCTTTGGAAGAATTTATAAAAAGACGAAAAATGGAAGATGTTATTTCGATGTTCAATAATGTGGAATATGATAAAAAATATGATTATAAAAAACTCCGGAATAGAAAATGAAAGCATTAGTAGATACTTCAATATGGTCAATTGCCTTTAGAAAAAAAAATCAAAATGACAAAAATGAATCAATTATAAATGAACTGATAGAATTGATTAGAGACTTAAGAGTATCAATAATTGGACCTATACGTCAGGAATTTTTGTCTGGAATATCAGATAAAACAATATTCGAAGAATTAAAAGAAAAAATGGAAAG
>Ga0123353_10005853_pt1 | contig 16245 bp, 10 predicted proteins | sample TergutLab28metaG_3_FD_92763 | JGI IMG/M metagenome (GOLD analysis project Ga0123353, IMG submission 92763) | Labiotermes labralis P3 segment gut microbial communities from Petit-Saut dam, French Guiana - Lab288 P3 | ecosystem: Host-associated > Arthropoda: Insects > Digestive system > Gut ... | reverse complement strand
TTGACGATCCTCCCGGCGGCCCCGGCCAGGCCGAACCAGGCGACCCGGTCCAGCTCGGGGAACTCCCGCAGCGTGCCGGAGCCCCGCGGCCACTCCATGGTGAACGTGCCGGGCACGACCGCGTCCGGGTCGAGGTCGCCCTCCAGCGCCCACACGGTGACGATCTTCCCGCCGGACTGCCGGACCTCGCCGAGCGGGACCGGCGTCCCGTCCGGCACCGGCAGCCCCAGCTCCTCGCGGAACTCCCGCCGGGCGGCGGCCTCCGGGCCCTCGTCCTCGTCGTACTCGCCCTTGATCACGGACCACGCGGCGGCGTCCCGGCGGGCCCAGAACGGCCCGCCCATGTGACCGAGGAGCACCTGGGGCCCGCCGCCCCCGCGGCCGTCCCCGTCCTCGTCGCCGACGCCGCCCTGCCGGCGGAACAGCAGGATCCCCGCACTGCGCTTGGCTGCCACGCCCCCAGTGTGCCCGCCGCCACCGATGAGTTCGCCGCGCCGCCCCGGTCTCATGGGGGACGATCACCACTGCCACGAAGGGACCCGTCGATGGCCACCGAGAACCCGCTGCCCGACTTCGGACCGGTGACGCGCGGCATCGTGCTGCTCGCCGCGAACGTCGGCGACGACCGGCTCGCGGGGCCCACGCCGTGCCCCGAGTACCGGGTGCGGAACCTGCTGGGGCACCTGCTCGGCCTGAGCATCGCGTTCCGGGACGCGGCCCGCAAGGACCTCGGCCCGACCACCGGCACCGAGCCGGGCACGTACATGCCGGACATCGACGACGCCGGCCAGTGGCGGGCGGAGCTGCCCGAGCGGCTGGACGAGGTGGCCGCAGCCTGGCGGGACCCGGTCGCCTGGGAGGGCATGACGCAGGCCGGCGGCTTCACCTTCCCGGCCGCCGACGCGGGCCGGGTGGCGCTGAACGAACTCACCGTCCACGGCTGGGACCTGGCCCGTGCCACCGGCCAGCCCTACGCGCCCGACCCGGTGGCCCTGGAGTCCTCGCTGGCGATGCTCGCCCCCGGCGCCCACGACCGCCCCGCCGACGCGCCCTTCGGCCCCGCCGTCGAGATCCCCGAGGGCTCCCCCCTCCTCGACCGCGTCATCGCCCTCAGCGGCCGCAACCCCTCCTGGACGCCCTGACCGCGCCCGGCCGCCGGCCGCTCAGCGCGGATACGGGCTGAACGTGTGCTCGGGCGGCGTGAGTTCGGAGGACAGGATCGGGGAGTCGATGTCCCCGGCGAGCAGGCCGGCGAGGAAGGCGGTGGCGGTGACGGGGTACGTCTCCCACTCGGTGAGGTCGTCGATGAAGACCATGACCGGCCAGGAGTCCGGCGGCGTCCCGGGCCGCACCAGCCACGTCAGATCCCCGGCGTCCTTGGTGCCGGCCCACACCACCAGCGTCGTCCCGGCCTCCTCGGTGACCTCGTCGGGCCACTCCTCGTGCATCTCCCAGCGGTCCTCGAGCTCCTCGGTGTACCCGTCGTTGCGGGTGATCAGCCCCTGGCCGGCCCGGGAGTCCTCGGGGACCAGCAGCGTGATGTGCCGGTCGAACCGGCCGTGCCCGTAGGTGTCGGCGAGTTCCTTGTAGTCGGCGGGCAGGCCGTGCCCGAGCCGCCGCTCCACATCGGCCCAGTCGGTGGCCGGCGGCGCCTCGGCCGGCGGCGGGACCAGGTGGAGGAGGCGCGTCAGCGGGGTGGTCATCGGCGTTCCGCCCTTCCCTCGATCGGTGTCCGGCGTGCCGCCCAGCATCGCACAGCGCCGCGCACCGAACGGCGAGCCGGGTCAGCCGCTCCAGAGGTGGGGTCACGGCGTCCGGTCAGTGGCAGGTGTTCAGGATGGTGATGGTGTTGACGTTGGGGTTCTTGCGCCATGCGCGTCGCTGCTTGGGGTCCGAGCTGTGAGGGCTGAACGCGAATCCCTGCGGGCTCGTGGCGTGGATGGTCACCCCGACGGGACGCAGGTCGTGCTCGTTGCGGTAGACGGGGGTGACGGTGTACGTCACGACGTGCCCGTGCTTGCCCACCGCCTTCGCGATCTGGTCCTCGTAGTACGACATGATCGGCGAGTTGGTCACGCGGTGCATGGCGACGAAGTTCTCCGGGATGGTGTTCGACCCGCCCAGTGACGCGGCGAGCAGGTGGCCGCGGTTCATCTCGTAGCTGCTGTCCCAGCCGGGGAGGCTGTCCTCGTCGATCTTCGGGCCGGTCTTCTGGCCCAGCATGTGCTGGTGGATCTCCGCCGTCACCGGGCCGGGCCGGTTCAGTTCGTCCACCGGGCTGTAGGTGACGTTGCCGCCCCAGGTGACGTCGGTCGGCTCGCCGTCCTTCCATCCCGGCAGTTCCCGGTACCTGGATTCCAGCTCCAGCGGGTCGATCCACGCGAACGGGTTCGCCACGTACGTCTGGGCGTTGGGGGCCGGGTCGAGGCCGAGCGGGTCGGGGGAGGCGTAGCGCGCGCTCTGCGGGTCGTAGTGCCGGAAGTAGTTGAAGTTCCAGCCGGTCTCGGCGTCCGCATACTGCCCGGGGAAGCGCAGCGGGCAGTCGACGGTGTCGGCGTCCGGGTCGGTGACCGGCACGCCCCACAAGGTGGTGCGCTGCTGCCAGGCCAACGTGCCGTCGAGTCCGACCAGTTCGGTGGGACGGCCGGTCATGTCGGTGACGATCGCGTGGAAGCGGGCGTCGGTGCCGTCCCGGCCGTCGTGGTCGAGCTGGGCGAGCGGACGGTAGGTCCCGGGCAGGTACTCCCAGGTGGTCGTGCGGCCGTCGGCCGTGGTCTGCTCGGCCAGCTGCGTGCCGGCCCAGCTGAAGCGGACCTCCTCGGCGACGGTGCCGTCCGCGGCGTGGCGCCGCTTGGCGATGCGACGGCCGGCGGGGTCGTACCGGTAGGTCCAGCGGGTGCCGTCGGGGGTGATCGTGGCGGTCAGCTGGTCGTGCGCGTTCCAGTCGAACGACCGCACCTGGCGCTGACCGTTGAGGAGCCGCCGGATGCTGCGTACGACGCGGCCCTGCGCGTCGTACTCGTACCGGGTGCGCCCGGCCCGCCGGAGCCGGCCGCCGTCGAACTCCCGTGCGGTGTCGTCGGGCCGGTCCAGGGGCGTGGCGGCCCGCGTGAGGTTGCCCAGGGCGTCGTAGGCGTAGTCCTCGGTCCAGCCGCGGGCCCGGACGGCGGTCACCCGGCCGGCCGTGTCGAGGTCGAACGTCCTTGTGCCGGTGGTGAGTTCGTGGAGTTCGGTGAGCAGGTCGTCGGCCCGGTAGCGGTAACTGCGCTCCTGGACCGGGGCGCCGGGTCCGGCGGGGCCGAGCACGGTCTGGCCGGTGAGGCGCCCGGTGCCGTCCCATTCCTGGGTCAGCGTCACGCCGGGGCCGGCGCTGCGCAGGATCTCGCGGCCCAGCTCGTCGCGGCCGAACTCGGTGCGGTGGCCGCCCAGGCCCATGGTCTGCGGCAGGCCGGTGTCGTCGTAGGTCCAGGTGGAGACGATCCCGGTCGGGGTGGTGCGCGCCACCGGGCGGCCGAGCACGTCGTACGACCACGCCGTGCGGCGGCCGTTGACGGTCTCGGCGAGCACGCGTCCCATCAGGTCGTGCTCGTAGCCGATCCCCGCGTCGGCGTTGGCCGAACGCACCAGGTTGCCGGCCTCGTCGTAGCCGAACTCGGTGGTGCCGCCGGCGTCGGTGAAGGCCACCACGCGGCCGAGCACGTCGCGGGTGAAGACGACGCGCTCGCCGGCGCCGTTGCTGCGCTCGGTGAGCTGGCCCGCCGCGTCGTAGGCGTAGGCGAGGCTGCGCCCGGTGAAGTCGGTCTCGCCGACCAGGCGGCCCGCCGGGTCGTAGGTGTAGGTCCAGCGCTGCCCCTGCGGGTTGGTGACCGCGGTGAGCCGCTGTTCGGTGTCGTGGGTGAAGGCGTACGCGGCGCCGTCGGAGCCGGTGCTGTCCGCGGTCGTCCCGAAGTGCCCGGCGGTCTGCGAGGAGGTCCGGCCGGTGGCGTCGGTGTGGGTGAGCGCGTTGCCCTCGGCGTCGTACGTCCACTCCTCGCGCCGGCCGTCGGAGCGCTCCAGCCACAGCAGCTGCCCCTCGGTGGTGAAACCGAACCGGACCGTGCCGCCGAGCGCGTCGGTGCTCTCGGCGATGCGGCCGAAGGCGTCGCGGCGCGCGGTGGTGGTCCGGCCGAGCTGGTCGGTGACCGCGACCGGCAGGCCGGCGGCGTCGTGCACCAGCTCCTGCCGGGCGCCGAGCGGGTCGGTGACCGCGACCAGGTCGCCCGCGTCGTCGTAGGTGTACGCGGTCCTGGCCCCCGTCGGGTCGGTCGAGGCGAGGACGTTGCCGGCCTCGTCGTACGCGGTGCGCCAGACGCGGCCCACCGGGTCGGTCAGCTCCACCGGCCGGCCGCGCCGGTCGTAGGTGACGACACTGCTGGTGCCGTCGGGGTAGGTGATCGAGGTGATGTTGTCACCCGCGTCGTAGGTGTAGCGGCTGGTGCGGCCGAGCGGATCGGTCGCCGAGGTGCGCAGCCGGCCGCCGGCGTCCCACTCCTGCACGGCGACCGCGCCGGTCGGGTCGGTACTGCGCACCAGTCGCAGGGCCTCGTTGAACTCGAAGCGGGAGGTGTTGCCGAGCGCGTCGGTGAAGGTGGTGGTGCGGGTCTCGTCGTCGTAGGCGAAGGTGTTGGACAGGATGCCGTCGCTGCCCTCGGTGCGCACCACGCGTCCGGCGGTGTCGTAGGTGTAGGCGTACGCCGTGCCGTTGCGGTCGGTCCAGCCGGTGATGCGGTGGCCGTCGTCGTAGGTGAACCGGGCGGGCAGGCCCGAGGAGTTGATCACCTCGACCAGGTCGCCGCGCGCGTCGTAGCCGTAGCGGGCGAGCACCGTGGCGGTGCCGGGGCCGTCGGTGTCCAGCAGCCGGAAACCGGTGATGCGCGGCAGGTCGGGGTGCCGGTCGACGGCCACCCGGTAGCCGCCGTGGTGGGTGATCAGTGCGGGCGCGTCGTCCTCGCCCCAGGCGATCTCGATCCGGCGGCCGTTGCGGTCCTCCACTCCGGTCAGCCGCAGGGTGACGGTGCCGTCCAGGCCGGCGGTGGTGCGCGGGTGGTGGAACTCCAGCACCTGCCCGGTCGACGGATTCCTGATCTGCATGGGGTCGTTGGGGACGCCGCTCCACATCAGGCCCAGCTGCGGCCCCGCGTGCGGCAGCACGGCCACCCCCGGCCGCGGCGGCGGGTACTGCAGCCGCATGCCGTCGTCGGCGGCGAACACCACGCCGTCGGCGTCGAGTTGCAGGCGCTGGTCGAGGGTGGAGGCCCAGGTCGGCCCGAACCACACGCCGTTGCGGTACGACGACATGTGGGTGCGCTCCAGCCGCAGCGGCAGCGCGCCCGGCAGGTGCACGTCCGTGACGGGCAGGAGCATGGCACCGGAAGCGGTGTCGACGGGGTCGCTCAGGCAGTGCCGGTGGTGCCCGGGGACGTCGTCGCCGGGCCCGTGGTGGGAGCGCAGGTCGCCGGCGCTCCGCTCGGCGTCCTTGACCGCCGTCGAGGCCGCCTTGCCGGTCCTGTCGGCCCCGGCCTTGGCGGCGGCCGCCGCGCCGGTGCCGCCGGCCACGTGCGGGTCGTGGTGGTGGCCGCCGCTTCCGTGGTGGTGTCCCTTGGCCTTGCCGGCGAGGTCGCCCTCGACCTGGTCGAAGTGGTCGGCGGCCTTGTGCACGTGGTCGGCGATCCGGTGGTGGCCGTGGCCGAGGCCCTTGGGCACCTTCTGCGCGATGTGGTCGATGATCTCGACGACTGGCTTGGCGAGCTTGTTCGCGAGACTCAACGGCTCATCCCGTCTTGAAGGTCAGGCCGCCGACCTCGGAGTAGAAGGCGTGGCCGTGGGAGAGGTTCGCCTCGGCCTGGTCCTTGATGGTGTTGGCGTGGGTGCGCATCATCGCCGTGTCGAGCTTCAGCCCGGGCGCGGGGGCGCCGACCGCGACGTGGGCGACCTCCTCCAGCAGCAGCTGGGAGACGGCGTGTTCGATCTGCTCCTTGAGCGGGCCGATGGTCTTGTCGACGAGGATGCCGAGGACCTCCTGCTCGAACCGCTTGAGGATGCCGTCCATGAGCTTGTTCTGCAGCTCGATCTCGGCGACCGCGGCGGCCTCGGACAGGCCGAGGGTGAACACCGCGGCGGCCTGATCGCCGATCAGTTCACCGGCGGCGATGCCGAGTTGGACGATGCACTCGTCCTTCATCCCCTCCACGCCGAGCGCGGCGAGGTCCAGGGCGTCGGCGAGGACATGGCAGCCCTCGATGAGGGTCTTCATGTGGCCCTGGGTCTGCGAGCCCCACACCTCGGCCAGCGCGGTGTACGACTGCGCCGCGTAGCTCTCCTGGAGGCCGCCGGTCACCACGCCGTGGGTGACGTCGTGCGAGCTCTGGCACGAGTCGGCGTACCGGCGCAGGCCCTTGGCCGCGTCACGCAGCTGGTCCTCGTCGATCTCGGGCCAGTTGAAGCCGAGGATGTTGACGACCTCGGCGAGCCAGTGCGGCAGGTTGATCGACACGGGTCTGCCCCCCATTCCCCTTTGCAGACACGAGCGGACGATGCAGGCACCGTTCGCAGGTAAGACGCCGGATCCGTGCCAACAGGTCTTCAAGAAGGGGTAGTTGTCCGGCAAAGGCTGGACATGCCAGGACCCGGCGGGGGAGCGGTCCCCGCCGGGTCCTGTCCGCGGCCTCGACGGCCGCGGGGTTGCTTACCGGTAGGACTTCAGGAAGTCCTCGGTCGGCGAGCCGACGCCGGTGGCGTTGTCGTAGCCGCGGACGGCGTTGAGCGAGGTGTCCTGGCCGAAGGCGACCAGGCGGACCCGCAGCGAGCCGCTGATGACGCCGAAGTCGGCGACGTTGCTCAGCGGGGTGCTGGTGTGCTGGGCCTGCTTGTCCACCACGTCACGGAACAGCTTGGTGCGGTCGTAGATGCCCGGGTTGGCGAACCCGAGGCCGCGACCGTGCCGCGCCTGGATGATGTCGGCCTGGACCGCGGCGAACTCCGGGCAGGAGACGCTGGTGCCGCCGTAGCCGGCCTCGCTGTAGTCGGCGCCGTCGCTGATGCCGACGAGCACCGAGGTGTACAGGTCGCCGTTCATGGAGACGTCGGGCGTCACGCGCTGGGCGGTCTTGCTGGTCGCCCCGGTCATCAGGGTGTGCGACAGCGAGTTCGGCACGACGCCGCGCTGGTACGCGGGCTGCGCGAAGTCCTCGCTGGTGCCGCCGCCACCGCCGAAGTAGAACGGCGCCGGCACGGCCGGCTCCCAGCTCTTGCCGTCGGCGGAGAGGTTGGAGCGCAGGGTGCCCATGTCGGTCTCGAAGCCGTAGGCGCCCTCCTTGCTCTTCAGGCCGAGCGCGGTGCCGCCGACCGAGGTCACCCACGGGTCGGAGTCCGGCCAGTTGGCCTGGGCGCGCGAGGTGTCGGTCTGGCAGTTGGCACCGGTGGCCGCGGCCAGCGGGCTGCTGTCACCGCAGTCGCCGGCGGAGAAGCTGACGCCGATGCCCTCGATCGCGGCCTGCTTGAAGACCTGCTCGTAGGCGGCGATCTCCGAGGCGGTGACGTCCGCGTTGTCCGTGGTGTGCATGATCTCGCCCCACGAGTTCGAGATCACGTCCGCCAGGTGGTTGTCGACGACGGTGCTGATCGCGCCCAGCAGGTCGTCGTCGGTGCAGGAGTTGGCGCCGACGTAGACGACGTTGGCGTCCGGGGCGAGCCCGTGCACCATCTCGACGTCCAGGGCCTCCTCGGGCGCCCAGCCGTCCGGACCGCCGCACAGGTCCTGGTACTCCCACTTCGAGGAGTCCACGACCTCCTTGTACTGGCCGGACTTGAACGCCTTGTCACCGTGGTTGACGGCGTACTGGTTGGCGTCCGACTCCATGGTGGAGCTGCCGTACGCGTCGATGATGGCGACCGTGGCGCCCTTGCCCGTCAGGCCGGAGGCGGTGATGCCGTACGCCTTGCGCAGCTGCGACGGGTAGAACGAGCACTGGTCGAACGGCACGTCCTTGTTGGTGTAGCCGGCCGGCGCGCCCTTGGCGGTCTTCTGGCCCCAGTAGTCCGAGCACGTCGGGTCGGTGGGCAGGCCCGCGGCGGGCTTGGAGCCCTTGTCCGACGCTGCGTCGGTGCGGTGCGAGTCCGGCTTGGCCACGGTGGTGGCGCCGGTGGTCAGACCGGTGACGCCGAGGATGGCGGACGACACCTTGGCCGGGATGACCACGTTGCCGGCCGGGGCGTGCCGCAGCTTGCCGGCCACCTTGTACTGGTGGATGCCGGTGCCGAACGCCTTGGTGATCGCGGCGTTGGTGCCGCGGACCTGGATGGCGTGGTCGGTGGTGCTGACCACGGTGAGCCCGGCGTCGCGGGCCCACTTCTGCACGGCGGCGACCTGGTCGGCGGTGGCGCCGAACCGCGCCTTGTACTCGGCCGGGCTGAGGTACTTGCCGTAGCTCGCGCTGGACGGGTCCGAGACGGCGGTCGCGTAGGCGGTGAGCCCCGCGGCGTCCTGGCCGGCCAGGTAGACCGTGCCGGTGACCTCGGTCGAGGACGGCACCGCGCCGGCGTCGGCGGCGGCGGTGGCCCAGGCCGGGTGGCTGCCGGCGATGGTCTTGGCTGCCGCCGCGGGCCCGGAGGCCTGCGACGGGACGGCGAGCAGCAGCGAGCCGGAGACCAGGGCCAGCGAGGCCCCTGCGACCACGGCTACGCGGGCCCGCCGAGCACGGGGGTTGCGTATGTCGGTAATGACGACTCCAACGTGAAGGTCGGTGGGATACGTGAGGCGTGGGGGCCGTGTGTCAGCTGTGCAAGGGCGGACACACATGGCGTGCGCTGGGCTGTAGTGTGCCCGCCGCGCGATTCCGGTGGAATAGCCAACTGTCTCCGGGCGATGGGGCTTTACCTAATGCAGAGACTTCCCCCGGTCCCACATCCGCCCAGACCCGGGCGAGGTCCACGAGTCCGGCACCACCCCCGGGGGTGCGTCAACTCGCGCCCATTTCCTCCAGTTGATCCGATTCGCGCATGGCGATCGCGATCTCCGCGTCCACGTCGATGGTGCGGGCGAGCCACCAGTAGAGGGCGCCCGAGACCGGCAGCCCGATGAACAGCGAGATGTCCGCGCCGTGCAGCGCCTTGGCGGCGATCCCGGTGAACAGCGTGCCGACCGAGAAGAACGGCACCATCGCGCCGAATCCCACCAGGTACGCGGTGATCCCGCGCCAGCCCCAACGCCCGTAGATTCCATGGGGGTTGAAGATCTCGGCGATGGCGTAGTGGCCGCGGCGCACCACGTAGTAGTCCATCAGGTTCACCGCGGTCCAGGGGATGAACAGGTAGAGCACCAGCAGCAGGAAGTTGTTGAAGTTCTCCAGGAAGTGCGAGGTCGCGGCGAGCGCGCCGGCCAGTGACAGGCCGGCGGTCACCAGAAGCGTGGCCAGCCGGGCGCCGAGCGTCGGCCGGACCCGGCGCAGCGAGTCGGCGGCGCTGATCAGGGTGAGCGAACCGCCGTACATGTTCAGCGCGGTGACCGAGACCAGGCCGAGGGCGGCGAAGACCAGCACGACCGCGCCGAAGCCGGTGAAGACCTTGTCGCCCGCGGTGTTGATCGACGCGATGGTGTCGAAGCCCTTGCCGGCCCACGCGGCGAGCAGCGCGCCGAGCACCATCAGCCAGGCACCGCCGAGCGCCGAGCCGAAGTAGGTCCAGTAGAAGGTGCGGCGGACGGTGACGTGCGGCGGCAGGTAGCGCGAGTAGTCCGAGACGTAGATCGCCCAGCTGATCTGGTAGCCGGCCACCACGCCGAACTGGGCCAGGAACGGCGTCCAGCGGAACGCGCCGAGGTCGAACGAGCCGGCCGGGTAGTGCAGCGTGGCCAGCACCCCGACGGTGAAGACGCCGAAGACCGCCAGGAACGTGTAGGTGAGGACCTGTTCGGCGCGGTGGATGACGTCGTAGCCGACGAGCGCGACCACCAGGGCGAGCGCGGTGACCCCGGCCACCCACCACTTCACCCCGCCGTGGGCGGTGGTGTGCATCGCCTGCCCGGCCAGGATGGTGTTGAAGACGTTGAACCCGGCGTACTGCACGTACGCGAACAGCCACACCAGCAGCGCCCCGACATAGCCGAACTGCGGGCGGGACTGGATCATCTGGGGCAGGCCGAGCTGCGGGCCCTGCGCGGAGTGGAACGCCATGAAGAACGTGCCCAGCACGGTCCCGGCGACGATCGCGATCAGCGACCACACGAGGTTCCCGCCGCCCTCGACGCCGATCAGCCCCACCGCGAGCGTGGCGATCTGGGCGTTGGACATGAACCACAGCGGGCCCAGGTGCCAGAGCCTGCCGTGGCGTTCGCGCAGCGGGACGTAGTCGATCGAGCGGACCTCGACTCCTGGCCTCCGAGCCTGCGCTGCCGCCACGCCGCCTCCTGTGGGGGGAGTTGCGCACCCGCCGGGGCGGAATACGCCGGAGCTCACATTGACGCGGCAGTCGCGGCCAAGGATCAACCCCCCGATTGGTCATGGACAGGTCATGGAGAAGTCATGGTCATGCCCGGCAGCAGTGGACGGACCCGCCGGTCACGGGTCATGGTGGGAGATCGCGGGCGCGGCGCAGGCCGCGCAGCACGGACAGGAGAGGCAGCACCACATGCAGACCCGCCGTATCGGAACCGTCCAGGTCAGCGCGATCGGGCTGGGCGGCATGCCCATGTCGATCGAGGGCCGGCCGGACGAGGCGCGCTCGGTCGCGACGATCCACGCGGCCCTGGACGCCGGCGTGACCCTGATCGACACCGCGGACGCCTACCACCTGCTGGCCGGCGAGGTCGGCCACAACGAGACGCTGATCGCCAAGGCGCTCGCCTCCCACCCGCGCGGCACCGACGTGCTGGTCGCCACCAAGGGCGGGCACCTGCGGCCCGGCGACGGCTCGTGGACGCTCGACGGCCGGCCGGAGTACGTCAAGGAGGCGTGCGAGGCGTCGCTGAAGCGGCTCGGCGTCGAGGCGATCGGCCTGTACCAGTTCCACCGGCCCGACCCTTCCGTCCCCTACGCCGAGTCGGTCGGCGCCCTCGCCGAGCTGCTGGACGAGGGCAAGATCGTGATGGCCGGCATCTCGAACGCCGACCCCGGGCAGATCCGCCAGGCCCAGGAGATCCTCGGCGGGCGGCTGGTGTCGGTGCAGAACCAGTTCTCGCCCGCGTACCGGTCCAGCCAGCCGGAGCTGGAGCTCTGCGACGAGCTGGGCATCGCCTTCCTGCCCTGGAGCCCGCTCGGCGGCATCTCCGGCGCCGGCAGCCTCGGGTCCCGGTTCGCGCCCTTCGCCGAGGTGGCGCGGGCGCACGGGGTGAGCCCGCAGCGGGTGTGCCTGGCGTGGATGCTCGCGCTGTCCCCGGTCGTCGTCCCGATCCCCGGCTCCAGCCGGCCCGAGACCGTCCGCGACTCCGCGCAGGCCCCCGACCTGGTGCTGAGCGCCGACGAGATCGCGCTGCTCGGCGCCGTCTGACGCACGAAGAGGCACGAAGGGGCGCCCTCCCGCAGGTCCGCGGGAGGGCGCGCCTTCGTGTGGCGGCGGATGCGCTCAGGTGTTGTTGGCCAGGTTGCGCAGCCCGCTCATCGGGCCGTTGAAGTAGTCCTGGTCGCCGGGGAACGTCCCGGAGTCCGCGTGCTGCCAGAAGGTGTAGAACGGCCAGCCGGCCGGGAGCGTGCCGGCGGTCGAGGCGTAGCGGGCGACGAACAGCGGGTCGTGCGCGGCGAACGTCGAGGTGTTGCCGGTGCACGTCGTCCACCAGTCGGTGGTCGTGTAGATCGTCGCCCAGCGGCCGGTCCTGGTGTGGACGCGGTCGATGAACGCCTTGATCCAGCTGCGCATCGCGCTCTGGCTCAGGCCGTAGCAGGCGGCGCCGTCCGGGTACTCGATGTCCAGCAGCGGCGGCAGCGTCTGCCCGTCCTTGGACCAGCCGCCGCCGTGCGAGACGAAGAAGTCGGCCTGCGCGGTGCCGCTGGAGGTGTTCGGGGTGGCGAAGTGGTACGCGCCGCGGATGAAGCCGGCGTAGTACGAGTTGGTGTAGTTCGAGCTGAAGTACGGGTCCTTGTAGGTGGTGCCCTCGGTCGCCTTGATGTAGGCGAACTTGGCGCCCTTGGCGTAGGCGGCCGGCCAGTTGATCGTGCCCTGCCAGTTGCTGACGTCGAAGCCGGGGGTCTGCACGACGCGGCGGGAGGCCGTTTTCACCGCCTTGCCCCGCGTGCCTTCGTGGGCGGCCACCGAGGAGCCCATCCAGTCGCGTTCCGGGTGGGCCAGCCGCTCGCCGTGCGTGGGCGCGGCGGTCGCGGACGTCGTCCCGGTGATACCGGTCAGCAGAGCCGTCAGGGCGATCAGTACGCCGCCGAGTCTCCGGAGCATGCGGGCCTCCAAGGGGCGGGGGAGCGGGCCAGATATGCGTCATTTGACCAGTTCGTCGGCTTAACGCGGCGATGGACGCGCGGGCCGACCGGGTGCAAACGCTGATGGCGCGGGGCCGGTCGGGCACCGGTGCGGGCCGGTCCGGCGTTGCGGCGCGGGCCCGGTCGCGCACCGGGCCGCGGGCCTGATCGGGGGCCACGACGCCGGGCCTGGACAGGCGTACCGGCGTCGGCCAGGCTTCTCGTCCATGACCGTCGACCCCGGCCCGGCCGCCGACCCCGACCCGTCCACGGCCCCCGTGCCCGTGCCAGGCGCCGCCCCTGCGCCCGCCCCCGTGTCCGCGCCCGCCGCCGCTCCCGCGCCCGCTCTCGGGCCGCCGCTGTGCGAGGCCGTCGGCGTGGTCGCCGACCGCATCGCCGACCTGCTGCGCGCGTGCGGCGACGGCTCGGCGCCGATCCCCGGCGCGCAGTGGACGGTCGCCGAGGCCGCCGCGCACCTGGCCCTGGCGAACGAGCTGATGGCGGGTCTGGCCGCGGGCCGCGAGCTGCCCTACGGGGACGGCACGCCCGGCGGGCTGGCGGCGGCCAACGCCGCGTCCCTGGCCGCGTTCCCCGAGCGGGACCCGGCGGTGCTCGCCGACGCCGTCGTCCGGCACACCGCCGCCTTCACCGAGGCGGCCGCCCTGCGGCCGGCCGGCGAGGAGGTGGTCAGCCCGCTGGGCGTGATGGACTCCGGCGTGCTCGGCAGCTACCTGCTCACCCACATGCTGGGCCACGGCTACGACATCGCCGTCGCCCTGCGCCGCCCGCACATGGTCGACGCCGCGCTGGTCGCCCTGGCCGTGCCGTTCCTCCAGTGGGGCATGCCCCGGGTGGTGAACGCCGCGGCCGCCGGGCACAGCGGCTGCTACCTCCTGCGGATACGCGGCGGCGCCCGGTTCGCGGTGACCTTCACCGGCGGCGCGGTGCAGGTGAGCGCGGAACCGCCGCGCCGGCCGGACTGCACGATCCTGCTGGAGCCGGTGACGTTCTTCCTGATCGCGCTCGGACGGCGCACCACCACCGCGGCCCTGGCCCGCGGCGGCGTCCTGGCATGGGGCCGCCGGCCCTGGCGCGCCCCCGCCTTCCCCGGCCTGTTCACCGCGCCCTGAGCCGGCCGGCCCGCACGCCCCGCCGGGCGGTCAGCCGACGTGCACCCGCGGCCGGCGCTTGGGGTCGTGCTCGGCCTCGCGCAGCACCTCGCGGGTGACGGGCGCCACCTCGCCGTGGCCGAAGAGGAAGAACCGCATGAAGTTGGCGAACGGGCTCCCCTCGGTCCACTCGAAGTAGATGTGCGGGATGCAGCCGGTGGTGTCCCGCACGTGCAGCAGCATCGCGGCCAGCGCGTTGGGCACCGAGGTGCCCTCCAGGGTCAGCACCCGGTAGCGCCCGTGCAGCACCTCGCCGCGGACGGTGACCGCGGACTCGAACTCCGAGGCGTCCCGGACGGTGACCTCCACGAAGACGACGTCGTCCTCCGGCAGGAGGTCGTTGTCGGAGCGGATCTGCTGCGCCTTGTCCCGGTACTCGGCGGCGTCCCGGTTGTCGGGCTCGTTGGCGATGAAGCGGATGCGGCGGCTGGCCATGTCGCGGACGAAGCGGGCCGCCATACTGTCCATCTCCACGCCCGTCACCCGCAGCTCGAAGGCGCGGGCCAGCCGGGACAGCAACGAGATCAGCACGATGCCGGCGATGAAGCAGGCACCGATCTTCACACCGTCGGGCCGCTCCAGCACGTTGACCACGGTCGTGTAGAGGAAGACGGCCGCGATGGCGCCGAAGATGATCGTCCACCGCCGGTCGCGGCTGCGGCGGGCGGAGATGGTCACCGCGACCGCCGCCGAACTCATCAGCACCAGGACGCCGGTGGCGTAGGCGCCGCCCTGCTTGTCGACGTTGGCGTCGAAGATCCAGGTGACCAGGAACGCGACGAGCGTGAAGACCAGCACCATCGGCCGCACGGCCCGCGCCCAGTGCGGCGCCATCCCGTACCGCGGCAGGTAGCGCGGCATCAGGTTGAGCAGGCCGGCCATCGCCGAGGCGCCGGCGAACCACAGGATCGCGATGGTGGAGAAGTCGTAGACCGTGCCGAACCCCGACCCCAGGTACTCGTGCGCCAGGAAGGCCAGGGCGCGGCCGTTGGCCTGGCCGCCGGGCTGGAACTCCTGCTTGGGGATCAGCACCGTGGTGATGAAGCTGGTGGTGATCAGGAAGCAGCTCATGATGAGCGCGGCCGTGGTGAGCAGCTTCTTGGTGTCCCGGATCCGGCCGGTGGGCCGCTGCTCGGTGTCGTCCGCGTCGCCCTGGACGTGCGGCATCACCGCGACGCCGGTCTCGAAGCCGGACATGCCCAGGGCCAGCTTGGGGAAGATCAGCAGGGACACGCCGATCATCACGAAGACGTTGCCGCGCTCGGCGGTCAGCCCGCTCGTCCAGTCGGTGACCAGATGCGCGGCGGTCACCACGTGCCACAGGCCGTCGACGACCACGACCACGTTGAGCACCAGGTAGATGCCGACGAGCACCACCGCGACGCCGATCGCCTCCAGGAACCCCTTGAGGAACACCGCGCCGAGCAGCGCCAGCAACAGCAGCGTGATCAGCATCTGGTGGCTGTGCAGGGCGCCCGAGAAGTGCGGGTTCTCCACCAGGTGGGTGGAGGCGTCGGCGGCCGACAGCGTCATGGTGATCAGGAAGTCGGTCGCGGCGAAGCCCAGCAGGGCCAGCACGAACAGCTTGCCCTTCCAGAACGACAGCAGCCGCTCCAGCATCGCGATCGAGCCCGCGCCGTGCGGGCTGTCCTCCGCCACCCGCCGGTAGACCGGCAGCGCGCCCGCCAGGGTCACCACGACCAGCACGATCGTGGCGATCGGCGACAGCAGCCCGGCGGCGAGCGCGGCGATGCCCGGCTGGTACCCGAGGGTGGAGAAGTAGTCGACACCGGTCAGGCACATGACGCGGTACCACCGCTGGCCGCGGTGCGCCGGCTCCTGCTCCTCGCCGCCGCCCTGCTGGTGCTTGGCCATGTCGGCCAGGCCCTCCAGCAGCCACGCGCGGACCCGGCCCGGGTGTTCGTCCGCGGACGTGCCGGTGTGCTCTGCCGTGGCCATCCGTCATCTGCTCCTGTGTCTCGTACGGCGGAATCCGGCCATCGCGGTGCGCGGAATCAGGGGGAAATCTGAGGTCAGCCTATGCACGGCACCCCGCGGCGGCCCGCCGCCCGGGTGCCTGGGCACCGGCCGCTCCGCCACGCCGCGGATGGTCACCGGCGCGCCGCCACCGTCCACTTCGCGCCTCGGCCAGCGTGCGGGACGGCTGGGCCCGCACGTCCGCCCGGGGGCGAGTCCATACGGATTCTTAACGCTCCCCTACGGGATTCCGTGCCGGTTCGCCCGCGGACGAACCCCCACGTTACGCCATACAGGCAGCTTTTCGGACGAATCGGGTGTGGGGGGCGGCCCGGAGCACGCACGGTCACCGCACGATGCCAGCGACGGCGTTCCGGCGGGACCGGCGAACCGCCGCGCGCCGTCGCCAGCAGTCCACCGGCACCCACCGGTATCCACCGGCTCCGACCGGCCACCACGGGCACCGACCTGTACTGACCCGCCACCACCTGCACGGACCGGCCACCACCGGCACCGGCACCGACCGGTACTGACCGGCCACCACCTGCACGGACCGGCCACCACCGGCACCGGCACCGACCGGTACTGACCCGCCACCACGGGCACGGGCCGGCCACCACCGGCACCGACCTGTACTGACCCGCCACCACCGGCACCGACGA
>Ga0123353_10005852_pt1 | contig 16245 bp, 9 predicted proteins | sample TergutLab28metaG_3_FD_92763 | JGI IMG/M metagenome (GOLD analysis project Ga0123353, IMG submission 92763) | Labiotermes labralis P3 segment gut microbial communities from Petit-Saut dam, French Guiana - Lab288 P3 | ecosystem: Host-associated > Arthropoda: Insects > Digestive system > Gut ... | reverse complement strand
TTCGCTACTAGGATCTCTCGCGTCACTGAGGACGCAGAGGCACGTGGTGGCGAAAGTGGGAACCCTCTAAAGGCGGGGAAAAGCAATGGCAAACTGTCCCCAAGAATTTGCCTAGGATGCAGTGCCAAGAGCCGTATCGGTTCCATAACCAGGCTCTGGTTCCTGCCGGATCGGCCTCTAGGGCTGAATACTAATGAATGAATGAATATACTTTAAATCCTAATGTTGTGTGGTCATCTACAGGTTTTTTTACACCATGCTCCTTATCAGTACATAACACATGCCTGTAGCTGTATATGTTGTGACTGTGCTCAGGTATTTGTTTTTAAAAGGCATCAACCCTATATTATGGCTTGTTTCAAGTAGTGTTTTAAGTGCTCACATTATACTTGTCCTCAAAAACAGGTATTTCTTCTCATCAGTTTTTTTCCCAAACCTGTAAGTATGGAGATCATGTGCATATGAAGTATAGCAGTGTGGCATTCTGGTACACCCACTGTGCCACACTCTTACAGTTCATCTGCACATGGTACTCATGCTTACAGGTACAAATATTTGTTAATGTTGTAAGCTTTAGGTACCATCTGTTAGTGTTTCATACAAGTATCCTTGGTAACTGCATAAAAACTCAAACATATAACACACAAATAAAACAGTTGGGTTGTGATTGGAACTTTCCGTACACAAAGCTGGTTTTTATACGTGGAAAAATAAATGTGTTTTACTGTCCTTGATGATTTGAGACATGTCATGTATCATGTTATGGAAGACCAACTTCTATCTGCAGATGATGGTCATCTGAGTTTTTGTACAATGCAGTGTAATGAATTGGTTTTGACCCTGAAAGATGGTGACAAGCATGTTCCTCTGATATGTCAGAATGATCTCATTATACTACAAGAACAAGAACCCAGAAGACCAACATCTTAGCAACACCTGCCAAGAGAATCAGAAAATTTATGATGTTTTACATTGCTGAAGTATCATGAAATAGACTGCAGTATTTACAGTGGTAAAAGACAAGCATACAGCTTGAGACAAAATTTTTAGAAGTCTGCGGTGGTGTATGAAAGCAAGAAAGTTCCAACAAACTGCTGAAAATAAATGACAAAAAGACAATATGTATAAACAAGACTTTTAAATTTATTCATTTAATAAATGCTTTATATGCTGCTAATGAAGTGTTTAACAGTTCCTAACAAAATTATCCAATAATGAAGCCACATCCAATTCTGAATTGATTCTTGTTGTGATTCATACTGCCACTCAGTGCAAAGGAAAATGGTAGTGGCAGAAGTTTCTTCTCAAGGACGGCTCCCACTGTCAAACTTGAGTCAACCATTCCTGCAATTACAACAAGGTTCTTAACATGTGAACTACATTGTAACCTTGACATAATACTAAAAGATTTTACTAGATAAATTCCTAAAAGTGCTTGCTCTAATAGGTACCTGTAATCTCTGAAAATGGCTGCGATAAAGAATCAATTGTTGACCCTCTCAGTTCTGATTATGTCTCCTTACAGCACAGAAGTTTAAAGAACTTATATGTGTACAGCAATATCTATTCTTGTATGAAGTGGTTATTGCAGATACAAACGTAAGAACATTAAACATTCTCAGCATCCTTAGCATTACTTGAACTAATAAGCTGCAGATTTTCTTATAATTACATAACCTCTTGTAAACTGGCCATTTGTTAGGAACTGTCTTTTACCAGCAAATGTTTTATTTACAACATGTGTATATACTCATATGTTGAGAGATGCTGGTTCTTGCCTTGACCCCTGATCCATGAACTGATAAAGACACCAGTCCTTACTGGATAAACAACTCAAACAGCATATTCCAAATTGTGGGTGTCTGAATTACACATTTGTTTCCGGCACTGACCATCACTCAAACAACTGCCATTATTTTTAATCTTCATTCTTCAAAATACTGAATGTAGTGAGTGTAACTGTCCCTTTAGACTAATGGTATATATTGTACAATCACTGTAATATGAAAAAGGTAAATAGTATGTCTGCTAAAATTCAGCCATTTAAATGCCCCCTCTTACCTCTAAAGCACAGGTCAGATTTAGGTAGCTGAACTTGATAACCTATGGCTGCAACTGATTCCTGCAACCTGAAATTTGTATCAAGCTCAACTCCAAGCTGCAACTGCTCACTTGCTTGCTGATAGTAGCACAGGTGTAGGCCAGCTCCTCCCAAACTGCCACTCACAACAGCGTCTGTTCCTAATGGTAGTAAGAAAATATTATACATTAAATGCCCAACAACAAATATACATAAGGAAGATGGAAGAACTAAATGCCTCTGGTTTTGGGTAGGACAAGACATGGAAATGACCGAACAAAGGACAGATATGGATGAAAACTCATATTTCAAATTTGGGGCCTCTGCAATAGCACACTAGTTAACATTCATACCAAACAAAATGACTGGTAGGCATTTTGTCTTATATGCAGAAGGTCTGGGTCCAGATCTTGGTACACAATCTGGTTATTCTGACAGGCTTTCATTTTCTTAGTCGCTCCAAGTAAATGCTGGGTTAGTGCCTGGAAGGAAACCATGACTGCTTCCTTCCATGTTCTTGCCAATTCATCACTCCAACTAATGTACCATGTGATATTACTGCTTTATAACCTCAACCAGTAACTGACCAAGTTCAGCAACTAGCATTCGAATTTTCAGTCTAACACAGATGTAAATTTATCATGGCATAGCTACATGCTTTTATCCCTATTTGAACCACCACAAAGTGAGTGTATAAAAATTTAAAAGTAAAGGTAAAAGGGTATGCAAACTATACACTTCATTTGTCAGCTCTCACAATTACAAATCATTAACTGTAGCTATTGTGTGTTGTTTTGTTAAAAATCAAGTTATTAAATCAAAATTTCCACTATACTGAGGTCCGCTTGTCTTATCTATCTTCTAGTTTTGTTAAGGAGCCGTGTGGCTAAAGTTGAGTATGTACTAGGTATATGCATTCCTTTTTGTTGCTTGTTTTCTTGTCTAGTGTCAAAGTTTTTTGTTTATGTAGATAAAACTTGCATATCTTTTTGTTGTGTCTGATGTTTTTAAAATCATTTTCTTATTATGGTAATCAGGTTTGTGTGTGTGTGTGTATACACACACACATAAGTACACATACACACTGATACATTCTTCCTGTTTGTATATACCTGGTGTTTCTGTCAGACATGTTGACATGTATGGCAGAAACTATATTTGAGTCATTATGTGAAGGTGAAGCCTATATTTGCCAGATCCATACACTGGATGAGACATGGGTATTTTGCTGTGAACCTGAGCTCAAGAGACAGTCAAGTAAATGACATCACCAAGTATCACTATGCCCACAAAACTTTCAACAGAAAGAGGGTCCGCTGTAAGTCAATGGTCATTGTGGCCTATGCCGTTTACTAAAGGAACTTATAAGAACATCATGTGCATTGCACACTTTGACCATCAGGAAGATATCCCCCTGAGTGTCAAAGAAAGCCATTACAGGAACAGTATTTGGAAAATACTTATTCAAAAACAAAAATCGGTTTACGGAATCAAATAATGAATACCATGGATATGTGGAGGAGGAATGAAAAACAAGACATGACAACAATTAACAACAGTATAGAATTAATGTCTGCTAAGTATTATCTCCAAACACAAAATATCAGCTTTACGTAATCAGTTACTGAGCTAACATGACCATACATTCCATGTAACAATGCTGCTAAGAAAATCAGATGCAACAATACAGTTGATAAAAGATAATGATAAATATAGTTAAACAGTAAGAGAGGTTACAATCAACAGACACATTAATTTCCTATATGTTTTAAAAGACTCATTTGTACGTAATTTTAATTAAATGTGATAACAATAACAAAATTACATGGCTAAATAATGTACATGACAATTTCTTGTATGGTGTCAAACATCACCACCATTTTGATTTGATATATAAAGTTACTTGTGTGACTTTACATTTTTATAGTGGTTAGCCTGAGGATGTCTTTACTAAAAAGCCAAAACATGTAACTAGCACTGTAAAGAAGAAGGTTTATTTCCTAATAATGTTGTGTTGACTGAAAGAAAAGAGTAACATTGATTCAGTTTAGGAAGAACAACAGGATGCCACATATTGAGATTATCTTGAAGAGTTACTGTAAAGACAAGTGTAATTCTTATGTCCATTTCTAATGAAGCCTTTCACCATTATATTTTAACAGAATAATAGCGCAGGAGCAGAGTGAAGACACCATGTGGGCTGCATGCATAGCTTAATTATGTATCCAGGATTAAAATGGCAGGTTTCAATCCAGAGAGTGAAAAATAAATAAAATCCATACTATCTTACCTGTATATCGAGCAGCAGCTGACAGAAGTGCAATTTCTCCACCAGGAACACTGGGGCCATACTGATAGACAAGCTCAGCCCCTAAAGCAATACTTGGAGTAATGGACTGGAGATAATGTGTGACTAAAAGGCCTGCAATTCATACCAGTGTTGAAAATCAGTTTACACATTATTCGAAACTAACCATACAAAAACAAACTTGCAATTGTAACTGTGGTCGAAACATGTAGTACTATAACTTGATCCAATAAAACACTAATAAATAGTTCTGTTGAAGGTGATTAAATACTACTTTTTGTTTTTGTGGTGTTTATTTTATTATTTTAACAGTGTTAATCTGAGTCTGGGCAACATTAATGAAACCTTCGGTTTCTAAAATTTGTCAACATTACCCCCTTGGTTAAGGGAAAAAAAAGACTGTGGCTGAAGAAAGGGGGGGGGGGGTACTTTTTGTAACACAAAATATAATGAATGTTATTTACATCCCACAGCCATATATGAGATTTTAATGGCCATATATGGGGAGCAAAGATTGTTTAGTCAGTATAGAGGCATAGAGGCTAAGTTATAGCCTGGGCATTCTGTGGTTCAAACCCCAGTAGAGGTAAAAAATTGTCTCCTCTCGAAAAACATCCAGATCTGCTTCAGAGCTCACATAGCCCCTTGTTCAATGAGTAATGGGGCTCCTTCCCTTGGGGTGAAGTGGCCAGGGGTAATGTTAAGCACTCATCTCCACTTAATGCTGAAATTAAAAATCAATAGAGCTACACTGCTACACTTTCATGGAGTGAACAGGGAAAAGTGCACCTTGACTTTTATAGCCACACATACATTGGGTAAATCTAAGTACCCTTTTTACTGTAATTTTTCTTAATTTTAGTTTTTCTGTACTTAAAACATGTATGCAAAATCCCGCATCATGATTGTAAAAGTAACAGTGATACCAGCAGTTACAGTCTCATCACCAACAATGTAATAATTTCCAAGAAATATGACAAGAAAAAGCTAAGGAGAGTGGAAATGTTGTTACATGTGCTGCTTCAATGACCTTTCCTCTAGGCCACTTTGGCATGTGTGTACCACACTATTTCTAGGGCAACAGGACACTGGTCACAACAAGGTTGCTGGTTGCTGTGGTGTTTGTCAATGTGGCCTACCCTCTTCCTCTGCTGCTTCGCCGCTGCCGCCGCCACCACCACCACCATCTTCAGAGGCATGGGGTGAACTGGGACTGTGTGTCACTTCAGCATGGGAGCATTCTGTATAACAACTCTGCGAGGAGGCACACTGTCTTGTAAATATGTCTCAGTTTGAACACGTAAATAAAATTCCTCTTCCTCTGCAGTCACAGCATCACTTTCTGACTTGTTATGGTTGCTGTCCACAACCTGTTCACATACCTTATTTGGTGCCAGCCACCGTACTTCTTCTTCATAGGTTCACTTGACTCATTTTTATCCAAAGCTGTAAAACTGACCAAGAGCAAATTTTTCCTTCCATCTGCACAACTGCATATGTAAATTTCACAAGTGAGTGAGAGGAGAAAATATGTACAGAAGCACTAAGTAGGGCATTATATTTGAAATGGAACCCCCATACAATAAAGTACAATTGTTATTGTTGATGAGTACTCTCTTGTTATTTGGTCTCCTGCATCTACAGCACCTTTTGTTCTGTTGTAATGCAACTCTATCTCTGGTTTATAATACTGTTCCGAGCCAGCTGTGTCACTACCATAAATCTCTGTGGAAAGCAGAATCACACTCTTCTTTTGGGCATGTAGGAAGCAACAGCCATGTTATCAGTGTATGCAAAAATTTTGTCTTATTTTTTAACCCAAAAATGCTTCAACACTTTTCCCTTTTGGGGTGAGGAAAAAATTCATGTGGATCTCGTTTGTTGAAGCTCACTGTGCTGTTGTTTTTTACGCATTTTTTGAACAGTTCTTCAGCCAATGCTGTTGACATGAAAATGTTGTCGGCAGTAACACCCCTCCAAGAAACAAAAGAGGATTCCACTATGTCCATAATCATCATTTTTGCTTGAATTACATCTGTTTACCATCAATAGTGCCAATGTATACTTGTAATTTAAAACCATACTCTGTCTCAGTATCTCACAAATCTGCACTTTCAAACCACACCACCACAGCTTGCTTGTTATGTACACCGTAAATGGCTTCTTCACCTGTACCTAACCTTTGTCTACAGTTAAATTACAGTCTGATGAATAGTTTTCAGTACAAGCCTGAGAAAACTGGTCAAAAATGGAATGAAATGCCTCCAATTTCTCCTCCATTGCACTTATACAATTTTGCCATGTTTCAGTGTTATCAAATTTTAAGAATCGAAAGAGTGATTGGTACCTGTCCTTTGACATCACTGCTGTAAAAAAGGGTTGTGGAAAGAGTTTATTACTTGTCCACATGTAGTTGTCTCCATGATTTCAACCCACTGCTATAAGAATCTCTGTAAATGACAGCAGTTCTTTGGACATAACATTCTTCCTGTTATCCGTTTGTCACTTGAACATCCGAATATAGCTTTTTGTTTTTTTAGACAAGTCAATACACATTTCTTCCACTATTTTCTCACTGATAAATAGATGAATCATTTCTGAAACTGACCAAATATTTTTTCCATGATTTTCTAAACCTGGATTAGTGGAAACAATGTTACAGGCTTCCCTTTTCATAACAGATGCTCTGGACCTCCACTGCATTCTGGAATTAGATGAAAAGGTGCCACAGGTTGTACACGAAGCAGCAGCAACTTATTTTTCTAAATCTTCTTCCCTCTGAAGTGCACTGGCATCAGTCTCATAAAAAATTTCCTCCTCTTTCTGTACATTACTTTCTTCATTATCTTCTATATATTCTTCATCGGTGCTGTTTTACAAAATTTCATGCAGCTCTTCAACATAAATATTTTTTTTTGCCATTATTACATGTCTATGGAGGAAAAGTGTCAATATTACACCATACCTAGGGCATATAATACACAAAAACAGTACAATGTATCTGCACTGCAGGACAATGCTAAACTGTTGGTAAACAACCCACAAAGTTGCCTGTTGTGGCAGGTTGAATCATGTCTCAACTCATGCACCACTAACCGAGCACGGTATTTCCAGGACCCCAGCAATTACTTTAAACATCACTCTTTCTGTACAAAAGAAACGTGGAAATATTACAGAGATCTTGAAACATATTTATGTTGAGAAGGAATTCCTGAAATAACTATCAAAAAAAAGGAATATGAACATAAAAACAACAACAACAAAAACACAAGGTGGGGCACAAATGTTACCCCACTCAGCCACAGAAGGGTTAAAGCAAAATGCCATCTGGGACAAGGTTCAATGAGGACTGCCTCTACCACATTCACAAGAGCATGTCACAAGTCCCTTCATGATCCAAACAAAACCACTTTAAACCATCACAATCCATTTTTAGGAACAATTTTAATATGACCCTCCCTTATACGCATAGGTTGTTAATGTCATTTCTTCCCTTCTTTTTTCCTGACTGAAATTTTATATGGACTTCTCATGCCTCCCACTGAAACTACACTACCCATTTTAGTATCCTTGATTTGATAACCCACATAATACTTGGTGATGTGTAGAATTTATGAATTCTATTAAATTTGGAGGCAGAACTTGTGGTATAGATCAACATATTATGAATTACAGGACTGCTAATTTTGGAATGTGAAAGAAAAAAGCCATAAGCCATACTGTGTAACTGGCTAATCCCTATATCATGGAACCATTTCTGTAAGAAAATTATTTGTCAATGCTATCATAACTGTGATAATTTGAGAACTACCCAAAAACTAATCATGCCTACCTGACCCATACATGTTTCAATTGGGAATGGCCTTGACAAAACAGTAGCCTATACGCATTCCAATGAGTCACTGAAGAATTACTGTGATGCTAGCTGATGCAGTATGTGCTGGCCAACAGTGATCCCAAGCCCCTGGTTCTGTACTGCAAAGTCACTTCTTATTTGTATCTGTACTTGTATTTATTTATTTATTACATTCAAATAGATCCATATAGGCTGAATACAACCACTGGATGTAGAATATGTCAAGTAACTATAAATATACTGTATCATATCATGCTAGTGTGAAATTCATATAAGTAACTACAAATAAAATAATCTTTGTGTAATATAAACATACAATTTCTTAAATAAAATGTTAAAATATTAATGAATTTTTCTTAAATCAATATTTACATATGATAACTGAAGAATAAAAAACCAACTAGATGCCACTTTTTATTTTATTGTACTTCTTATAGGCTCAACATGTTTCGGGCACTATTATGCCCATCATCAGGAGCTCACGACTATAGTGCTGATTACCACATGGGCCGTCCAGTTCGCTACCTATTATCTTAGGTAAATCACTGATACGAGTATACAGTATGACAGAAATAGCAGGGTCTGAAGATGGAACCCTGTGACACACCTTGTTTAATTTTGGAACATTTAGAAAATATTGTTATTGTATTTCTAATTGTTTATTGACACACTTTGATGTCTATTATTAAGATAATATTTGTATAGTGTTTTTTCTTTACCATTTATACCATAGAATTCCATCTTAGTAAATATATAATGATTTATGCAATCAAGAGAATTTTCTGTATCACTGAAAATACCCCCCACCATTAATTTGTTGCTTATGGCATATTAGATTACATTAGTTAATTTATAAGTGGCATTTCCAATTGTCAGGTTTGTTTTAAAACCAGTCTGTTACCTACTTAAAATGCTATACTTAATTCAATGGTCCATAAGTCTACTTTGCATTATTTTTTCAAAAATTTTTGAGAAGGATGTTAGAAGTGATACTGATCTATCATTAGATACATCATACTTATTACCTTTTGTGTATAATGGTTTTATTATCGAGTATTTCAATCTGTCTGGGAGCATGCCTATAGAGAGAGTTTTACTGCATATATAATTTAATGATAAGCTTGTTTAGTATTTTTGTAGAAATTTCATCATATCCTTGTGAATTTTATGATTTGAGAGGTTGAATTGTGTTTTCTATTTCCTTAGTTGTAGTTAATTTACTGTTCATGTAAGGATATTTTGTTGTGAAAGCATGTGATGTGAAGTGTGTGAAGGTATTATTTATATTGATAGTGTTATTGTCTGTGGTATTACTTATATTATTATTAGTGACGTTATCAGCTAGAGTTAGAATAAGGTCATTAAAAACAGCAGCAATATTTTGTAGACTATTAATATTCACACCATTAATACTGAAAGATTGGGTGCCATCATTTTCTATCTCCCTGTTTCTAAATATATAATCTCCCATGTAGTTTTCATTTTATTATTCAGATTCCTGATCTGTTTCTCATAATTTAATCTCTTTGCTGCCTTTATAACTTTTGACAATATTTTACAATAATTTTTGTAATACTTTTTATGCTTACTATGTACCGGCGTGCTGATAAGTCCTTAGCCCAACCAGGAAGGAAACAAACTCAGAAGCATGTCAGGAACGTACGTGATTTCAACAACATGGAGACATGAGCTGTCATCAAGTTTTTTTCCTGCAAGGCAAGGCGCTGAAGGAAATTCACGCCATTCTGACAGAAACATTAGCTTGTTTCCTTCCTAGTCAGGCTAAAGACTTATCAGCACCCCTGTACAATTCCCTTTTACGTTTGAAAGAAATATTCATTCCTGATGCAATCCAGGAAATATTTGTAGTTATCTTATTTACATGAGTTAAAGGGAAACCTGAATAAAAGATCCTTACATAAGTATTTAAAAAAGAATTAAATATTTCACTTATATCATCACCCTCAAAAACTGATCCCATGTTTCATTTTTTTTAAAAAATAAGTTTGATGATTTTATGATTGATCCAATGGAGTATTCGTTATTAGATGTACATCGTGATCTGACAGACCATTATTTAAAGGAAATATTTTGTAGTTTTTAAATTTAGGGCTATCAATAAAACTATTATCTATAGCAGAAATACAATCTTTCCCAATTCCTGTATGGAAAGTAACTGTACTGAACAGGTTATATGAATTGAGTAGTAATTTTAATTGTCTCACTCTATCACTATCATTAAGGTAATCTAGGTTAATATCTCCACGTACGATCAGATCTACTTTTGTGGAGAATAAAGTTTGCAGTATCATATCTAATTGAATTATAAACTTATTAAACTTTCCTGATGGAGATCTATAAATAGTTAAAACCCAGTGTTGTTAAGATTAAATTATTGTGGCATATGATATTGTGTTGACTGGTAATTAGTTACCAATCTTCTGCAGGAGTTTTTGCCCCCATCTTCTGGGTAGTCCAAGAAATGAAACCATTATTCCACACAACTTACCCTTCTTGGACAACTCCTTCCAAACTTACTATTCAATACCAATCAACATGACATCACATCCCATGCCATCTTCATGTCGCTTCTTGTGTCCTAACACCATATGCAAGATACAAATTGGAACAATGAACATTTGTTAGATACTACAAGAAATGTTGTTGAGAAAGAAAAAGAGAGTACAATGACTTAAATTTCTGAATGCTAAACTTCTAAATAGAAAAACTGGTCATAAAATCATAACTAAATTCACAGTTGTTAGTGGACAACAGGGAACTGAATCAAAATACCAGGTACATGTACACACACAAGCATGCGCACACTCACGCACATGCACACACACAACACACAGAATGAAAATGGTGCTTTGCTGAGATTCTTCTCAAAAACCCCCTGAACATCTTGCACATGTAATGTGCATGGTCTGCTCACTGCCATGTGTTTCATGTACACTAGATGGAAGTGTGCTGTGAATTTACAAGGGCATAATCTTGGTGTTACAAATACAATCCATTTGAAAAGGATTAAAACTATAAAAGGCAGATGTGTCAGGAAACAAAATATATTGGTTCAACTAAAATGATGATATTAAACATACCTGATTCATTAATAATATTTGTATTTCCTGCAGTTAAAGACAGAGTGTAATCATCTCCTTTATACTCTGTGGTGAGCTGAGATGCTGTAAATTTACTATTTTGTATCTGTGCTACAAATTTGGCCTTAATTCGTTCACCAAACTGGTGAAGAATGTGGGCATTCATATTGCCACTAGGATCAATATCGCCCAACAAAACCGGAAAAGCTTCGGTTGGAGAAATTTGTTTTGTTCCAACATATGTAGCACCAAATCGATAACCAGATGGTGTTACTGAACTCATGTTGATTGTGTGAGAAACTTGGAAATGGTTACTTAAACCTTTGTTAACCATTAGCTTTGCACCTTCAAACAGAACAGGGAACACATCTGGAAAAAAAGAAAAAGAACTTTTCATATCTGAAATAAATCAACAATTAATGTTTTATAATAAATCAACACAGAAGTGTGTAACCGCCTGTTTGACTTGCCCGACTTCAGTTACAACTATTCGTAACTCGTTGTAGGCACGGATCCCTCTCAAGGAATATACAGGAGGAATTAGAAGCCGCTTTGCTCTTTCAGTACTCATTAGTCACTGAGGTTCCAACACCACAACTTTTGGTTCCAGCACCAACAACTTTTGGTTGCTTGTTGTTCATCTAGCATTCACAACTGCGAACAGTGTACATCTCTGCACAACTGACTACCTCCTAAGCCTTAGTGATATAGATACCAACAGTGAACACTTGCCCATAGCTGACATCGCAAACAGAGAATCAATTCATGTGTGGGGTGGGGGAACTCAACAGTCTCATTCATATAGCCTGGCAAGTGCATGTGTGTACACCAAACAAACTTTACCTCTTCCCTTTCAATATATCAACTAGCCAACGCTCGACGACCAGATTATCTTCTCACCTTCTTTGTTGCCTAGTCCGAGATTTGAACTACCGACCCTGGCCAGTTACAAGTCAGATTTCATAGGTTTGGTGAAATCCAAATAAGATATGCCCATTACTGGCACATAATTGTATAACGTCTTGTGTTACTTAAATTTTAACAGACAAACAGTACATTTTCCCATTAAATGTACACCATTTTTTCTGAAAGAGAAAACACTATCCTGCAGTGGGTATTTAAATTGGACAGTGCTTGAGCCACAGCAGAAACCTGACATTTAAAAGGCTGGATGCCGAAGCACAACGTAAGGGTTTGCACGGTCCATGTTTGAATGTGACTGCAAGCAAACTATACAAGCATTTTGTTCCTTGAAGTATATCACTTACTTTGCTGCTGTCCACACTGAGCTCACAGTTCAGACTTACTGCCATCAACACAACTTTTACCTGTCCTTCTCACATGGCACTCCCTACAGGGATTGATGTCAAGTTTATTAATTATGACAGGCGGTGTGGGTAACAGGTCAAGATTTGTAGCTTAACACAGTAATGGAGGCATGGATTCATGTGCCAGGATCTTAATGGGATGCACTTTGGTGAAAGAAGAAGTGGGTTTTGTATCAGGGATGACATTGACTGAAACTACAAGCAATTATTACTACATTACTAGTTTCTGGAGTACACAACTGACAGCTGACAGTGCTTTATGACACTGATGGAACATTTCACTTTCTCATTGTATGAAGCTACAAAGTATTGATGTCTGCTCTTCGAAACAGGACAGTAACCACCCTTAATAACAGACATATAATGACCACATGACTAGAACTGTGAGACCTGCCATATAATGTCATACCACTACTTCATGTTCCATTAGTGATATTTCTGACAAATGTGTCTTCAAGATCTGTGATCAGAAAAACAACTAAAGAAGCTGTTTTTCCATTCACTGACCAACTTTCTTGTAGGGCACAGGGTAATCCTCTCTGGTTAAAATTAATTAAAAATCCCTGAAACAAAACAAAATATCCTCAACAAGATATGCTGAAAATGTCATTTATGTCTCAAAGTACATCAATGGTAAGTTATACCCAATAGTGTTGGTGTGGCAGTCAAACACTGCTTCATACCTCCTGTAATAAAAGTGACACATGAGACTTGAACCATTCCTTGTTCTTTCTCATCACTATGGTTTACCAAGACAGATCTGCCAGTGAATCATCACTCTAGCTAGGGATGGAAGATTAACTGCAAGCACTGCAGGTGGATGGTATGGTGTCCTTGGTTGGAGCGTTCTACAGGGATACAAGACATACGGAAAAGTCGGAACACACTGTGTATAGGGTTACATTATGAGTCCTGTCCAGCTCAGGATGTTGTGTTAGTTGCTGAAGCTCAAAGTGAAAGTCAGTGTCAGTGAAAGGGTGCTTAAGGGTACTTCTAAATTTCCTAGGCAGAAAAATGCATTTACTTTGAGACCAAACGACTCTGGTCCCCGGGCATGAGATACTGTGGTAAAGGGACTGCATACTAATGAATATACATTATACAGCTTAACATTTGCTGAGAGCAATCTAGATTGCCAAAGAGGCACAGCTTATATTCTTTTGACAAATCCTGATTAAGCTCAGCAGATCAAGAGCCAATATTAGTTTAGGGACCAAGCAAACATCATTACAATTCCCAGTATGTGTTATCTCTATATGCAGCAGTTCCTGTGCCTGTTAATTGTTAGGCTGGACTCTCACCAAGGCATCTGAATAACTCCAGAGTGCCAAACAGTACTAAGACGGCCCCCAATATAAGCATATTTTTAAGAATGTACTAATGCCCTCCGTAAGACCACCTTATCTTTACGAAGTAATCGAATTCCAACAATACCATTTCTCTGCTCACAGTTCTTGAGAGATTCAAGGGCTATTGCTGCAGGGCAATGCTGAACTTATCAAATGGCCAGTGTGAGTGCCTGACATGAACCTTATCAAGAAAATATAGTGGGTTTAAGAAAACCAAGCCCATCCTCCCTCTAAAAGATGGTGACAACACCTGCATCAGATGTATGGGACGAAGTGACTAAGTCCATGTTAAGGACCATATGTCCCGCGGTTGACAATCAGGGAGTCTTGGCATCAAATTAAATGAAATTCTTTGAAAGCAGTCCTTCCAAGAACTTACACAATAATTCATATTGTGTGACATATTTAAAGGAGGAAAAAAATGCTTGTGAATCGTGAATGTTTTGCAAATCAAGTTTACAATCACATTCTAACATGGCCCCTTAAATCAGAACGCCAATAAATAACAAATCCCGCAATATATACAATATATGCTTCACTCACACTTCTGTCTCTACACAAACACGTGTGAACCGATTCCAACCACGATTAATGTTTACCTTTACACTTCTTGTTTAAGTCTTCCATTGAGCCAGGATTCTCCAGTCCATTTTTCTGACTGTGTTGCTGATCAGAACTTGGACTATCGGCTGGTGTTCTAGGCCCTGAACCCTCCTGTTTTGCGAAACTTGGAAAACCAACCGTGGGAGGTGGTGGTGGAGGCATGGAGGCCGGCGGTGATATACCACCTAGTGACTGGCTCGCAGCCATAACATTCCCCATATTTGCAACACAAATGTCCAATTCTTACTTCTTCAAAATCAATACTCGGAACTTATACAACATTCAACACAACGTTCTTTTTCAACTCGTGTATACTGCCATTTGTAAACCACCAGCAAGCAAGGTTTCGAAACAATTGTGATTGGTCGAGCTTATCCGCCCGTCGATCAATGAGAGTGTCATTGAATTTTGAGAACGAAGATACACGTCTTTCTAGATGTTACGCCGTGTTCACTGGTACAGACTTACGGACGTTGTGGAGGACGGTGTTGCTTCCATATTGAGAGTTTGTCAGTTGGAATCTCGAATATTGAGAACCTGTCCCTGCACGATCTTCTCCCGCACATGAAGTGAACTTCTACTTGGCGGTTGTATGCGAATAAGATATAGTAATATTCAGTTCTTATCCGTGGTAGTTTTTCCAATATAATGGTATCATTTTATTTACTAACGATTTCAGTGAATAAAATGTTAATACGTAAGTTCATCATCAGAATTTTACATATTCGTGTTTTTGTTTCCAGTTGATCATCTGTGCGAAATATGTTGGTATAGTGCTAGATTTGAATCAATGACACATCAAATTGCATTATGGGTTACATGCTAATTTTCGCTGAGGTTGTAGGAATTGTGGGAGAAGTTGTTTTGTGGACGTAGGATTTGGATCGAAATATTGTAATTGTTTTATTTATTTATATAAGTTTTTCTGTGGATTTCGTTTAAAAATAAGGAAGATCCCTGTATAAACTATTGTGTATTAGTTGTGCTTTCAGTTTGCGGGGATAATAGTGATTTTTGATTTGCGTAATCGGCGTTGGAACTCAATCTTTGATATGTTTATTTACAGTAGTTCAGAAACATTAGTCCGCAGCTTCAAGTGCTTCAGCGTAAAAAAATAAGGATTTCTTCTTGTACAATTGGTGTGTGTGGCAAAAACAAAGATTACTGAATTTCGGCGATGTGCACAGAGACCTGTCATTTCCATTTTTGGGGCCAATGAAAGTGTTCAGTTGTGTGAAAGAGAGATACAAAATTAAATTGCCTTAAAAATATGCTTCTTATACGTGCCTTAAGAATAAGGTGCCGTAACTGCTTGTAGAAAGTCACGTTTGCTTTTTGTGCGTTGTGAAGACTTCCTGTTAGTGAGTACATTTTGTAAACCACCCAAAACTTTCTATGCAAAGAAATTGCTTGATGACGTAAGATTTATGTATGTGTAGTTTGCGGGTACATGAAAACATGCCTATATTCGGACATTTGACATACTTTTTTAGTACCTGAAGATTTGGGTCTGCTCCAGTAGGGGGGGGGGGGGGGGGGGGGGTGGCCGGGTTGTTGGGGGCCCGGCGCACAAGCCGGGAGGGGTGGGTTTGGTTTCCCGGTTATGCTTTTGAATTTTTT
>Ga0123353_10005851_pt1 | contig 16246 bp, 7 predicted proteins | sample TergutLab28metaG_3_FD_92763 | JGI IMG/M metagenome (GOLD analysis project Ga0123353, IMG submission 92763) | Labiotermes labralis P3 segment gut microbial communities from Petit-Saut dam, French Guiana - Lab288 P3 | ecosystem: Host-associated > Arthropoda: Insects > Digestive system > Gut ... | reverse complement strand
TCAGCAGGACATTGGCGAGAACACATTGCGCACCATTTCCATGGATTCTACTGACGGGCTGCAACGCGGAATGGAAGTAATATCAACAGGCGGAGCGATTCGTATGCCTAAGGGCGACAATGTGCGCGGACGATTGCTCAATGTGATCGGCGACGCCATTGACGGTATGGAACAAGTAACCAAAGACGGTTACGGAATACACGGCGAACCGCCTAAATTCGAACAACTGACCACACAATCGGAAGTCCTGTTTACAGGTATCAAGGTAATTGACCTGCTGGAGCCTTACGCTAAGGGAGGAAAAATCGGATTATTTGGTGGCGCTGGCGTAGGAAAAACCGTCATCATCATGGAACTGATCAACAACATCGCAAAAAAATATTCCGGTATGTCGGTATTTGCAGGCGTTGGAGAACGTACCCGCGAAGGGAACGACCTGCTCCGCGAAATGATTGAATCGGGCGTGATCAAATATGGAGAAGAATTTAAGAAGTCCATGGAAGAAGGAGGCTGGGATTTGTCGAAAGTGGACAAGAAAGCGTTGAAGGAATCGCAAGCCACATTAGTTTTCGGTCAGATGAACGAACCTCCCGGGGCGCGTGCCAGTGTAGCACTGTCGGGACTGACCATTGCCGAATCGTTTCGCGATGGCGACGGCGCAGGAAAAGGTCGTGATATCCTTTTCTTTGTAGACAATATTTTCCGTTTCACACAGGCTGGTTCTGAAGTATCCGCCTTGCTGGGACGTATGCCGTCGGCAGTGGGTTATCAACCTACGCTGGCTACCGAAATGGGATTGATGCAGGAAAGAATTACCTCAACCAAAGACGGCTCCATCACATCGGTAGAAGCGATTTACGTACCTGCCGACGACTTGACCGACCCCGCGCCGGCGACCACATTTGTACATTTGGATGCCACCACGGTATTGAGTCGTAAAATTTCGGAATTGGGAATTTATCCGGCTGTGGATCCGTTGGAATCATCGTCGCGTATCCTCACGCCTGAAATCGTGGGCGGAGAACATTACGGCACAGCGCAGCGTGTAAAGGAATTGTTGCAACGTTACAAAGAATTGCAGGACATCATTGCCATCCTCGGAATGGATGAATTATCGGAGCAGGACAAGATGGTGGTGCATCGCGCCCGCCGCGTACAGCGTTTCCTTTCGCAGCCGTTCCATGTTGCCGAGCAGTTTACCGGTCGTCCGGGAGCGTTTGTAGATGTTCAGGATTCCATTAAGGGCTTCAACATGATCATGAACGGCGAAGTAGACCAATATCCCGAAGCGGCGTTCAGCATGGTAGGAACCATTGATGAAGCCATCCAAAAAGGAGAAAAGTTGCTTGCCGAGGCGAAGTAAGCAATTAAATATTTTTAATATTAAGATATTAAGATATTAAGATATGCAATTGGAAATATTAACCCCTCAAAAAAGTGTTTTTTCCGGGGAAGCGAAAATGATAAAAGTTCCCGGTAGCAAAGGCTCTTTCGAAATCATGACGAACCATGCGCCCATCATTTCAACGTTGACCGACGGCGAGTTGAAAGTAGTAACGGAATCTGGCGAATCGCTGCTTTACCGTACTACTGCTGGCGTTGTGGAAGTAAAAAAGAACCATGTAGTCATATTGCTTGAAACCATTGTGGAAGAAAAAAACGCAGATAAATGAAGAACAGCAAGTCGACTGTAAAAACTCCCGGAGGAGTCATCGTTCTTGAATTGAATGTTCATGATTATTCGCTGGCGCATATTGCCCGCATTGTGGAAGATAACGATGCAAAAATATTGAGCAGCCGCGTTACATCCATTCCTGATTCAATGAAGATGGAAGTAAGTCTGAAAATCAACCGGACGGATGTAACATCCATCATACAGTCGTTCATGAGGTACGATTACACCGTAAAGGCGTCGTACTGGAGCAATAATCGCAACGAAGACGTCTTGCGCAATCATTATGAACAATTGATGATGTACCTGAATGTATGATAGCCGTTTACAGCAAAGCCTTTGATGAACGATCCGCTCTTCCGGTGCGTCATTTGTTGGATATACTGGCGCAGGCTGGTATTGATGTGCTTTTATATCAGCCATTGTATGATTACCTTCGTGCTTTGTCATTTCCAATTGGTAAAATTGCAGGTTCTTTCAGCGGATATAAAGATCTTCCACCCGAAATACAGTTTCTGCTCAGCGTTGGCGGCGATGGAACATTTCTCAATTCGATCGTCATCATCCGCAACAGCAGTATTCCTGTACTTGGGATTAACACGGGACGTCTTGGATTTTTGGCAAACATTACCGATAACAATCTACAGGAAGCCATTGAAAAATTGTTGGCAGGTGAATTACCGATTGAGGAGCGAACCCTGATACACGCGACAGTTCATGGACAACCGATCCACAGTTTTCCGTATGCTTTGAACGATATCGTCATTCAGAGAGGAGATACCGGTATGATCACCATTCACACCCTGAGCAACGACGAATTTCTCAATTCGTACTGGGCTGACGGTTTGATTGTATCCACTCCCACCGGCTCATCGGCTTATTCGCTGAGTGTAGGCGGTCCGATTGTTGCCCCCGAATCGCAAAACTTTATCATTTCGCCCATTGCCGCCCACAACCTGAATGTACGCCCCATCGTGATTCCCGATAGCGTAACGCTGAAACTGAAACCCGAATGTCGTAACAAAGAAGGACACTTTACGCTATCCCTCGATTCGCGTTCCATTGAATGTGTCAGCGGTACCGAGATAGAACTTCAACGGGCAGATTTTAAGATCAAGGTGGTTAAATCGGCATCATTTTACACTACCCTGCGCAATAAACTGATGTGGGGAGTGGATAGGAGAAATTAACTGTGGTTATCTATGTTGGTCAATCAAAATTGGATTGCCGTCCGGATCAATTAAGAGGATATGTGCAGGTCCTGCCGATTGCGGATCAGCCTTTTCGATGATTTCAATACCTTTTGCATGTAGTTCTTCCTGTATGATGCGAACATCCTTAAACGGATTGACATCTTCAGCCTTATCATTCCATCCGGGATTGAATGTCAGCGTATTTTTCGGAAACATACCCTGAAACAGCCCAATTGTACAGTCGTCATTTCGCATGATCAGCCAGTTTTGCGAAATATCGCCGCTAATGGCAGTAAAACCGAATTTTTCGTAAAAATCCTTTGATACTGTAATATTCTTCACTGTTAAACTTAACGAAAACGCTCCAATACTCATTTTGTTGTAATTAAATAACCTACAGGTATTCCATTTTTTCTTGGACTTCCATTTACAGCAATTACTTTCATCGTTATTACATTTTTTCCTGCTCTAAAGGCTTTGCAGGTCTTGCCAAATTGTCGAATTTTCAAGTCTTTATCTACTGCGTTCTCGTGAATATTGTGGAAACATCCAGTCGGAAATAACGATAAATGATTTGTCTCAGAAATAATCATCTAAAGCTTTCCTTATCGCCAAACATCTTGAATTTCACCACGTCGGGACAGGGTATAGATCCTTTCCGGTTGGTTTTGTTACCTTCGTTGAAAGAGATAGAGAACGTTATTTCGTGCGAACCTCCGGTTGCCGGGCCTAATTTGGATACGGTATAGTCGTAACTGTATCCGAACGACATATCGTTGAAGCCAACGCCAATTGAAAAAATAAGAGCATCATACGAATGATATTTGTCGATAGCGGGTAATCCGCGCCATGCAATACCAAGCAATAAGGGTGCACGGTACCAGTTGACGCCTACATCCATCTGGCGATAGGTTGCCGTGGTCTTGAAGAGATAATTCAAGGTAACGATTTCGGGTATTTTTCCAACATTGTTTGCCAAAGGAAAATTAATGCCTCCGAATTGCGACCACAGCATGGGTATACGAGCCGACAACCGAGAAAACGACGCATTGGGGCGCATCAGGTTGTCCACGCATAGTCCCAGCCACAACCTGCGATTATAAACCACTACCGACGAACTTGCATCGAAATAATTGTAGGGATGATCTTTTTGTTCGATGGTGGTATCGTCAATACCCGATGCAGTGATCTGATCGGGGAAAATGGCTTTTGCATAATTCAGGGCGCGTTGTGTGATCGAAAAGGATATTCCCGGGCGGATACGCCAATCGTCGCTCAAATTGAAACGGTACGAATACAATCCCTTAATGCTTGTAGAACCCAGTTTTGCCGATCCGGCAACGTCGTTCATGACAACCAATCCGAAACCACTGTTGATGGCATAAAAATTATTATCTATGGCAACAGAATAGGTTAGGTACGATCCGGGCAGTTTAGCCCATTGGTCGCGGTAATTGACAAAGGCGCGTGATCCTAACGAGTTGCCGGCAAAGGAGGGTGCAATCAACAAAGGCGAAGCATAGAATTGCGAAAATTGAGGCGCCTGTGCGAATGTGTTTACCGCAACCAGCACAACAACAGCGAAAAACAATGATAATTGCTTCGCGATATAACGATGGAAACTAATTAGCAACATTATTTTTATGATATAAATATTTGACTTCATTTTTTATATTTTAGTTCAATTTTTTCTAAATTATCTCAACAGTGTTATGTCTCCCATTTTCGTAAACGACTGACCGGTTTCAAAAACCCCCTCTATTTTAAAGACATACACGCCTTCGTCGCAAAGACGACCTCTGAAATAGCCATTCCAGCCTCTATCCGGATCGGTGGTTTCAAAGAGTAATTGCCCCGTTCGGCTGTAGATCATGAAATGATACTTTCGTACGGGCGTGAGTACCGGCGGATAGAACAGATAATTTTTATGACCCAATGTGGGTACCTTTTCATCTCGTTCTACATCTGGATCAGGTTTGAAGACATTCGGCATGATGATGTCGCCGGCTTTTTCTATACCTACTGCGTCGCCTCTAATCGCCGATGTGCTACAAACAGGATCGGTAAAAGTACCCACAGTAAGGGAAATAGTGTAACTGCCGGGTTTCAGGTAGATATGCGACGGTTGTTCATCCGTGTCGATGTCGGTATTGTCACCCCAATCCCATCTGTACCAAATATCATATTTTGATCCGTCGCTGTATTGATGCGAGGATGTACTGGTAGCCCTTAACGCCTGACCTACCCACAGGAAATTTGGATGAATAGTAAAGCCGGCTTGCGGCAACGGGTGTACTACCACAGGTTTGGTTATTGATTTCTTTTCCATCGTTTCACCTATAGCGTGAAGCGTTACGAGGTAGGTTCCTGCATCCGTATAATAATGTACCGGATTTATGGCGCTGGAAGTCGCCGTTTTGTCGCCGAAATCCCATTCATAGAACCTTGCCCATTCTGACTCGTTGATAAAGGTGATCGGTTCAGGCATACAAACCGGCGTTACATCTTTGAATCCGGGAATGACAGTTGGCGGTATGATGGTAATGGTACGCATCACGCTATCTTTACAGATATTGTTGGGAGCGGCAACAAACATTTTCACATCGAAAATTCCCCATTTTGAGATGGTGAGCGCAGTAGGATATACATCATAATAAAACTCGAACGGCGGAATGTACGAATCCCTTTCAACATAACTCCACACATAGTTCAGGTAATCCCTGTCGGGAAGCGGTATACGATTGTCCAGTGATATACGCGGTGTAGTAAGGTAGTAGTAAGGGTTTGGATATGGACTCTCAGGGAGGAAATCGGCAACAGGCTGGCTCCTTACAAATACTTTCTGAGTTACTGATTCGGAACACTGGCTGACACCGGCAGTTACTGTCAATGTTACATAATATGCTGTATCTCTGTACATGCTGGGATTGACAAAGTTATGATTGGTAAGAATATTGCCTGAAGTATTCGTACCCGGTTCAACCGATCCATCACCAAAGTCATAAATGTAAGAAGAATATCCCTGCGAGGCATTACGGAATCTGATGGTCAACGGAGAGCAGCCCACGGAGTCCTCCATCAAAAAATCGGCTTTCACAAACGGGAAGATGGTAATGGTTTGCGGTGGAGTTGTTTTTACACATCCCCATTGGTTCGTTACTGTCAGGGAAGGTCGCATCGTCAGATTTGATCCAAGCGTGTTGATATATTCATGCTTTACCTGTTGATCGTCATCCAGATCACCTGAAGAGCTTGCATCGTTAAAATCGTATTTATAGGTCGTACCTGTTACCAGATTGGGTGCTCCTGTGCTGTTGGAGGTATTGTAGAAGGTAACTTCCAGAGGTTGACAACCTGATATGGGAAATGGCGTAAAACTGGCTATTGGTTCGGGATACAGCACGAACGGCTTAGTAATTACATCTCTGCAATCGTAATTGTTACTGGCTGTTAGTTTCACGTTGTAAATCTTGACTTCGTCGTGGGTTCTTTCGTTTGTAAAAGTACGACTTGGATTGGGACCGCTTCCCGGATCAGGATTATCAGGGTCGTTAAAATCCCAGATAAATGTATTCGCGGTACCGATTGTCTGACTGTAGAAGATCACAGTTGCGGGCGAACATCCTGCCGAGTCGCTTCTGAAATCAGCCTTTACCTGCGGATTCACATAAATGGTCTGGAAAAATGACGAACTGCATGTTATCGGATTACCGTTGGGCTTCGTAAACCGGTTCTGCGCGTTCAACGTAACGATCGTTTGTATAGGCGAAACCGCATTCAAACTCTGGAACAAATGCCAGTGTTCATTTTTATAGTCGGTGGTAACAGGAGCTCCATCGCTATAATTCCATACATACTGCGTACCTCCGGCGGTATTATTGTTGGTAAGTCCGGAAGATTCGTTGATAAACAGCACGGAATCGGGCGGACAGATACTGTTGTTTTTGTCGGCAAGGTTGTGGCTGAACCGCGCGTTTGGAACCGGAAATACCGTGATGATGGTGTCTTTCTGATCGTAACATGCACCATTATCAACCTGAAACCAAATATGATATTCTTTAGCCGTAGTCAAATTCTTATTTTCAAACGAATGCCATGGGCTTGCTATTGGTATACCATAATATGGGTCGTTGGGATCGTCAACATTGGGTTCGATGACATTACCGGGATTAGTCTTGCTGTTAGGATACGGCGGTTCAAGCGGATCTTGCCAATTCCAATACCATCGGAATTTGTAGGCGCCGGTCGAGGTAGAATTAAAGATGACTTGTAATGGGTCGCATCCTTCATGAATGTCGGCAAAGAAGTCGGCAATTACACCCGGTGTAATGGTCAGATTCGAAATTATTTCACTTCTGCAGAATCCTTTGTCAGGGTCGGATTCTTCTGAATTTCTATTCACGGCGCTTACACCGGTCAGAACGATCCTGCGCATTTCTGGTATACTTCCCGTTGCATAGTAAGTATGCGGCATGTATTCTCCACGTGGTGCATTATCAATCGAATCGGGATGTGCATCCCAGCTCCATTGATAATCCACAAAATAGCCGGGTGAGTTGTTCAGCGCATTCAATATGAAGGGCGAACAACCTCCGTCGGTGGGCATCCGGTCTTTATCGGTCATTACTGGATTCAGTACAGGATTTGGGTAAACAGTGAGGTTAACCTCTGTACGCGGGCTTGGACATCCTGAACCGCTGAATGCCTCCGCATAATATCTGAATGGCATGTAGGTTGCCGGTGATCCGGATGTTTCCGGCGTATCCACGGGACTGGAACCGCCCAGCCCCAGATCAACAGGCGTTACCCACAATTCGCCGTTTGAACCTCCTACACTGACGCCATTCTGGTTGTACCAATTGACCACATAGGAACTTTCGCTCGGAGTGACGAAAATATTATATCTTGGTCGCATGGGATCCTCGCAATAGGAAAAATCCCTGCCAATGGGGGCTGTAGGACTTCGGCGGATCGTTAATTTTCCCGGATACGACAGATCGCTTCGACAAGTGTACGCTCCACTCACATTCGTTTGCATGACCTGATAGTAGATAATGGTATCCTGACTTTGCGTAATATCCCAGTTGATGGGGTACGACGGTAAAGCGGCGGGATGTACGAGCGTAGGAGGATATCCTGTCCTCAGGCTTGGCGAAATAATGAGTGAGTCTTTGGCTGTGCTTATTCGTATGGTGTCGTATACGCCAGCCGATACCGGTACGCTTCGGAACCAGTATAACGAATATCCCGGATCAAGAAAATTACTGGGTGTATTTGAATTACCGACGTATGACGCCGATATCGGCATCTGAAGATGCGAATCGCAATATATCATATCGTAAAGCATAGGCGTTGACGGTTTTGGAATAACATTGAGCGTTACCCAGTCATCATCACCTCTGCAATTAGCGCCGTATATTTCAACTCTAAACATCAAACGATCAGTATATCTGGGTCTTGCCACAGGATCAGGTATGTTAAGAAATTGTGAAGCGTCAAAATGCTGCGTCGGATACCAGTCGTAAATATACGTAACGTTTGGATCAAAGTTTAAAACTTTTCCATGCAGGTGCACCGTATCGCCTTCGCAAAGCGTTCTGTTGGGTCCAGCGGAAACCTTTGGCGCGGCAATTACGCTTAGATTCAATCTGGTGGCAGGTCCTGTACATCCGTATGCATTACGCTCACGCACTTCGATATAGCCCTTCCAATTCTCAGCATCCGATGGAAACTGGTAATTCTGAACGTAGTCTGTATTTACATTATACCTTACAGGACCTTTTCCGGAAGGACCCGGATTGTCAATCCCGTCAGTCCAGAAATATTCCGATTTGTTTGGAAAAGAGGTCTGATTTTCGATATAATACACCTTTACTTCATCGTCTTTGATACAATTGTTGTCGGGTTGGGAAATGATGGTAATCGGCAGCGGATTGACAGCAATGAATGTTTCATTGGCTGTTCCCTTACAGGTTTTAAGGTTTGAAAGCGACACATATGGAGTAACCTCAATGGTTGCTCTCTGTTGTGCGACTCCCCATAAATTGTTATTATCCGGGGAAAACTTGATTCTTGTTGTATCTCCCACAAGGTTGGGCAAATTTCCATCTCCAAAAGCGGGAAAGGGATCGTCAGTCGCTAATAGCGGCGATAACTGCCATTCCTTGAACGGACTGACGTTTGATAATGGCACGGGATCAATAATTTTCCATTCGAAAGTATAATCGTAACCTGTGGCTTTTTGTTGTGCGTCAAACTCAGGCGGCGTCATCGGATCTCCGGCACAGGCAGTTACGCCCGGATAACTTGCCAATCGCGGAACTGGTAGTACTGTCATTGAGAAATAATCCTTGAGGCTCTCACATTTATTGTATTCCGACCACACCGTAAAGGTTGAAATTTGCGGCAAAAGACTGTTTAACGAATGATTTTCAGTGGTAAAATTAGGTATCAGATTTTCACCTTTGCCGGCAGACAAACCGATGACATCACCGGTGCGTTCCCACAGAAATTTGGCGCCGGGAAAAGTAGTGTTGAAAACAATATCGCCCGGTTGTTCCCCAACGCAAAAGAACATATCTGATGGTATGGATATATCAGGCGTGGGGATAATGGTAATCTTAAAAGTAATCGGTTCGCCAAGACATTGATTTATAGTTGCCCATGTTTTGACAGTTGCGATATAATTGTCGGGGGTAGAATTGGGGTTTTGAGTATAAAACGTGGGAATACTGTTTCCTCCCTGACTTGACAATGCCGGTGTGGTACCGTTTACCTGCGAAATTGATGTATTGTCAATCTCCCATTCGATACCTTCGTATCTTGAAGTGCTGATATTGTGCTCTAAAGTAATTCCACCCTGTACCAAAAAGTTGGGACAGTATTCTTTGTCGGTTACTGTATTCATTTTGGGTGCCGGTTTCAATGTCAGCGGAAAAGTAAACTGGGATAACGAGGCGCAGTGTTTTCCGGTAATGGGCGATATATCGGAACTGCGTGCGTCAACAACAACCGAAGTACCGATATTGGCTCCCGTTGTATTTGTGCCGCCTATAAAATCGCGCATGGAAATGGTATCGGTTACGGTATAGTTCGGCAATTTGATCCCTACGTTCGGATTATTAACCTTCCAGTCGTAAACTACTGTCGGTTTCGGTCTGGTTCCGGTAAAATTGTTGTCAATATTGGTTGAAAAATCGTTAAAGACAACCTGTTCGCCCGGACAGAACACTGGCGGATTAGCCGCTATCGGATTGATAACCGGTGCCGGAAAAACGGTGTATGTAAACGTTTCCGGTTCGCTGACACATGATCCGTTTGTGGTGGTTGCCTTTACCGTAACTGTGGCTGTCATATCGTCACCGGTGGTATTATTGGCAGCGGTAAATCCCTCAATAAAACCGCTTGAGGAACCGGTTTTCCCTACATTAGGTCCGGAAAATTCCCATGAATAGGTTACGCTCTGCGAGGTATTTGTATTGAAATTAATCGTTTTGAATAGTTCGCCCGAGCAGGCTTCCTGATCGTCAGGATGTCGCATAACGGGCTGTACTAAAGCGGTTAATGACATTCCGGCTGAATTACCCTTGCAGCCTCCCATTGATGGTGTTACCGAAAGGGTGATTGACCGGTTAACACCATCGGTTGCTGTCGGTACATCAATGCCCGACCATGAAGATCCTCCGGAAATGGTTTTGGTTTTTTCACCTGATGTATTGGCTGTTACAGCCGGATCGGGGTCAAAATCGTAAATGCTGCCTAACGGCGTCCAGTCGAATTGAAATTCGAGATTGATGTTTGTGTTGTTATTTACAGCGGGCGTTATGCTATTAAAAACAGTATTTTGCGGTGGGGGACACAATGATTGCGAAGGTATGGATACTGCAAGAAGTACAGGGCGTGGTTTTATCTCAATGTTAAATGTTTCTTCCGCTTTACATCCTGCCGCCTCTGAGTATATGGTAACGGTTCCTTTATAGTTTCTCGCATCAATATTATCTATGGTCTTCGTAATGTCGGTAGTGGTATAACGGTTTTCGCCGGGTATCTGCACTGCTGCCAATTCGGTGTTTGGCGTCAAACCGGTTTCTTCGCCTGTGAATTTCCATTTGAAACTTGTTGACGCTACTTCGCTCCAAAACTCAACTAACGCATCCGGAATTCCTTGTTGAATAACGGGTACATTGGAACAGTATTCCACAATGGGCTGTGATACTTCGATAATGGGACGTGGTTTTACTGTTACGTTGATGGTGGCTGTATCGCTCACACAACCATTCACTATGGCGATAACCCTTATTTTGCCGCTTTCGGCAACGGGATCTGCAGTAAGCGCTCCCGTCCATTCCAACCGATAGGGAGAGACGCTGATCGTGCGTGTTCCGTTTGCAAACCCTGTGTTGGGATGGTGTATACCGCCAGTAATCGGAATAGGAGGACGCACTTGTATTTTGGGCGAGCTGGTATCATCTGTATACCACCATGTATAGATCGCATTATTTCCGATAAGCGGCGGGTTCATCGAAACATTAGCTGTTTCATCAGGACAGATATTCTTGTCGCCTGTGTTGTACAGTTGCGGTTTGGGCTTGACTGTGATGTTGAAGGTCATATTATCGCCGACGCATCCACGGTATGTTCCGGTTACGATCACCGTATAAGGAACGTTGACGTCGCCGTTGTTGGCAGGTGAAACCAACCCGTCTGGAAAATTGGTGTTTGGTAGCGAAGTAGGATTAGTGGTGTTACTTGTACCTCTGAATTGCCATGTATATTGAACATCAGCATCGGGTATTAACCAATCGTCATTTTGTCCGTGTATATCCGTAAAGGTAATATCAATGGGATCGTTGGGACAAACTAAGCGATTTGAAATCTGATTGGTTTCGGGAAAGGGTATAAATTCTATCTCATGCTCTATCGCTGTTGGAAATCCACAGGGGCTTTTGATGAACCATACAAATACGTATTTTCCGGGGAGGCTCACAGTAACTTCGAGGTCATGGCTGTCGTCGCGGGTAACGTAGGAGATAATATTCAGATAACTGTCTGCATTCGCAGGAAAGTTTATATTTGGATATATTCCGGCTGGTGGTGGTCCCGAAATAATCGTCGCGGGCGTAGTGATAATCCCGCCCGTCGGAGCAGATTTTAACGCCCATACGCCTGTTTCCCAGCGGCGTACTAAACCGTCAGTGGTTGTTAATCCGCTACCACCGCCTAATCCGGTTGATCCTCCAGTCAGTTTAGCCGTAAGTCCGCATTGTGTTACAGGACCGCTCATTTTACCAAGATCAGGCGCAGCTCCGAATGAAACGGTAACGATTTCCGGACATTCAGTCATATCATCATAATTATTTGTACCTGTATTAAGAACGCTAATCCTCCATTCAAGCCTGTAAGTACCGAAATAAGTGTTATCCGGAGATATTATGGCTTTCGGATCTTCGTTGCCGGGAGTAGGAGGAGTTGTGACAGTAGTAGCAGTAAAAATTAGATCAGGCGCACCTGTTTCCTTAGTTACAATCCATCGTCCCTTTTCATTATTACCTGCGTCTGCCGGCTCTGCATCTAATTCAATAACACTGCCGCATACGGCTTGATCCTCGCCTGCGCTTTTAGGTTTGACCGTTTGAATGGTATATGTCATAGGCGTTACAGGTATTCCGGGACATACCTGATCGCCTACGGTATGTGTTACCGAGGTAATAGTTACTGTAGTAATGGCGCTTCCCAATTTAATTTGCGAAGCCGGTACAACAATGGTAGCCCCGATGTTCGGTAAATTCGTTGCTGTTTGTTCGATAGCGTCCGTTACATCGGTTTTGTATTTGATGGTGTAGACGCCGTTAGCGATATTAAATACGATGGGTATGGGGTTTGAAGGCATTTTTTCGCAAATCCTCTGAGAGTTCGGCATGTCAAATTCTGCCGTAGGCTTTTCGCGAATGGTAATGGTGCCGGTATTGGTGACTGTACCTGCGCACTCGCCCCGTGCCTGCGTGATAGACCTAACACGAAAGGTATAAGTTCCATGTCGGGGTTGACCGCTGACATCAAAGTCGGATGGAGAAAAGGTAATTGAGGTCGTATTTTCTCCAGTGGAAGGCGATGAAACTGTTACCGACGTGCTTCCTGAACTGGCAACAATCGCAACACTGCCTGGTCCGGTAGTTTTTTCAAGTTCCCAATGAAATAAAAAATCAGAACCGGCAAATCCTTCGAGTTTCAGGTTAATCGTCGCTGAGGAGGTGTTGTCGTCACATATTGTTTGCGAGGTATTGGTTATGGTTGCCTTTGCAGGCGGGATTACTGTGTGTGATCTTGTACCCGCATCCGAAGGGCAATATTTGAGATTACCCTTGGGCATCGTTGCGGTAGCGCTTTGCGACGATTGTGCCGCTTCGCTGTTGTAGCGGTTGACCACGTTCATGGCAACTGCCGTTCCGTCAGGATAAGACGGACTTGTTGTAGTAGTGAATGATCGCGAGTTGGCAGTTCCGTTAACTGGTGTGGTTCCGGTCAGCCCTCCCGTGTAACTCCACAGATATTCCAGCGAGCGATCAACTGATGCCGGAGTTGGGGTTCCGGAGGGCGTTAATGTAACGGTACCGGCGGAGCCGCTGCCGGGTATCGCAGGTAAGGCGGAAGAAGTCCATGTGTACAAAATGCCCGGACAAAGGTCGGCAAGAGGCGCCACGGTGCTTAATGTAGGCGTTGTAAGCGATGCACGTTTCCTGATCTGGGCATATCCGTTCCACGTAGGGGCGGAGGCGCCTGTGCTACTGGTGATCTTGTAGCCCAGATTAAGGTCAGCGCCGTTGTCCAATCTGGTAAATTTGTTTTCGCCGTAGTTGGACACGCATTGTGTATTATTGTCTTTCAACGTTAAAATCTGGTAGTTGGTTACCGTTCCTGCCGCTGGTGTAACCGTAATGGTTCCGCTTCCGCTGTTGACAACGGTAAAGTCTTTTGATCCTGCATTATCAGTAAGCGTTGCGGTAAGATTGTTCGTAGTTCCGCTCGGAATGCGTCCGTAAAGTCCGTTCATGGTAAGGTTATACCCCCCGTCGGCAGGGCATAGCTCGGCGTCGGGGTTTACTAAATTTGCTTGCGGCAAAGGATTGATGGTAATGGTGTATGTATCGAAATTTCCCGGACAGTGATCGCACCCGTTTCCCGACAAATAATTAGTATTGGCTGTAGGATATTTGCAAGCAGGTTTGGCTGCCGCCAAATCAGATATTTCAGTAAGTAAGGCAGTTACCCATTCGCGATGAACCCTGATGGTAACTGTTTCAGTACCTCCATTTACAGGATTTCCGGTTAATTGTATTTGCGCTGTTTGCCCGCGATTGGTTTCGTCTCTGACAACAATGGCATTTCCCGAAGAAACTTCCCAAAAATATTCGGTAGCTCCGTTATTGTTTGCATTTGTTGCAGTGGGAGAAGAAGCGGAAGCGGGAGCGTTTGTATAACCTACCGAAAAAGTTTCGCCGGCGCAGCCTGCTGTCTTCCATGTGCCGTTACGGGTAGCGGGCGCTGCTGTAATGTCGTCGCGAATAAGCCAAACCATCTTCACGGGATCGGTGGTACAGGGTATGCCACCTGTATTGGAGCCTTTAAACTCGTAAGTAACCCAGAAGATATATCTTCCTGCAGTTGAAACGCTTACCGTTTTACCGCCTGTGGATCTGCCAACGGGATTAAAACTGTTAGAAGTTCCTTCATATAAAGGATTACCGGTCATATCGCCGTTTATATCAGATGCATACCATCTGTATGTGCCGCCTGCCATACTGCCCAATGCACTTTCATGTCTTACATCCATGGCAAAATTTGGCGTGGTGTTGTAATGATTACTGTGACAAAACTCGTACACTCTCGGTATGGGCTTGGGTGGAGAAGCTACAACACGGATACGTGCGTCAATTTTAACCGAAGGATCGGGTTGCGGGTTACATACATTCCAGTTATTCAATTGTAAATTAAAAACTTGCCCTTCTCTTGTATTTCCCACATCGTTGCTAATAACAGGAGTTGGGAAATTAATATCCTCATTCACCGCGAAATCACGGGATGGATGGATGGTGTTTAATGGTCCGTTGAGAATGGTTGCGGCGCCATCCGCCTGGGGTGCGGCGCTGCTGGTTACACGGGTTGTGCCGACAAATACATCGGGAATGGTACTTAGTTTGGATGGTTCGGTACCAAACTGAGCGGTAACGCCATAAATAAATTGTGTATTGCGTTGAAGGGCATCATAATCGTACGCCAAATCATTGTCGCCGGGGTCTGTGTTACACGCCAAATGCGTCAGGTCGCGAAATGTGATGGTAAATGGTTTTCCTTCACACACTAAATATTCCCACAAATGCGTGTCATCATTCTCTAATACAAGATAACCCATCCCTTCACTGTCACGCGACCAAATATTAACTCTGTACTTTCTGGTAGAAAAACATTTGTTGGAAGGGTTTCTGAATTGCAAATATATTTTTAAATCGTACCGACAGTTTGGAGTTATTGCATACGAGTGAGAGACAGCCCCTGATGTTAATGAATACTCCCAATATGCTACATTCAGCACGGTTACAGCTGTGCGTTGGATAGCGCCATTAGTTCCTGCGATGGTATAATCGGCTGAACCGTCGCCCCATTCAATACCAATCGTAAAGTCGCTTGGGGCAATGGTTTGAAGAACCCTTATCTTTATTTCCATAGCATAAGTAACGGTTGGGACGGCACAGGGAGGATATGGCGCTTGTAGTATAGAAACATCATCCCATGTACCGAGACAGTTTTGAGCAGTTGATATTTCCGTTTGTGCCATAAACAAAACAGCAACTATCACTCCCATTTTGTTGAAGCGCGTGAAGTGGATAATTTTTTTACATGTCTCTTGTATCATTACATACAAGGATATGTAACTAAAGTGGAAAATCATGCTAAAACAATTTTTATGAGGTGTCGTTCACGTATTTCATCAACTTAACGTCCCTGTTTTATACGGAAAAAAATGGAAAAAGTTACAAAAAATGGCTATATAGTTTGTATTTCGTAAATACACTTGAAATATTTTATTACTTTTGTGGAAAACATATTTGATTATTATGCTCATCAAAACCTTTGGAAGTGCAGTATACGGGATAAAAGCGACCACCATTACCATTGAGGTGAACGCTACTCAGGGTATAAACTTTTTTCTGGTAGGACTGCCCGACAATGCCGTCAAGGAGAGCCAGCAACGCATTGAATCCGCCCTGCAAACTTACGGTTATCGTATGCCGGGTAAGAAAGTGGTCATCAACATGGCGCCTGCCGATATTCGCAAGGAAGGTTCAGCCTACGACCTGCCGCTGGCTATCGGCATGTTGGCGGC
>Ga0123353_10005850_pt1 | contig 16246 bp, 9 predicted proteins | sample TergutLab28metaG_3_FD_92763 | JGI IMG/M metagenome (GOLD analysis project Ga0123353, IMG submission 92763) | Labiotermes labralis P3 segment gut microbial communities from Petit-Saut dam, French Guiana - Lab288 P3 | ecosystem: Host-associated > Arthropoda: Insects > Digestive system > Gut ... | reverse complement strand
AATGAAAAAATTGATACACTCTCTTACTAAAACCAGGGAAACGCTACCCCTTCTTGCAGCATCTTGCATATTTCTTTCAATGATTGAGTATATTATCCCAAAACCAATTATTTTTATGAGGTATGGGATTGCAAATATACCTATAATGATTTCCCTTAAAATATTTTCTCCCGGCATGACAATGGTTTTGGTTCTGCTAAAAATCATAGGGCAAGGAATTATTACAGGAACTATTTTTTCTTATATATTTCTGTTTTCTTTATCAGGTTCTCTGGCAAGCGGACTTGCAATGATATTTATTTATAGAATATGCAAAGATAAAATTTCAATGATAGGGGTCTCTGTCACAGGAGCTTTTGCAAGCAATATTATTCAGCTTACTGTTGCAAAATATTTGATATTCGGAAAAGCTGCAATAATTATGGGACCAGCCATTATACTTATAGGTACAATAACTTCGGTTATTGTGGGCGTTTTTGCGCAATTGTTTATTTTAAAATCGCAATGGCTTAAAACAAAGTTAAGCGACAGCAAAGGTCAATATGCTTAAAAATATTGAACCCGGTATCTGCTTTTTTACAGGAATAGCGATTTTTTTCCCTTTTCTTTTTACAAATAATTTGATTATAAGATTTGTTTTTGTTGTTATTGCTGTTATTATAAATATTTTAACAGGAAGAAAATTCCACATTTTGCCCAATATATTGCTTTTACTGGCAATAATGATTGCAAACATCTATCCTCCTGATGGAAAAGTATATTTTGAAATTGGTCATTTTTATATTACACAGGGGGCAATATTTTTTGGTTTAAAAAAATCTTTATTATTAATTGGTTCGGTATATATCTCCAGATTCTCGATTAGAAAAGAACTTGTATTTCCCGGAAAAACAGGCGCTCTTTTTTATAAAATCTTTTTCTATTTTGAAAAGTTAACTGAACTTAATTTAAAATTTAAAAAAAATATTATCGAGCAGATAGATCAAAAGCTTATTGAAATCGAAAAATCAACTTCTCTTAATGATGCAGGTAAAACAAAGAACCACTCTTTTAATATAAAACTGGATTTTAAACAGATACTCTTTTTTGTAATAATAAATACTATATTTTGGGGACTATTATTGATTAATATTAACCTGTGGCGGAGATGATCCCCCTTCCCATTTTTCTATATCATCATCAGTAATTGGTCTTTCATAGACAAATGAAAAGAGGTATTCAAAATCTTTTGGATCTATTTCAAGAAAAATCAATCCAAAAAATACAGTATCTCCATTTTTAAATTTTCTCATAACTCTACTGACTATTGGAATAACTTTTTGATCAAGGGTAAGATCGATTTTTATATCTGAATATAGAAAAATTGATTTCTCCAATTTTTTTGAATTTGATCCAAACAATAGCCCCGAAGCACTTATATCTATTATTGTGTTTTCATATTTTTCCTGAACTTCCATTTTTCCCTGACTAAAATATCCGCTGACTTTAAGTGAAAAAGCCAATATTTTTGAGAATTGATAAGTATATTCAAGAATATCAGGTTTTATTTTTGTCTGTTTTATCCCTTTATTCTGAAGCTGAATATGTCCCACTACATATTCAAGATACAAAATAGGACAATATAATTCCGAATGGATCCCTTTTAAAGATTTTTCAGCATTACTTGAGCTAAGTAATTTTTGTACATCGGGAATATAACTATCGATGGTATCTATTGTTAGTATTGGAATATTTTCTATTTCCAATAATTGAGGCAAATCCTTAGTGACAGACGGAATATATAAAACCTTACCTGAGACAGCAAGTAATTTCTCTTCTATAGATTCCGGCTTCTGCTTACGGTATGTTATGATATTAACAACACTTACAGATTCAAGAATCTTTTTTCTAAAATCATTTATTAACTGTGTAATATTATTAATAGGAAATTCTTCTGTATTAAATTCAGGATAATCAACAGCATTGTATTCTTCTGTTTTTGGAAAATCGAGCTGGAATTTTTCCCCTTTCATATTAAAAACAATTTTGGAATTTTTAGGAGGCACTACCCTTACATATTTTCTGCTTAAATTTTTATATATTTTCACAGGATAAGAAATTAGAATCTGATTATCTTTTATTTCAATTATTTTTACAGAAAAATTCATTACATGGCTAAAGTATGAAAAATATACAGCAATTTTATCATCCTGACTAAATAGTTGCCTATCTTCTTCCGACAGCTCTATTGTTACATTTTTTTCAAGGTTATAACCTGTTATCTTTCCTGCAATATTTTTTTTCTTCATTTGTATAGTTACAGGAATTACCTTATCTAAAACTGATTTCAAAATAAATTCTGTTTCTATTCTGTTTGTTTCAATACCCAATTTATTCCCTGCCCTATAAGACTAATATATAATATCAAAATTTATAAATTTCCGGTTCAAATCTCTCATCGCCTCTGCTGTATTCCACATCAAGCATTCCAAGATCTCCGTAAAACTCTTTTACCTCAAAACCATTTTTTGTTTCCAGAAGAATGATTTCTCCTTCTGTCCTGTTCTTCTCTTTAAACATCCTTAAATTTAGTCTTAGACCATCTTTAGTGCGAATTACCTTACCTATTCTAATATTATCAGGAATTTGTTTTTTTTCTATATAAGAATTAAAAATATTTGTAAGAAAAAAAAGATTTTCCTCAGATATCATGGATGAAGGTATGGTATCTGTCCTAAGTTCATAAAAAAATTTATTTATAAATTCCAAATATTTTTTATTTTTAACTTCATCTCCAATTCTATTTGAGAAAACAAGAAGCGGCCCTATTTCAAAATCCTCGGGAGTTACAATATCCATATTTTGTTCATATAAAAGATAATTGTTGCTTTCAATTACAGGCACTGTTCTGGTTCTTTGACTTGAAGAGACTGCAGATTCCGAAGGGTTAAGTGTTATAGCCTGTCCATCATTTTTTTTTGCATTGGATTTAGAATCCACATTATGTTCTGTGCCAATATTTTCATCTTTCTCTTCCTGCTGCAGCACTGCGTCTTTTTCGCGCTTACAGGATATTGCCAATAAAATATATATAAGGATTATTAATATTCTTAGAATTTTTATTTTCACAATTTTATTATATCATATATTTGGAGTATGTCCATAAGCGAAGCTGTCTATGTACCCCGAAAGTTTTATCAAAATTTGCAATGTTGAAAAGAATCCATTCTACTGTAAGTTTATTTGGGGTAATCCCAAAGATTTATAAACAGTTTTATTTTCATTCCAGAAATTTATTTGGGTTAATATTCTTATGAAAAAATGCAAAGCCTAGTCTGCAAAGAATCCATCTTTGAGGACAGGAATATATTTAGGTATGTCCAGAAACTTTAAAATCGCAACTCCCTGGTAACTTCATATTTTTGATAAAACAACTAAAAGGATTATTACTACAAGAGAAAGAAAAACTGCTGCTCCCATCCAAAACCATGATGGCAAATTTTTTGATTTTTGATCATTTTCTTTCAACTCAAAATTCCCTTCTTCCGATTCATCTCCAAGATAACCGCATGAAGGACACCCTTGAGAAAAATCTCCCGATTCCCCTACATAAAAACACTTGGGACACCTTACCCCTTTGAAAAACCTTCCACAGTGCGGGCATTTCCCCTGATTTGCAGGAACTGTTTTTCCGCAGTTTTGACAAACAAACTCCCTTTTTTTCGACACTTACTTTCTCCTGAACGCAAGAATTGTTAAATCATCATATTGTTCATCTTGTTTAAGATTTGAATAAATATCATATCCGGGGTTATCGGTTGCTTCGACAGGATATGCAAAGAAACGTCTATACTGATCAAAGTACAATTTTAAAAAATTATTTACTTTTTTATCTATAGTAATTTTATTATCTGCTGTTGCGGATGGATCAAGTATTATTCTGAAGATTTTTTCTACAGAAACCATTGCCATAATAGCTTGTTCCATTGTTCCTTCACATGATGTAAAATCAAATGTAAGCAGTTCGTCATCAATAGGGTTATGATATTTATCAAGTTTATAAGTTGATTTACTAAAGACTGCATTTAAAACATCATACAATCTCTTAATGCCCAATTCTTCATTTCCTGCGCCTATAGAATGATTTCCATGCGACTCCCCTTCCTTTAATCCTGGCTCAGTGCATATTATCTGTTCGAATTTGCTGTTTCGAAACATTCTTTTGGATTCTTCTATACCGTCAGTAAAAAACAGGAAAGCATCTCCTCTTTCAACTTGCATTTTAACTTGCTGGAATTTATCAGAAACCATTACTGACGGGAAAACTCCGGATGCCGGAGAGTCAGGAAGCGTTATCTGTTTCATTCTATTTTCTTTTTTACTGTAAAAGTGGACAATACTATCCCCTGCATTGCATAAATAACTTTCGCCTGTTGTTACATTAATTATAGCAAGTACTAATGTTGCAAATCTGCCCTTAAATCCTCGCTCTTCAAGCATGTCATTGATGTTTATAACTACCTCGGAAAGATTTATTCTTCGTTTGCTGTTCCAATGCCTAAAATGGTTCAGGAAAATTGTGGCAACTTCCACCATGATCAACGATGCAGGTACACCTTTTCCCGCAACGTCGCATTTTATGATTGCATAGTTATCATTATCAAGTTTTAAATAATCAAAATAGTCGCCCGATACACCTTTTGCCCCTTCATAGTATCCGAAGAATTCAAATTTATTAGTAACCTCTTTTCCTGTTGTATGCTTGTTTCCGTTGCTATCTTTTTCAAGAGGAATAAACATTTTCTGAATCTCTTTTCCGACTGTAAGGTCTTTGCTTGCTGCTGCGGCTTTTACCAAGCCTACAGTCATTTGGTTAACTGTTTCCGCAAGAAGAGAAATTTCATCCTTGGATTTTATTACTATAACATGGTCTTTTAATGTTTCCTTATCTTCCGTATCACGGATAATTTCAAGACCTTCTACCAGCTTGCGAATAGGGCTAATAATAATCGCCGCAAGAATAAGAGCGCCCACTACTCCAAATGCGACTGCAATTGCAGCAATTACAGCAGCTTGTTTTACAAGAGAAATATTTGAGTTTCTTGTTTCCTTAATGATACTGCTTGTTGATACTCCAAGCCGCACAACTCCCCTAAAATAATTTTCTTCTCCAGGCTGCCTGAAAATAATAGGTTTATAAAAAGTATAAACCATATCCCTAATATTATATTCTTCGATATCAAAATGCGGATAACTATATACTTCCTTTCCGATCTCTTTTAATATTCTGGTTATTATCTGGTCATATTCCCTTATTTGGTTCTGTAATTCCTGAAGTTCCGCTTCACTTCCTGCCCTGCCGACAAGTCTTCTGGCCTGTTGTCCAAGCTTGTCAATCTCCTGAGAATAAGTTGAAACTGCCGCTGAAGCTTCGTTATTTATTGTGCGTTCAAGATCAGATATCATTGCAGAAACTGAATCAACAACTCTTTCTCTTCCGGGGATTATTTCCCTGGTGCTAATTTTTGAATATATATTCGAATCATCAGTTACCCATAAATAATCATGTCCCATTTCTCTTCCCGAACTTCTTCCTGTTATAGTTACATATCTTGCATCAAGCATAGCTTCTCTTTGTGATGGTAAAAGTCCAAGCTCAAGCATGTTTGCGCTTGGTAAATATGATCTTGCACCATGCGTAAGACTTTCAAGCAATACGCTTACCTGCTGATGCAATCCTGTAACAAGATTCTTCTTTTCTGTTTTTAACATAAATCTTCCAAGTGGAAGAGCTATCATTAAAACAACCGCAAAAACAATAGATATTACAAAGAGTGTAAATTTTAATCTTAAACCCATTCCCTTATTTTTAATTTTCATAACACCTTCTTTTATTTCCGTACTGGAAATAGGAATCCCTTTCATTATAGCATAAATTTCTTTATTAAGTTGTTTTCGCTCACTGTATGCTGCTCTAATTCTGGAAACTGAAACAAGTATTACAAGAAAACAGAATGCAAGAACAAAATAAAAACCTGCTCCGCCCAAACTAAATGTAAACATCTTCCGTTTAACAGGCTTCCAAACTGTTTCCTGATCAGAAATAAAATATCCAAATTTTACATTGCCTGACGGTTCTAGTCTTATTGCAGGCTTGCTAAAATAGAGACCGCGGGTCGGATGAATAAGTCCTATCCTGTATTCTCCTTCCTTAATATCGTAAACAGTAAAATCTGTTATACGCCTGTCGGTTTCAACATTATACGCGCCTTCACTAAGGTAAAAAGTATAATCCCATGGCTCTTCTCCATCCCTGTCAAGAATCAGGGTTGTTACATTTCCGCCAACAGAAAAACCTCTTCCATTTATAGTAATAGCTATTCTGTCAAGCTGATCTTTTACAGCATTTATAGTTGTAATATATGTCACAGTCACATATTTATTCAGTTTAAAAATAGCTTGTACCGGTTCTCCTATATTGCCTGCTTCATCAACTGCCGCAACAGAAAATCCCCATACTCCGTTATCCATACCGCTTGCATCGAAATATGAATTGTTAACAATATTATTTCTTCTGTCCGGGTTTCTTATTCTTCTAAGATATGTGTTTTCATCTATATCTCTGCGATAGTTTTCATCAAGATGTTGGATAGTATATATATAACCTGCAAGCGGTTCGTTATCAGATGGTCTCCAGTTTATTCTAAAGCTATTTGCCAATAAAAATCCTGCGTCATCGGTTTCAAGATTTTCAATTACAACTTTTTCAGGCGGCTGCGTATCTCTGTATATGGGCATTACGGCAGGTTTAGACCAGTTGCCGGCATAATCTGTTGCAACCAGATATATATACCATTGCCCATCATCTTTAACAGTTACTTCTCCCCTTAGCTGCCGCGCAGTATTCATTATTCTTCTGGGAGGCTCGCCGTTAGGGTTTCTTCCAACCGAATAACTAAACCCCGCTATACCCGAAGAATCTTCGGGAAGATTCCATGAAAAAGTATATCTGTCAAACGATGTTCTTTTGTTAACTACAAAATTAAGCGGTGTAATCACAGGAGTATCAACTGTTGTATCAGGAGCGATCATTATTATTCTGGAAACAGATCCAAGTCTGTTTTCCCAGAAAATATACATTGTATCTCCGGCCTCTATCATCTGTCCAAATGTTGAATTCCCTCTCATTGCAGAAAGATCTCTTTCCCGCCAGAGTATGCCATTAAAATCAGCAAAAATTATGCTGTTATCTCCCATACGGTTGTCAAACCATGTAAGAACAGTTGTTCCCATATAAGAAGCAACCCTGGGATAATTACAGCTTCTGTTCTCTCTTGATATTCTTTCGGCAGGCACAATAAGATTGCCGGAAAGATCGAGCTGGGCATAATAGATTTGAGGATTAGCATCGCTTATATTTCTTCTTTCCCAGGCAAGCTTTATTGTATTGCCTGAAATTATAAAATTTGGCCGTTGATTATCAAATTCACTGGCCTCCAGCACTCTTCCGGAAACAGTTTCGCTAAAATCTGTAATTCTTTTTGAATTGCTCCAGGTTCTTCCGCCATCGGTGCTTCTTTTAAAATATAACTGATATGTCGATCGCCTTAGTACTAAAAAAGACTGAAATATAACATACTCAACCCCATTTCTTGATATAAAGTGAGGAAGAAAATTAAGCGCAAGATTGGATTCCTGAACAAGCTGCACAAATTCGCCCCATCTTTGGCCATCACTTGACAGAGAATAGGATATTGAAAGATTAGTTCCAACCTCTTTTGTTACAAACATTATAAATGATCCGTCTTCTTTTATAAATAACCTTGGTCCTACAGCCATTGCAAAAGAGGTTTGATGCGTTACATAGCTAAAGGTATTTCCAATATCCAATGACGAGTAAATTCTTACGCTGTTGGCGCTTACTGAAACAGCTACATATATATTCCCGTTATTTTTTACAGCAAGCGAACAGATTGAAACTTCATCGCCTGCATAATTAAAAGGGCCTGCAAACCTTTCGTTCTTAACCCACTCCACACCATCTCTGGTTGTGGCAATAGATAAAAATACAACGCCTCTGTTTTCATCCTGTTTTACAAACTCATGCCATACTACGGCTGTATTTCCGCCGCCATATGCAGTGCTATGAAACCTTCCATTTGCAGGAACAATAACTTTTTGAGAATCCCAATAGATATCATCAGAAAATAATAATGCGGGAATAAAAAATAAAAAGATTATAATAAGAGGTAATATGTAGTTATGAAATCTCGGCATCCGCGGCGCACTCTGTTCTGTTGCGCATGACTGCTGTGCGACATCCATATTGTAATCCCGCTTATATGAAATCATATTCTTGCTTCTATTCTCCTTTTAAGCTCAAGGAGAGGTGTATAGTTTCTGTTTCTTGGATCCTGAAGCAATCTTTCAACAATTGTAAGAGAGACATAAAAATTTCCATTTACAAATTCCTGCTCTGCACGTCTGTACTGCTGTTCTGCGTCATTTGAAAGCACAAAGGTTGCTCTCCCTCCCATTTCTGTCTGCACTCTGTCTTTAAGAGTTGTAATTCTGGTATCATCCGGGTTTAATTCAAATGCTCTGTTAAGATATGCAAGCGCTGTAGGAAAGTTACTTCTTACATTACTTGAAACAATTGTAAATGCCCTTTGATACAGGGTTTCAGCTTCCCTTATTTTTGCAGGATCAGGAGGAGCAGTTCTCATGCCAAGCCTGATTTCGGTCCTGTAAATTACCTGAGTCATTCCGGAATAGTTAGGATTTATAACTCTTAGGTCATTAAGTATTATATATGCTTCCGCAGGGTTTATATCAATCATTTGTACCGCAAAATCATACCTTTCTCTAAACATTGCATTAAAACTTGGCAAGTCTTTAAGCTGCAAAATTCTTAGCGAAAGAATACTTGCTTCCTGATTTAAAGGAAAAGGTATAGTTACAAAACGAAGTTTATCTTCTGCCTGATTAAGATAAGTTAACATTTCCGCTCTGTTGCCGCTCTGGTTTGCCGAAACAGCATTAAGATAATCGCTTCTGGCAAGATTCAATATTTGAGTCATTTCATTGTAAAGAGGATCTGTTTCCGCAATAACCCTTCCAGTCCTGACAGACAAAGCTGTCTGAACAAGCCCCAGCCAGAACTCAAGCTCTGTGTTATTATCTTCATAGTTTACAGTCTTCCATAATGTTTGTGAACTTAAAAGAAGGTTTTCGGCATCTCCAAATCTTTCTCTTGCATAAAGATCTTTTGCTTCGTTAAGATTTTTTCTTACTGCCTCAATTACAAAAGTTGTTTGCTTGCTTAATATTTCATCTGATAATGCAAATCTTTCCCTGTCACTGCTTGTTCTAAGTTCTGTATCTTCATTCAAGTTAAGTGAATTAACATAGCTCTCGCCTGCCTGCTCTAAATTCTGGCGCGCTGCGTCAAAATTATTTCTGGCAAGGTTAGCTCTTGCTTCCGAAATATATCTGTTACCCTGATTTCTATAGACTTCAGAACGGGTAAGAAGCTCCTGCGAAGTCTGGATATATCTGTTTATTTCAACACGCAAATTTGCAATAGTTGCCAAATCATTATTAACAGATTCACTGCTTTCCCTTACAGCAGGATATGATGAAAACTCTCTGCCATCTTCGGAAATCATTCCTAAAACGCTTTTTAGATCATTTTCAGTGCCTGTAAGTCCTGTCAAGGTTCTTGTAAAAATATCCATAGCTCTTTGATGATACCGCGCAACAACAGTGTAGGAACCATCTCCCTGGCCAATTGTAAGAGGAATACCATCAACCATTTCAAATCCCGATTTTGCGTCTGATTCCTGAGACCGAAGCCTTGTTGATATTGGCAAATAAGAAAGATCTATTCCTGCCCTGATAATTGAAACTGCAAGCAAATTAAATCTTGTTTCATATTCTCCAAAAAGATTTTTCATCTCTGTAGAAAGATTTAGCGCAGTATCCACAGAAAAAGCTGCTTCTTTTAACCTTAACATAGATTCTTCATTTTCTTTCCACGCTGTTTGATTTATTGAAATCATTCCATTATCTGTCAGCACCTGATTCCTGTAGTTAACAATATTATTAAAAACTGTTTCTCTCGGATAGTTATTCTCAACTACAGTCATCCTCTGCATAATTTGAGATAATAATAAATAATCATTGCTTGCTTTTATTTTCTTTTCTGATTCATAATACTGGGGTATATAATTTGATAATCTATTCAATGACCTTCCAAAGGCATCAAACCCTTCAGCCGGGCTTATGCTATACCCTTTTAAAGAGATAAGATTATTTTCGATTTCGCTATAATTTTTTGCAATGTCAAAACTAATTTCAGCATTGCGGTATTGTCTTTCATTAAATTGCGTTTTTCCTCTGTTAAAAAACATATCTGAACGCAAAGCAAGAAGAGCTGCATTTTCATCAATCACGTTATTCCATATATAATCAACAGCAGCTAAAATTCCTTCCTCTGTAGCAGTTGTGCCTCTACCTCTTACAACTTTATTAACTGTAGAGAGAAAGGGGATATCATACTCGCCGGGCCTAAGTAATTCGTTTTTTCTCTTATCAGAAGCAGCTGCCACAGCAGACATTTCTTCCCGTATTACAGCCATTCTTGCTATAAGATTAATAAAGTCATCATATTCTCTGCTGTTTAATACAGACTGGATTTCTCTTGATGATTCTCTTGTAGCCCTTTGCGCTGCTTGCGGATAAAAACTTTGATATGTCAATAATGTGTCTATTATTTCTTTTGACGCAACAGCTATATTATCTGCTTCATGTATTATATCTTCAGAATACTCTTCTGCGAATATTTCCCTGTGAAGCCCTATAGCCTCTTTATATAATGCAATTGCTTCCCAATACTTTTCTTCATGAATGAGCGCCAAAGCCCTGTTCATTATATCCCTGAACTGGTTGTCATTGTATCTGAATATAATCGTAAGTCTTGCTGTTCCCAATAAATCAAGAACCAACTGGTCGGGCGTAGAATCCATTGCCTGTATATCATTAATCAGCTTATAGCCTTCTGCTATGTCCCTGTCTGTAAAGTCTTCTTTTCTAAGAAGGGTCATCAAATTTTCATAGTAATTATTGTATTGATTGCGGACGCTTCTGACAACAGCCATTAGAGATTCAACTTCATCAAGCCTATGAGGCTCTTTTTTTACAACCTCAGCAAGAATTTTTATGGCCTCATTATATCTTTTTTCCTCAATAAGCTGTTTTGCAGCAGGCAGTAGATCTTCTTTTTTACCGCTGCCATGAACTTGAGCAACTAAGCATAGAATAAAGAGTAAATAAAATAATAATCTTTTAAAACTAAAAGGCTTTCTAATGCTTGTAATCCACCCCTCTTATTTAAATTACATAAATATCTTACTATATTATCGGCAATAAAATAACATATTGAATATAAGTACTATTCTTATAGTAAACTAAACATAAAAAATTTCCGACTATTAAAATAGCTCGTTTTTTTTTGAATTATTTGTTATTATTATAGAAAAAAATGACAAAAAAACTACTTTGTTTTATAAATTTATTCATAATATTAACCTCATTTTCCATATCAGCGCTAGATATATCTGATTTTTACTACAAGGCGGATGGGTTTTTAGACTCATTTTCTGATCCAAATACAGGACTTACAGCATTTCCAACCCTTCAAATACCTTTGGGGGGAAGATATGAGGCAATGGGTACTGCATTTACAGCAGTTGCAGATGATGCCAGCTTTATTGAGGCTAATCCAGCAGGAAGTTCCAGCCTAAAATATACAGAACTCTCTTTTTACCATAATGACTGGATAGCAGATACAAATATAGAAAGTGTTGTTTTTACAACAAGATATAATAATTTAGGCTTTGGTTTAGGGGCAAAATTCCTTTATGTTCCGTTTACAGGATATGGTCTCTGGGGCGAAAGAACATCCAGAGGATACTATTCCGAATCTGTAGGAATAGCTAACATCTCATATAGATTTATGCCAAGTTACAATTTTTGGGGAATTTCTGTTGGCACAAATTTAAAGGTTGCTTACCGCCATATTCCCGAAGAGATTTATCCTGACCAGTCAGCTATTTCGACAATGGTGGATATTGGGGCTCTTACAAGATTTAATTTCCTTAAATTCTATAAAGCAAGGGAAAAAAATGCATCTTTTGGCATTGTCTTAAAAAATTTAGGTATTGCTCAACTGGATGATCCTCTCCCTCTTGAAGCAGCAGCAGGAATTGCATATTCCCCTTTAAGGCCTTTGATACTTGCTTTTGATTTTACATATCCAATTTCACTTAATCCCGAAGAACAGCCTGCAGAACACTGGGGTTTTGCTGTAGGAACAGATGTTACATTTACAGACTTTTTCTCTCTTCAATGCGGTTTCAGATACAGGGGTTCAAACCCAAGGGTTTCTTTGGGAACAAAACTTGACCTTAACAATATAAGTTTTAATTTTAACTACACATTAGACCTTACAACACAGGCTGGGCTTGACAGATTTAGCATTGTATCTTCTCTTAATCTTGGGGATAAAGGGAGAGGCCTTATTGCTACACAGGTCGATGAGTATTATGTTGCCGGGCTTTTTGCTTATTCCGACGGTAATCTTAGGGAAGCGGCAATGAACTGGGAAAAAGCAGTTGAACTTGATCCAGGATTTTCCCCTGCAGTATTAAACCTTGAAACAGTAAGAAGAACACTGCAGGTAATTGATGAAATGCGCTCAATACAGACTGTAGAGTAGTATTTTATTTATCCTGCTTTCGACCGGAAAACATAAGCTTTTTAAATCCAGACCTACTTGCTAAATTCAAAATCTTTCCACTGTGAATATATCTCTTCAAAAGGCTCTAAAGCCCTAGGTAAAAGGTTATTTACCCATGCAAGAAAAAGCCCATAATTTATTACAGGAATTCCCGACTCTTTAATTTTTTCAAGTCGCGAAACCATTGTTGTTCTTGTTATCATGCATGCTCCGCAGTGAATAATCGCAGAGTATTTTAATATACTTTCTTCGTCCGGAAGAGCTCTTAAAAAATCAAATTCAGCATTCTCATCTATAAGCTTGCGAAAAAGCGCGGGAATTTTTACAGTGCCAATATCCTCATCTTTTCTGTGATGGGAACAAGCTTCAAGAATAAGAACTCTGGTGTTTTGCGCTTTTTGTTTATCTGTTTGCGGCGAAGTACGGTGGACCGGTGTTTCGTTATCGGACTTATTTTTATCGGAGTATTTTTTCAAAGCTGCTATACCTTTAACAAATTCCGAAAGATCTCCTTTTTTTCTTGCATAAAGTATTGAAAAAGATGTAAGCATTTGTTTTGGAGGAATATCTAAAGCTACTTTGTGAAAAGCCTGGCTGTCTGTAATTACAAGAGCTGGTTTTATTTTTAAAGTGTCATAAAAATATTTAACTTCATTTTCCTTAATAACAAAAGCTCCGCACTCTTTGTCGAGACAATCTCTGATTGTTTCTACTTGTGGCATTATAAGCCGCGCTTTTGGAGCAGAAGCATCGATAGGAGTTACCATAAGAACTAAATCGCCTTCTTTAACAATTCCATCCAGAGGGGGCTTTTCAATTGTAATTTTTTCTTTTAGCGAGATAAGTGTCTTTTTAAAACTATCTATTCCGTTTTTAGATAAATTATCGATGCTGCAGTATGGATATTTTTTTGCCCACTCAAGTTTTACGTTATCTACAGGGTGGTCTGCGAATGTAAGGGCAACAACTAAAAGACCATTTTTTTTCAAAATAGATTCTGCTAATGATAATTCAGACTCCATAGGTTTTCTATCTATTCTGCTTACAATAACATGGATATCTGCATTTTCAATTCTTTCAACTGTTTTTTTTATTCTTTCTTTCCCTATTTCCCCTTCATCATCAAGCCCTGCAGTATCAATTACAGAAACAGGACCAAAATCATCCAGTTCCATTGCTCTGGCAACAGGGTCTGTGGTTGTTCCGGGTATTTCGGAAACAATAGAAACATCTTTTTCAAAAAGATTATTCATAAGAGAAGATTTCCCGGCATTTCTGAGTCCCAATAAAACAATTCTTATTCGCAATGCATCTGCTGTTTTCATCTCACCTCCTGCCCCGCCATAGGCGCATGGGACTCTTCTTTTAAAAATTTAGAAAAACGGAGCGCATTCCCTCTTGAAAAGGTTATTTTCCGGTCTATCGATGACATGCGTAATGCAAGATCTTTTATAATCTCATTCCCATTTTCATCAAGGCATATTTTACCAGGATAAATAAGGTAATGCTTTTTTTGTTCAACAGGAGTGATGTTTGGCATAAGGACATTTGCCCCTGCTTTAACCATTTTTTCCCTGCCTAATGGGTCAATGGTGCCTGCGGCTGTTGTTGCGGGAATATGCGCTTTTGGTAAAAGCAGCCGGAGAAGAGCTGTAGCCCTTATGCTGTATTCGAGCGGCATTTTTGGGCTTTCTGAAAGAGGAGTATTGGTGCTTGGAATAAAAGGGCCTACTCCCACCATATCAAGATCAAGCTCTTTGCATAAAAGAGCATTGTTGATCCTTGTTTCTTCTGTCTCTCCGGGAAGTCCTGTCATATAGCCAGATCCTGTTTCATAGCCAAGATCTTTAATATCAAGAATTGCGGCAATTCTCCTTTCAAAAGAGTCATTTACCTTGATTTTTTGATATATTTTTGGATCTGATGTCTCGAATCTTAGCAAATATCTGTCGGCGCCTGCCTCTTTAAATCTTTTATAAATTTTTCTGCTTTTAATTCCAATGCTTAGAGTTATTGAAGCGTTATATTCCGTTACTTTTTTTATTTGCTCCAGAATTTTGCAAATTTTATCGTATGTATAGAATGGGTCTTCTCCGCCCTGGAGCACAAAAGTTCTAAGACCTGCATTATATCCTATCATAACTGTTTTTATTATCTCATCTTTATCTATTCTGTATCTTACAGCATTTAAGTTGCTTTTTCGTATGCCGCAATAAAGACAATCCTGGCTGCAGTAGTTTGTGAACTCAATAAGTCCTCTTAATATAATATTTTTGCCATGTGTCTTTTCACAGAGAGAAGCTGCTTTTTTGCACAGTTCACTGGTTTTAGCTGTTTTGTAATAATTTATGATTTCTTCAATTTCGCTATTATTTAAATTATCAATTAATGCTCTCTTTTCCATTAGAAACTACCTTAGGATCAGATTTTATCTCTTGAGACTTTGGAAAAAGAAGACTTATTTCCTTGGTCAGTTCATAAATAATATACAACAAATTTTATATTAATTCAATAGTTATACGGCTTTAATAAATATTTTTTTTACTGTTTTTTTGTCTTAATAAAAGATAAGAAATGAATAAATTTACATCTATTTCAACTGCAATATTTACCAGATCAAGTTCTTTAATTAAATCGCCTGTTTTATCAAGGCTCATCATGACTATTTTATTAACAAGCCTTCTCTGTTGTCCTGAAAGCTGTTTTTTTAATAATCTTTCAATATATAAAATAAACTGATTTCTTTCTTCCATGTTTTCTTCGGATATCAATTCTGCAAATTCACTATAACCTGAGCTATTCTGAATAATATCTTCTACTGTTTTTCCGTTTATTTGAACAAGAAAAGATTCAAGAGCAACTATAAAATTGCTTTTGCTAAAAACTATTCTATCAACAATTCCCCTGTAATGGGCTCTGAGTTTTGAGGCAGTAGTTGTTTTTATATATTTACGGCCTAAAAAATTATAACATATAATAGCAGCTACAATTCCAAGTATAATTTTATCCACCACGATTGGGATTGGAATCTTTATAGCAAAAGAAAAGAAAAAATAAGTTATAAGAAAAACAAAAGCAGAGATCAGAAATCTTGGAATAAATTTGGATTCACTCACCCAATTATTAACAGAATCTTCAACGATTCTATAAAGCTCATTTCTAAAGGCTGTAAAGCATTCAATTACAGGTTCTTCTCCGTAACGCCCCTCAAGCTGAAAAGAATTTCCGCTTGATATTATTTTGTCAAACTCTTTAAATGGATGAAGAAAAATTCCTGCGCCATTATGCTTTCTGATGTGAAAAACATAGATAATATTGTTTACGATCATAAAGACAAAATAATAGGCAATAAAAATTATGTCAACAGCATTTATTAAAAAATTACATATATGACATTTGTTGTTTATAAGCCATATCCCAAAACAGATACTCAAATTCCACACTGGAAATAAATATTTCTTCGATCTT
>Ga0123353_10005849_pt1 | contig 16250 bp, 17 predicted proteins | sample TergutLab28metaG_3_FD_92763 | JGI IMG/M metagenome (GOLD analysis project Ga0123353, IMG submission 92763) | Labiotermes labralis P3 segment gut microbial communities from Petit-Saut dam, French Guiana - Lab288 P3 | ecosystem: Host-associated > Arthropoda: Insects > Digestive system > Gut ... | reverse complement strand
GTAGACACATCATAGGCCAACAACACAAGCATTTAATCCCTCATTTCCATAAAAATGACGGATAACCGTCTAAATCTCCGCGTATAGTTCTTGCCAACAATAATGATTGGCAATACGGCACTAATCCCCATTCAATCTTTTCTTTCAAAAACGGATGTGTGATTCCCTCTTTCTTTCGGCGTTGCCAAGACGACAAAAACTTTTTGCGGGAATCCTTCGTAAGATACACTGCACCGGAGCTTTGAAACTCAAAGTCTGATTCTGATACTTCACCTCGATTAATCAGCGACAAAACAAATCTGTCGGCAAAGTGCGGACGCAGTTCCTCCATTAGATCAAGGGCAAGTGAAGCCCTGCCTGGTCTGTCCACATGTAAAAATCCAACATAGCTGTCTAATCCAACAACTTCCAACGCATGACGACATTCGCTTGCAAGCAATGTATATGCCAGTGACAGCATTGCATTGACCGCATCCATCGGTGGACGGCGGTTTCGGGTAATAAAAGTGAAGAACGCTTTATTCTGCAGTATCAGTTCATCGAATGCGGAAAAATAGTGGTGCGCCGCATTTCCTTCGGCGGCTCGCAAGCTCTCGTCATTGTCAATATCAAGGATCTGTTTCAGTTGTTCGCTTATAAATTTGCTTTGCTTTTTCAACAGTTCCGAATTGATCCGCAAAGAATAATCCCGTATACCACGTTCAATTATCCACTTTTGATTATGCAGTTTTCCGAAGATAAAACTCTTTGCATATTCTAAAGCCCGGCTATCATCTGCAATCCGGTATTGTTCCCTGCGGAGCAAAACATTACCACTGGATTCACCGTGAAATGTTCCATAGTATTTGCCGTATTCATTCAAAAAGCTGACAGATACATTACGCTTCGCGCATTCTCCCAAAAGCTGCGGTGTCGCACCGAAGTAGTTAAACAGGACGATTTGCTCTAAATTTAAAAGCGGCACACGCACAATAACCTCGTCATCTTTCCTTACGCAGACATTATCGTTTTCCAGACTCACTTTCGCGTCCGCCTGTGTGACAAACAGGACATTCAGCAGCTTCCTCATGCATGATGCTCCTCCATATATTTTTTTACGGAGTTTTTCTCATGATCTCCGAGTGCTGGCAGGCAAATATCCTTCATGCTGCAATTCCGGCAGTATTTTCCTTTGGTTGCTCTCGGCGTATGTTTACGGGAGAACATCTTGTGCATTGATTTTACGGTATCGGATAATTTACTCCGCAATTCCGGCATGAAGGCCACAACCTCCCGCCTGCGCGGTTCGCCATAAAATAGTGCGCCGCTGTCAATTTTTACGCACAGCATCTCTTCAAGGCATACCGCCTGAGCACATAGCTGCAGCCTGTCGCAATCGTCCAGCTTGGTTTTGCCGCGCTTGTATTCCACGGGATATGGCAACCATAACCCGTCGTAGCCGCTCAAAGATATGCCGTTATCAGCTTTATGAAATTCAACGATGTCGCACTCGCCGGATATGCCAAGTTCAGCGGAACGCACTTTCAAAGCACGGAAAATGATCAAATCGCCGCGTTTTTCACATGAATCGCCGTCGTGGGCTTTATTGTGCAGGATTCTACCACCGGCGGTCAGGTAGTTCTCATTCCATTGCCCTTCGATGTGAATGAGAGCCCACTGCCGCGGGCAAAAGGCAAAATGCTGTATACCGGACAGCAATAAATAGTCGTCTTCTTCGTAAATCATCTCTCTTGCACGGTAACACCTTGCGGCACATTTTCAGAAACATGCACATCATAGTCGGCAAAAGAGCGAGCCGGGGTTGCTTCGTCTTTCCGTGTTACCGTTACCAAATCAAACAGTGCTTGAGCAGGTGCGTTGCCTAATTCGCTGTCATGTTTAAAGATGATCAGCTTGCGCAAACCCATTTTCCCACGGGCGGCGCTACGGTCAAATTCAAACATATTCTGAATGGCAGTCCATAAGAGGTTTAAATCGTCCTCTGAAAAGCCGGTGATTTTTCTGGCAAGGTTTGCAGAAATAAAGCCTTCTTGCCGATAAAGAGCATGAGGAACGATGTGCTTACGTCCCATTTCAGTGCTTGCGGTTGCGGCTTTTTCATCAGTTGTTATCGCAACACGAGTAATGGTGACTTCCTGCGGCACGATCGGGTCAATACTTTTGCCAAACGCAATCTGTACTGGGCCTCTGACCTGTCCCGCGACATTGGACAGCTCTTTATCTTTTGCGGCAGTGGTCATAACTGCGCCGAAAGAGCGGATATCATAAAAGGTTTGGCACATATAATCACGGAAACCTACACTTTTGTCTTCCTTGGATGATTTGCTTTTGACCGCTTCTACACCTTTTGCATCTTGTGAGTTAAGCGAAACATTTTGTTGGACATAGATATCAAACCCATCTTCGCCTTCTTTGACCATTGCAACATAGTTTCGAATTTTGCGCTTAATGCAAACGTCGGTAACGATTCCATGCCCGGTTTCCGGGTCAATGCGCGGCATATTTCCAGCATCCGGGTCACCGTTGGGGTTGCCGTTTTCAACATCGTACAGCATAACAAATTCGTAACGATTTTTAATTGGTTCAGACATTGGTTGCTTCCTCCGTATCTTTATTTTGTTTTTTGGTATAGAAATCCTGCGTTTGGTGGTAATAGCCTAAGATAAACCGCCCTTGGTCATCCAGACTAAGTGCTTTGGGAAACGGTGATTCTGATACAAGCTTGCCAAGTAGCTCGGTTTTCAGCTTCTCAAAGAATACCGCATTGTCCAGTTTGTCGGCGTGGTGCATGGAAAGCTTAAGAATTATTGGAAAGCTGCTCGCCGGGTTAGCACAGGCGGTTGCAAAATAGCGTTTTCGTATTGTTGCGCTGCCGATTGCCTTTTCCTGCAGCTTTTCCAGCACCGAAAAGAGTCTTCCGAGCGTATAGGGTGTGTTGCCTGCTTGTGTGTTAAGGTCCACGGCTGTAATCTCCTTTTCGTTATAGTTTCTTATCAAAACGGCTTTAATGATCGCCGCCTTGGTCTTGTTAATATCCTCACCGGCACGAATGCGAATTAAGATCCCATTGTAAAGTGTCATCGGGTAGCGCGAGCCGGTAATGATTGCGTTTAGAAGCTGTCCGCCGAGAAGGGGCGTAGCATCTCCCGCTTTCTTTGTAACGGTGGTCTCGCTTAAAATCATCCACGGCGGTGTGTAGGGAAACTTTTCTTGTTTTGAAGGTGAAATGATATCCATTTGTTGATAATGAAGCGCATTGCTTTTCAGAATATTTCCAAAACTGTCTCTGAGGAAAAAACGCACACAAATTCTGCCGCCGTTTGGAGAAAGGCAGAGAAGATAGAACGGTTTATCAAAATCGCAATTTTGCAAATTAACAGGGGCGCCAGATGTTAGTGCCGTTATAATTGAACGGATTTTTGTATCGTCATTCTCCTTTGGATCGCTGAACCACGAAAAGACTTCGGCTTCAATTTCGCCGCCCCCTTGTCCTTCAGCCCAATAAACAAGTGTATCTCCGCATAGAGACTTACAATGCTGTTTAGAACCCAGTAAGCCATTAAGGGCAGTTGCGTAAGCAAAAGATGATTTTATCCCAAGCTGTGCGGCAGGTTTTTTATCTTTCTCTGTTGCGGAAGAAGCTTGCCCGTAAGAAGAAAAACTCTTTGAATTTACGCTCACCAAAGCTTGCTTTCCCATAGTAACGCCATTCAAAGATATACTTTCCTGTTTTCGCCATAGTGCATCTTCCTCGCCGGTGATCAAATCACGGATTTGTTCACTCCCGGAGAATTTTGAGATATAATAATGATTCCAAGCCGCTTGGACATCAGCATCTTCGTGGGCGTATCGCCCGTTCACCATAAATACACAGTCGTTTTTGGTGTCGGGGATTTGGAATCCTTGCGGTAAAACAGGGGTGTGATTGAAAAAAGCTTGAATTGCGGTTGCTGCATTACTGGTAATTCCATTCAGAATCTCTCGGTGCCGCTCTCTTGCCGCTTCAAATTTTTTCGGCTCTGTACCAAGAATGTATCCGGCTTTGTCGCTGAGGAAATACGCAAGAATTCCAGAAGTACGCGTTTCGGTAGCCGGTAACGATAACGTTTTTCGCCGCTTAGCTTTTTTAAAGTTATCGCTGCCGTCTTTGTTTTTTCCGCTTGGAATTTCGATTTCTTCTTCGAGCGGCGTGATATCAAGAATATTGCCGTTGACGTCAATGTTTACAGCAAAATCTGTTTCGCGCTTTTTCCAGCCAAGTTTTTCGCCACCGGCATCTTCGTAGCGCCTTACGAGCGCCTGTAAAATCATCTCAGCACCTCCACATTCCGCAAATCAATAAGACCTTGCTTCATTTCGGCACGGAAATATGTGGGGTTGAATGCTGTTACATCGCCATTTTTGTCTTTCTGATAATCGATGTCATATAACATTATCCCAAAATTCCTGTTTTCTGCAATTGCGGCTGGCAAATTACCGTCTTCAATCAAGCGCAGCGTTGCCGGAAACTCCCGTGTCCCGAGGTAAGGCTGATGAAAGCATTGCCCTTTTTTGATTCGGCGGGTAATCATTTCGGTAAATTTGCCGTGATTGAATGTACCGTCGGCAAAAGTATCGCAAGTTTCTCCGTCCGGCTTATTTAGTAGGTTAAGCTTTTCCTTCACCGACTCAAAATGTGCCGTGATGACATACTTCACATTCTTTAAGACCATTGAGGCTCGTTGCGTGCGATCCTCAGATGTGAAAATATGATCTTTGCTTTTGCTGGCTTTGCTGTTGACTTCATTCCGGCGTATGTTTTCAAATTGAATCGGATGGCAAACCCGGATTTCGTCAATAACATAGCGAATCGCCGGTTTCCAGAACACCGCCTCCAAAATACCGCGAGTAGCCGATGGCGTGATTATGTCGTAGCTAACACGCTCAACTTTAAGCTCCGGTCTGGAAAAACAGGCGTATTTTCCGGTAATTTCAACACTGAATCCCAAAACTTTATCCTCCTTTTACACGATGATAGCGTCTCCGCCATTTGGATGCAAAGAAACGCCATAGTTGCGATCATAAAACTGCTCACTCATGATCGCTAATCCATCATCTAAAATTTCAAGTTGCCCGTATTGCCTTAAGTTTTCAAAGTCACGTTGGTATAGGTTGACGCTGTATTGCTGAATTTGCCGCAACAAAGCTCTGTTCCTTATTTTCGCCCTTATCTGTCCACACAGTGATTTTGAAGATGCGTTGTCAATGATGACTGCTTTTTGGTCATTTTCTATCAAATGGAATTGTTCTGCAACCGCCTTGAATGGAAATGAGGAATCACATACTCCGTCGTTAAACTGCGTAACGACATTCTTCTTATCCAGTTCCTGTTTTCCGATCATATACCGCAGTTGTTTGAAATAACACGCAACCGCTTCAAGCGAAGCAATGTCGGTATAATTTCGTTTCACATGTTCAAATGCCGCGATGTTTTGCTGAATAAGTACCGGAGGATTGCCGTTATCAAAGGAAAACACGTGGGCAACGGAATCCTCAAAACTATTTTTACCCTCCCGATTGCAACGCCCCGCCGCCTGAATAACGCTGTCAAGCCCTGCTTTTTCACGATAAAGCACAGGGAAGTCAACATCCACCCCGGCTTCTATCAGGCTTGTGCTGACAACCCGGCAAGGGTTACCGTTTTTGAGCTTTTCTTTGATTTCATCAAGAACGCTTTTTCTGTGAAAAGGATACATCGTTGTTGAAAGATGATATGCCCCATCAAGCTCAGAAGCAATTTGCTGTGCTTTTTTTCGTGTATTTACAACGCAAAGAACCTGATTGTGCTTTGACAACTCCGCTATAAGCTGTTCATCTGAAAAAACACTGTCCTCAACCGTATAGGTAACCCTGCGAAATTCCTCATACATTTGTTGCGGAGCATCGTTGATTTCCTGTATTGTTAGCGGAGCGAAGTATTCGTTCAAGCTACTCTGCGTAGCCGTTGCCAAAACAGCAGTACAATTGCAGTTGCTTACCAGTTCGCTGATGGCCGCAACGCAAGGAACGAGATACGGCAGCGGCAGCATTTGCGCTTCATCAAAAATAATCACACTGTTTGCAATATTGTGTAGCTTTCGGCATTTACTCGGCTTATTGGCAAAAAGGCTCTCGAAAAACTGTACATTGCTTGTAACTATGATAGGCGCATCCCAGTTTTCTGTGGCGAAACGGCGTGAATCCTCATCTTCATATTCTATATTGCTATGGTGCTGAACCACATTTTCCGTGCCGAGAATGCCTTCAAATACTCTTGCGTTTTGTTCAATAATGGTGTTGTACGGAACAACATAAATGATTCGCTCCATATCGTTTTTGACAGCGTGACGCAAGGCAAATGCCAAACTCGCAAGTGTCTTTCCGCTTCCGGTAGGAGCTGTCAGAGAAAACAATCCGCGCTGATTGTCAGCCGCTTTTAGGCAATCGTCCCTAAGCGTATTTCGCTTTTTGTCTATTTCTCTTTGCGGATGATCGAAGCGTTTGAAATGTTCGGTCAGTTTAGCCGCTAACTCACGAATGGTTTTAAAGTTGCCACGCAAAACAGCACCGTTTTGCATGAACGCCTCTGTATCCAGCCAATCAGCATCCACGAGGCACGAAAAGAGCATTCTTATGAAAAACGAAAGCGAAAACCCAACATTGTCGGTACCCGGATTCCATTTTTGCGGGTCCCTTAAAGCTGACAAAGTGATATCATTTTTATATGCGGAATAATCAGGTAGCACTTTATCTATCAAACGGGAGTAAAGCGTACCAGTTTCTGCTATGCTCTGGCTTTTCGAACCACCGTTGGGCAAGCCGCCGTGGTGTCCGGCGATACAGTATGCCGCTAACGTTCCAAGTTTTTTTTCTCCACAGACAGCCCAAAGAGCTTGCGCTCCGCAAGTTGCATGGTCAACTTTAATATTTGCGCCATTGATACGTTTTTGAAATTCATGGGAATATTTTCCTAGATCATGAATTTCAGCAATAGAAGCCGCCAGATCAGATTCATTGAAAGAACCGGCAAATTGCCGTGCTAAAGCCGCCGTACCGTTCAAGTGTTCAAGAACGGTCTGCTCCACACGTGCCTTTGTTGCTTCGTCTATACGCAAATGAGCAATAGCCATGGTTTTGTTGCCTTCCTTATTTTCGTTTTCTTCTGTCTGTTTTTCACCGACATTTATATGCTTGTTTTGTTGCGCAGTCTTTTTCCTATTGCAACTGCGCTAAAGACGAACAACCTAGACGTTCGTCTTTAGCGCAGTTGGCACGCCCGGCGGGACTCGAACCCACAACCCTCAGAACCGGAATCTGATGCTCTATCCATTGAGCCACGGGCGCATATTGCGCGAGCGCGTCACACGAACGCATTACACGAACGCATTATACCACGCACTTGATTCTTTTGCAAGGTGTTTTCTATTTGTTTGCTTACCATATATTACCATATATTTTTTCGCGAAATGTATTGACCTTCCGCCTCAGCTGTGCTATAATCGTATAGCCTGTTTGGAAGGTTTTTATTTTTTGTGCGCAAGCGTGGCGCGGTGCCGTGCTTGAATATCGACGGCATGCCGTCGGATCCAGAGAGGATGTGCGATCTGTGCGTGTCAAGATCACCCTGTCATGTACCGAGTGTAAGCAACGCAACTATAACACGATGAAAAACAAGAAGAACGACCCTGACCGCTTGCAAATGAACAAGTATTGCCGCTTTTGCCGCAAACACACCCCACATAAAGAGGGCAAGTAACAAGTTACATGTAACAAGCAACAAATAACAAGTAACAGGCAAGTTATTAAATTAAGGTGGTGTCCGGCGTGCCAGATTCCGAAAAGACCGTCCCTTCCCCCAAGCAGGAGAAAAAGCCGAAGGTCAAAAAAATGCGCCCCCCTAGGAAAAAGTATGATATGAGCCCAGGCCGCATAAAGCTTTGGTTCCGCGAGATGCGATCGGATCTGAAGAAGGTTGTCTGGCCCACGCCCAAACAGGTGCTCAACAACTCCATCATCGTCGCCATCTCGGTGCTCGTGGTTGGCACGCTCATCGCCGTTTACGACTATGGCTTGGAAGAGCTTGTCAAGTTCGTCATCAGTGCCTTCAACCCCGCCAGCACCCTGGGCAGCTGATGATGGCGGATAGTGCGAAATGGTATGTCGTGCATACATACTCGGGATATGAAAACATGGTAGCCGCGACCATCGAGAAGACCGTGGACAACCGCAAGTTGCGCGATCTGATTCACATGGTGAATATCCCCATGCACGAAGTGACCGAGGTGACCGATTCCAAAAAGAAGACTGTCGAGCGGAAGGTTTTCCCCGGCTATGTGCTGGTCAAGATGATCATGACCGACGAGAGCTGGCACGTGGTGCGCAATGTGCGTGGCGTGACCGGGTTTGTCGGGCCGGGCTCCAAGCCTGTGCCACTGACCGAGCAAGAGGTCTCGGCGCTGGGCGTGGAGAAACACGAAATCGTGCTCAACTATGCCGTGGGCGACAATGTGAAGATCATCGACGGGCCGCTGGAAAACTTCATTGGGCTGGTCGAGGATATCGCGGCGGACAAAAACCGCGTGCGCGTGATGGTATCCATGTTCGGGCGCGAAACACCGGTCGAGCTGGAGCTGGATCAAGTGGAGCCGGTCGTGAGCTGATTGTGATTGTGCATAGACTGTTCGCTGATTGTCCTTCGTGTTCCCTGTGGGAGCGGCGCTCCGCCGCGTATATACCACAAAATGTTTTATAAAATTATAACAGGAGGTATGTTCTATGGCGCAGAAAATCATAGGTCTCATTAAACTGCAGATTCCAGCGGGCAAAGCGACGCCCGCGCCCCCGGTGGGCCCTGCTTTGGGCCAGCACGGCGTCAACATCATGAGCTTTACCAAGGAGTTCAACGAGCGCACAAAGAACGACGTCGGGCTTGTGATCCCCGTGGTCATCACGGTATATGCGGATCGCTCCTTCTCGTTTATCACCAAGACCCCGCCCGCGGCGATCCTCATCAAGAAAGCATGCAAGATCGAATCCGGTTCGGGCACGCCCAATACAGAAAAAGTCTCGACCCTCTCCAAGGAAGACCTGCAGCGCATCGCCGAAGTCAAAATGCCCGATCTCAACGCAGCCAGCCTTGAAGCGGCGATGAGCATGGTGGCCGGCACCGCCCGTAGCATGGGCGTGCTGGTCGAAGAGTAGGAAGGGGGAAGGGTTCGTGTTTCGAGGTAAGAAATATAAGGAAAGCGCCAAACTCATCGACCGCGCCCGGCAATACGATGCCGAGGAAGCGTTGGACTTGGTCATCCAGGCGGCGCGGGCTAAATTTGACGAGACCGTCGAGATTCACATCAAGCTGGGCGTAGACTCCCGCCACGCCGATCAGCAGGTTCGCGGATCCGTGGTCTTGCCCAACGGCACCGGCAAAACCCGGCGCGTCTTGGTTATCGCCAAAGGCGACCGCGCCCGCGAGGCGGAGGCCGCCGGCGCCGATTTCGTGGGCGCCGAGGATATGATCGCCAAAATCCAAAACGAGAACTTCTTCGATTTCGATGTGGTCGTGGCCACGCCGGACATGATGGGTATGGTCGGCCGCCTCGGCAAGCTCCTCGGGCCGAAGGGCCTCATGCCCAACCCGAAGGCCGGCACGGTGACCATGGATGTCACCCGCGCCATCAACGAAATCAAAGCCGGCAAGGTGGAATATCGGCTCGATAAAACCAACATCATCCACTGTCCCCTTGGCAAGGTTTCCTTTGGCCGGGACAAGCTAAACGAGAACTTTACCGTCTTGGTGGGCGCCGTCGTACGCGCCCGGCCGGCCGCCGCCAAGGGCCAGTTCATCCGCTCCTGCGTCCTTGCCTCCTCCATGGGGCCCGGCGTCAAGGTCAACACCGCAAAATTGGTGTAGGCAACCTTTAATTCACAAATACGCAAATACGCAAATTTAATCAAGGGGCTGTTGAAGAATTTTTCATCAGCCCCTTGTTTTGTTGTTTTCATGCTTTTTGTCCATCCTTAAAGCCTTGACAGGCTTTTCCTTTCTTGATACAATCTCCATATACCTGCAGAGAGGTGGGGATTGGCGGGAAAATGAATGATTTAGGCAGCAACGGGGTGCTCCGGCACATAATATTTACGGCGGTATGCTTTTGGCTGATGGCTCTCTTGGCCTTGGCCGCGCTGATTATCACCGAGATACATGACGCATTTGTCGTCGTGGCACTGTTTCTCAATGTCATCGGCGGGGGGTACTCCACGATTCGGCTTGCCATCTATGCCTCGCACAGCAGGCATGCCATCTATGTCGTCATCCCCCGGAAGAAGGTAAAACCTATTCCGCTCCCTTCACCAGCCGGGGACCTCGGTCGAGATTGGAGTCGATAATCAGCTTGCGGGGGCATTTTTCGGCGCAATCGCCACATCCGACGCACTTCTCGTAGTCGATGGAAGCCAAGCTATCCGTCACGGTAATCGCGCCATGGGTACACACGCGCACGCACACGCGGCAACCCAGGCAACCGATTCCGCATACCTGCCGCAACGCGCTGCCCCGCTCGACAGATGAGCATGCCACCACCACATCGGCATAGTATGGCATCTGGATAATGATATGCTTCGGACAGGCGGCAGCGCATTTCATGCAACCGATACATCGCTCATGATCCACAATGGCGACGCCCTCCGTCACCGAGAGCGCGCCCCGGGGGCAGACCTTGACGCAGGATCGAAGCCCTATGCACCCGTACTGGCAGGCCATCGGCCCCCCCGATCCCAGCATCATGGCCGCCGTGCAGTCGGGCAGCCCTTCGTATGTGAACTTCTTTTTCGCGCGGTCCCCCCCCGAACAGCGCACCAGCGCGGTCGCGCGGACATCGCCCCTTGCCTGTGCCCCCAGCAACTCGTCCAACGGCACGGACGAGGCCGCGCTTTCCAATATGCATTCGTCGATGTCGGCATGGCCTGCTAGCGTGTCGCGGGCCATGGCGGCGCAACTTTCGCGCCCACAGCCGCCGCAATCGGCGCCGGGCAAGGTGCGCAAAAAGTCTTCTTCGGTACGGCAACCGTGCGCCGTAACGAGCCTTGCGACGCCGACCAGCAGGAATCCCAGCAGGGCGCCCAGGCCACCGAGTACCAGCACGGCGGAGAGGATACTACTCACGACAAAATCACCTCCATGGGACAGTTCATATCCCCAACCCCGAAAACCCCATGAACACCATGGCAAGCAACGCCGCCGCCACAAGCACGATGGGGACTCCCTCAAAACTGGGCGGACAATCGGCAAACTGCAACCGCTCGCAGAGGCCGGACAACAGGAACAACGCCAAGATAAACCCCACGGCGGCCACCAGGCTATAGAAAACGGCGTCCAAAAATGTGGGGAAGTGGCCGGCGTCGGTTACCAGAAGGGCGACGCCCAGCACGGCGCAATTAGTCGTGACCAACGGCAGATAGGCGCCAAATCGCTCAAACAGCGACGGGGCGGCTTTTTTCATCAAGACCCCCGTCAGTTGCACCAACGACGCGATGAGCAGCACAAACACCACCGTCCGCAAATACGCAACGCCAAGCGGCGCCAGCACATAGGCATTGACCACCCAGGCTATCGCGCTGACCACGACCATGAAGAACATGACAGGCAGGCCCATGCCCAACACAGAGCCTACCTTTTTACTTGCCCCTAAAAACGGGCACAGCCCCAAAAACCGCGCCAACACGAAGTTTTCTATCAGTATGGCGCCCAGGGCCACGGAAAAAAGTTTTGCCACATCCACTTAATCACACTTCCTTCCCTGGTTTCCTTTTGAATAGCTTTCGATGGGCCGCGATGGCGCAGGCTAGCGTCAAGAAGCCACCCATGGGCATCGCGAAGAATAGGACAGGCGGGAAAACGTCCGGGGGGATGATCGCCAGCCCCGAAAAGGCGGTGCTGCCCACCGGCTCGCCGTTGGAAAACAGCGTGCCGTTGCCCAAGAACTCACGAACAGCCGACACCGCGCACAGCACCAGCGCGAAGCCCAAGCCCACGGCCAAGCCGTCGATGGCCGCGCGCACGGCGCCGTTCTTGGACGCAAAATTCTCGGCGCGCGACAACATGATGCAGTTGACGGCCATGAGGGGGAGGTACAGGCCCAGGCTGTCCGCGATCCCGGGCGCGAAGGCGCCCATCAGCAGCTCCACCAGCGTGACATACCCGGCGATGATCACAAGATAGGCAGGGATGCGGATCTTGCTTGGGATTTGACGCCGCAGCAGGGAGACGGTGAGATTCGAACACATGAGCACTGCCATGGCGGAAAGCCCCATGGCGATGCCGTCGCGCAACGAGACAGATACCGCCAGCACCGGGCACAAGCCCAACAGCAGTACCAAGACGGGGTTTTGCGCAACCAAGCCGTTCCAAAATTGATACAGCGTCTTTTTCATCTAAGCAAACCTTCTTCCTCTTCCGCCCGAAGCACTGCCGACAGGGCGGCTTTCACGCCGTCGAGCACCGCCCGGGACGACACCGTGGCGCCCGTGACAGCCTGGATGTCGCCAGGTTCGTTGCTGTCCAGATCGGATGCCATTCTCATCCCTGCCGCCTTCCCGCGAAACTGACCCAGAAAGCCCGGATCGCCCACCAAGGCGCCCAAGTTGGGGGTTTCCTTCATTTCGAGGATAATGAGGCCGGAGACCGTCCCGTTGGGGGAGACGCCCACCAACATCCGTATCGCGCCCAAAAACCCGTGGGGCGCCACCTCGACAGCGTAGCCCAACCATGCGCCGCCGCCACCGTTCGCACCACCGCCACCACCGCCACCGCCACCGCCGCCACCGCCGCCACCGCCGTTGGCGCCGTTCGTAACACGGTACGCGCTGTTGACGGGGGAAGGCCAACCGTCGCTGGGTTCGGGCACCAATTCGCAGGACGCCCCCCCGGGGACTGCTTGGGAAACAGCCGCGAGGAAAGCTTCCTCCCGCAATCCCAACGCCACGGGCGCCGTACGCTCGTGTACCAAACCCAACGCCAAGGCCATGACGGAGGTCAGCACAAACATCGCCACCGTCATGTAAACGATCGGATTCCTTTTGGCAAAACTGCCAACGACGGGTTTCCCCTGCTTCCCCTGTTTCCCCTGCTTTTCCCGATTCACGAATTTCTCGAGTTTCACGGCGATTTCGCCCTCCTTCGCATAGCAAAAGGCCCAGCCCCGAAACGGCGCGGGATGCCGGCCTTGTCCAGCAACCAGACCATCGTGTTCATGAGCAGGATGGCAAAGGACACCCCTTCCGGAAAGGCGCCGAAATAACGGATGAATACGGTCAACGCGCCGCAACCGATGCCAAACAGGTATTGCCCCCTGCGCGTCACGGGGGATGTAGCATAGTCGGTGGCCATGAAGACAGCGCCCAATACGAGCCCGCCCGACAGCAACTGATGCACCATCCAGTCCAAACTCTCTTGGCCGCCCAACGGGAACAGATATGTCAGCACCGCCACCGTACCCATGAAACACAGCGGGATGCGCGGCTTGATGACGCGGCGCACGACCAGGTACAGCCCACCGAGCAACAGCATCAGCTTGGAGACCTCCCCCAAGGCGCCGGGGATTTGCCCCAGCAACAAGTCTGTGACCGAGAATTGATCGACAGGTAGCAAACCGCCGCCCATGAAGGTCTCGGACAGGGGCGTGGCCGCCGTCGTGGCATCGAGCTTGCCCCACAACGCCAACAGGTTCAGATCACCGGGCCGGGCCTCTGGGTAGAGATTCATCAGCGTGGGGAACGACAGCAAAAACACGCGGGCGGCCAAAGCAGGGTTGAGAAAATTGTGGCCCAGCCCGCCAAAGAGCTGTTTGACCACTACGATGGCGAAAAACGCGCCGACCACGGGCAACCAGTACGGCGTCGCCGCCGACAAGCTGAACGCCAGCAACATGCCCGTTACCACGGCGGAAAGATCCCGTATGCTGGATTCCTTTTTGAGCAACGCCCGGTAAGCCCACTCAAAAAAGACGCAGGACGCCACCGAGATGATTGTCAGCACGAGCGCGCGCCACCCAAAGAAGTAGACGGCGATGATCAGCGGGAACACCAGCGCGATGCATACATCGAGCATAATGGATCGGGTGTCCTCTTCGGCCCTGATGTGCGGGGATGAGGAGACCACAAATTGGCCGTCATTGTGCATGGCGCTCACCTCTCTTTCCTGTTGTGGAGCTTCTGCTTCGCCGTGCGCAAGGCGTGGACCAGATGCAACCGTCCCGGGCACACATAGGCGCATGAACCGCACTCGATGCAATCGGACAAGCGCATACGCTCGCATTCGTCCAGCATATCCTTCCGCCCGTATTGGTACAGATAAAGCGGCAACAGGCGCATGGGGCAAGCCTGCGCGCACCGGCCGCACCGGATGCAGATATGCTCCTTCTCCGACGAGGATCCCTCTTGGCGGGAAAACGCCAGCAGCGCGTTGGTGGCCTTGACAACGGGGGCGGCCAGGTCATGCTGCGCCACGCCCGTCATGGGTCCTCCCATGATGATCTTTTGGGGCGCCTCGCGGAACCCCCCTACGGAGTCGAAGACAACCGACATGGGTGTCCCGACGCGCACATGCAGGTTTTTCGGGTTGGACACGCCCGATCCGGCCACCGTGACAATGCGCCGGATGAGCGGCATGCCGGTGGTGGCCGCCCGATGCAACGCCGCCGCCGTATCCACGTTGAACACCGCCGCCCCCACCGATACGGTCGACGCCCCCGGCGGGACTTCACGGCCGCAGACGGCGCGGATGAGTAGTTTCTCCGCGCCCAGCGGGTAGCTTGTGGGCAGCGTGACCACCCGGATGGGGCTGTCCTTCCTCGGCAGGGTGCGCCGCAACGCCGCGATGGCATCCGGCTTGTTGGACGATACCGCGATCATGGCGCGGCTCAGCTTGTAGATCTTCATCAGCGCGAACAGGCCGCCCACCACCTCCTCGGGCATCTCCAGCATGATCCTGTGGTCGGACGTGACATACGGCTCGCATTCGGCGCCGTTGAGGATGAGCTTGTCCACATGTCCCGCCCCCGCACGGATTTTGGCGTGGGTGGGGATGGCGGCGCCGCCCATGCCCACCAAGCCGGCCTCGCGGGCGATGGACAACAGCTCGGCCGTCGTCAGCGACTCCACCGATCCATAGGGCGAGACGCCGGGGTGGAGGCTGTCGTTCCCGTCGTTGTCGATGATCACAGACAACACCTTCGCGCCGCCCGGATGCGGCGCCGGCTCAATCGCCGCGACCCTGCCGGAGACCGGCGCGTGGATAGGCGCCGACATGTCGCTCCGGCTGTCCGCTATCTTTTCGCCCATGAGCACGGCCTGGCCGACCTTGACCAGAGGCTCTGCCGGCGCGCCGCTGTGCATGTCCATCGGCAGCACCAGCCGCCCGGGAGGCGGCAGATACTCGATCGGCTTGTTGCAGGTGGTTTCCTTCTTGTCCTCGGGGTGGATACCGCCCCGATATGGAAAGATCATGCTCATCACCTCCGCTTCGGGAAAAAGTCCACCCTCGGTTCCAAAAAGCGGAACCTGTGTCCGGCTTCGATGAAGTGATCCAGGGGCGTGAAGATAGTCTGCCAATCCCACAATCGCCCATCGACGCCCAGATATTCGCGAATCATCTCGCACCCTTGGGGCACAATGGGATGGAACAGCGCACAGGCCACCCTGATCACATGGAACGAGTCGGTCAGGAGTTGCGCGATTTCGCTTGTGTCCTGGGAACGGCTCCTCGCCGCCCAATCCCGGTTGGCGTCCCTGAGATAGATGTTGAGCAACTCGAAGACCTTGTCGAAGGAACAGGAAGCCATCAACGCCTCGTAGGCCAGGATGGTCCGATCGGAAGCCTCCTTGACCGCCGGGCCCACCGTCCCGCCCGGATACAGGCCATCGAAAAACTTTTGCACGGTGTAGAAACAGGAGCGGACCAGGCGGTTGAACACATTCGTGACCAGGTTCCCCTCATACAAAACCGAGTCGTAGTCGCCGCCGCCACTACCGCCGCCACCGCCGCCACTGCCGTTATCGCCCCCGCCCTTCGCCGCCTTTGGCTCAAACCCCACGCTCCGCTCGCTCAGGCTGGCGTTCATGAAGTGGAGGCGCAGCTGTTCCGGCGTATAATGATTCAGAAGTTCGGAGGCTTTGGGCGGCTTGAGTGCGCCGCTGCTGGAGGCCTTGGTTTTGCCGAACAGAAGATGGTGGTTCGG
>Ga0123353_10005848_pt1 | contig 16251 bp, 10 predicted proteins | sample TergutLab28metaG_3_FD_92763 | JGI IMG/M metagenome (GOLD analysis project Ga0123353, IMG submission 92763) | Labiotermes labralis P3 segment gut microbial communities from Petit-Saut dam, French Guiana - Lab288 P3 | ecosystem: Host-associated > Arthropoda: Insects > Digestive system > Gut ... | reverse complement strand
TTCCGTGAAATGCGGGGAATTTCTTGACTAGCTGCAAACCAGTTAGCTTCTCAAGAAGGACTCTGCACCATGGAATAAGTAAGGTAGAGAAACATGATGTGCATCTTCTGCATTAAGGCCCGCGGTACGCATTGGACCCACTCAGGCGGTTGGTCGAATAGCCAGCATCATTGCGGCTGGTCCTCTTCAGCCATCTAGCGAATCGATCAGTGGGTCAGTGGTCAGTCAGCTGTCCATCCATCTAGTCGTACATAAGGTCGTTTTGGCTTTCGATCGTGGCGGCTAGCACCAGCGAACAACGCGACACCCCTGTTTCCTGCGGCTCAGGCTCTGCGCTTCGATTGCGGCATGCTAAATATGGTCGCTGTTGATGTTCATATGGCCGATAAAACAATCTGTCATTAATTCTGTCGCAAACTGCATAATGGAATACAAGTCGTAATTTGACGCACACGCGACTTCACTCACTCTCTCTCTCTCTCTCTCTCACACACACACACACACGCTCACGCACGCACGCACGCGCTCTTCGTACTCCCAGTTTCTGTATTTCCTCTCACACTAATTCCGTAACAACTTCTTCCATTGCCCTTTTCTCACTTCTTTTCTATTTCAATGCCCTTCATAATTTACAAATCCAATTACGGAACCTATACTGAGCTGATAGCGAACGACTGAAGGCTCCTTCATAAGCACAAGCTCTAAGCGTCCGCAGTACTGTTAAATTTTAATATCAAAATGCTTTACACATATTTTGTGGCCGTCTTTATGGGCTGCTACTGTTTTAACCTCATAACCTAACGTTCTTTCTTTTAGAGGTGCTGCTTTCGATTTTCGGTCCGAAGGCCGAAAATCGATTGTAGTCTTCCTCGTTCCAAATAGGTAACTTCTGCGACAGTCTTTACTCAGAACACGACAACTTCATTCACAGTCATCAACCAGCTGAATGCTCCGTATTCTATGCAGTTGAGAAAGGAATTACGAACGCCATGCGCTACGTTAGTATGAACAGCATATCAGTTGTGTACGCTTGGAAATTTCCTTAGCTTTTCTTTACAACTAAGTAGACTTACGTTGTCAAGAATTACGTTCTTACAAACAGTGATGAACAAATGAAAGGCTTACAGCATTAAAACGAGAAACCACGTGATTTCAGTGTTACAGGAGATCTTTGTGTAGTCTCCACTAACTTCTGCAACTCAAAGCGTTCTCTGAGCTGTTTTCAAACCAGTGGTCACCGTATGTGTCACCTGCTGCAACATTTAAAATATTTGTTAACTGCTTACACCTTGTACTTACTTAGTGGATGTGTGTCGCATGGGTCTCGTGCAGAAACTGACCACGTTACCCTATTCAAGGCACAACTTTAATTTAGCTATCTACAAATGCTTCATTGAAGTTGTGCCTTGTAGGATTATATTCTGACGTTCAGGTGACCGTGTATCGTGATAAATTCTTATAATAAAACCAACTAGATGCACTACGTGTAATTTCACAAATTAATTTTTGGAATAAAACTCTACATGTTTCGGACAGTTCCTCTGTCCATAATGAGGAGTTTTTCATTGTACACACAGCAATGGTATATGTCATACAGGTTTGCTGACAGCTTGCGAGCAGTCAGCAAACCTCTATGACATATACCATTGCTGTGTGTACAGTGAAAAACTCCTGATGATGGATAGAGGAACTCCCCGAAACATGTAAAGTTTTATTCCAAAAATTAATTTGTGAAATTACACGTAGGGCATCTAGTTGGTTTTATTATAAGAATAAGGATTATATTCTTTTATTATGTATTTTGGAAACACAGCGTGGATGGCACACCTTAAAATTTACCCTATTTCTTGCTGTAATGGAGGCGGTTGTTCTGTGTGTGAGGTAACAATTGAATTTTTATTTATCATGTAGACGAATATCAGTCCTCGAAAATTACAGATAATTACAGATAATATATCCATCAGCCACATTACGAACCGTATGCACGACAGTAACAGTACTTTAAACTTTTCAATGATAGCGATTTTTAAATTTGCAAATTATGTTAATAAAAGTCCAACCAGATGCAACAGTATGCAGATATTTATTTACTGTAAAGTCATTCTACATGTTTCGGGTGTCACAGCACCCATCATCAGGAGTACTAAAAACTGTAACCGCAGCCTCCGGTACAGGTCATATTACTGGTACAGCTACTTCCCTCCAACATAGCCTGATCGGACTGGAGGGAGGGAAGTAGCTGTACCGGTATTATGACTTGTACCGGAGGCTGCGGTTACAGTTTTTAGTACTCCTGATGATGGGTGCTGTGACACCCGAAACATGTAGAGTGACTCTGCAGTTAATAAATATCTGCATACTGTTGCATCTGGTTGGATTTTTATTGGCATTGAATTAAGATACACGGAACCATGAGCTTAAAATTTGCAAATTATGATAGCCTATCATAATGATGCACTTGTATTCTTTTGTAGAAGAAGTGACATGTCTTTTTCTTGTGTGACGATAAGAGTGATGTTCAGTACTTCACCTTCGTCGGTCATCACCGATCCCTTGTCATTTAGTACATTTAAAACACGTAATAATCTTATTAGAACGCTGTCCTTTACCTCGGGTACACAGCACAAAGAAATATCTGAAGTTATTCAACATTTTCATGCCTAAATATGACAAGTCTTTGACTAATGCTTAGAGAAAATACAGTTTATATGATATAACACTCTTGGCGCTTTCACTCTCTTAATTGTCCCTTTTCTTCGTATTCTTTTTATTATTCTTGAATACCTTGAACGCCTCTTTCTTCTCTTTTTTTTCCGAGTGATATATTAGGTCGAAAAATATTTTTTTCCGACCTAGACCTGGCTCTGCTTTATTTCTTGCACTAATGTCATGAAAGAGGAGATACCGAGCTTTTCTGTACTTGTCTCGTAAAATGCGGGACCTATCGACGATCAGTTGTTTATTAGGCCTCAGATATTACGTCACAGAAAACATAGTCTGCCTCCACTATAAAGAATAATCATACAAATGCGGGCCTTAATAGATCTTCATGTGAAGAGTCTGCTGTTTTTTCCCCCTATTTTAAAGGAAATCGAAGTGCATCAACAGACTTCAGTAAAAATTCCAAAATACAAAAATTCATTGAACTCTTTCCGGTGGGAGTCGCCGAGTTGAATGCGGAGCGGTCAAAAGACGTAACTACCGACGGACAGGACAAAGTTGATAGTCGCTATATGCTTTCCGAAAGCGCCTGAAAGTCGAGGTACTGCAGGTATAATCTTGTTACGTCCTCTGCCATCCAGCCACTTATAACTTCCCACTAAAATCAGAATTTTGTTTGCAATAGTAGGATTTCGTTCGTGTATAATTTCATGTTTTATAGCACGCTGTAATACAGGGAGCCCTGCAATAATAGAATTCACTTCCCCTCAAATGAATATGTGCACAAAAGCAGGAATAGTTTGCAGATATTCAGAATATGCAGCAGTTTGCAATGTAATAGCACGATTATTAATCTGTGATAGTAGACTGTCGCTATTGCATTGGTAGAGCAAAATGCTTTGATGTACGAAATTCTGCATTTTACACGCGGCCACAACACCCGAGAGTATACAAGCGCCCTGTGTAATATCAAATACTTTTTCACCTAACAAACAAGTCCGCCATTCATTTTTCAATTCCACTTCATCCAAAACCATTACATACATTTCTGCGCACGGTACACAAAGGGCTAGATTTTCCTTCCCCGTGTTAACTAAGTAGGTAAACAGCTATGTGTGCGATTGCAGCACTTTCTTGACAGACGGTGAAGAAATGTCGCTAACGTGTATGACTATATTCCCTAGCGTGGTTCGTTTTAATATTACTTGCCATTTAAGTCTATGACTTCCATACTATCTATTCCGTTCAAATTTTCAACAAACATTTGTATGTATCTTTGGTGTCCCACATTTTATCTCATTCCATGTAATAACTGGTGAAATATTGAAAGAAGAGTGTCCTTACAAACATTTAAGCTCTTCATTATACAATTGTTTCTAGTCTTATGTTACTGCTGGCAGCCTAGGTATTGTTCTAGAACACAGAACTTTCTCTCAGACTGAATGATATTATTATTATTTGCTATATTTTACATGATATTTAAAATTAAATACCTCGAAAAAGGTTACTCGGTGGCGCAGTTTGTTGAGGCACTGCCCTACAAGCCGGAAGGTTGCGGGTTCTATTCCCGATGGTGTCATTAGAATTTTTCATTGACATAATCCTTCCGGCCGCACTATGGCCTCATCCTCTAACCGAAATGAGTACCAGGATTATTTCATGGGGGTAAAGGCGGCCGTTGCATAGGCCTGACAACCTTACCACCTTCATGTGTCGATTGTCTTGAAATCTGGTAGCCTCAACCTCTTGGAACCTTTTAGGCCTGTTCAGGTCTGTAATTGGATTGCTCTACTTTTTTTTACACCTCGAAAAATCGTGTAGCTGAAGTTAAAAAGTTACAACTATTCCGTGGGTACTGTGTTTGTTACACGATTGTAGTGTTACTTCCTATGATACACGTACCTTTGTGATATTACTTTTCATATTAAGCTTCATGCACAGTGCCCTGTATGGCTGTTTTCTGTAGTTACTTGATGTCACGTTTTCCAGGTAAGTTGTATGCTGAATGATTTCGAGGTTGCTATTATTATTATTACTATCGTTATCATTATTGTTCTTACCTGGATCTAAAGTACATATTTTTAAGTGATGCGAATTTTGTACCAGGTTTTCTACGGTGCAGATTCCTTAAAATAATTCTTACTTCTCTCGCCATTTACATAACGTTGCCAGCAGGAGGTAAAAATCTATAAAGTACGGTCTCTTCCTTCTTGTGAAAAAATAATTCGTCATATCCTAACTTTTTTGCTGTTTCGTAGCGCTTCCCATTTGCGTGGTACAGCTGCTTTTCTATAAAATGTAACAAATTGCTCAATTATGTGATATTATACAACTAATTCTTTCCTTATACTCTATTCCGTCATTGATACGATTTTAGCACTTACTTCCCTGAATTTTTTGTCTCCACTTTTGCGTTCCGCACTCCACAAAATACATGAAACTCTTTCTCCTCCTTTGTACATATGGGCCATTTTCACCTTTCTACTTCCATCCTCGGACCCCTCCATTTTCAAATTCCAACTCAGAAACGTGCTATACCAATCCTCCCATTAACATTGCAATAGACGGCTACTAACTCATAATGACAGTGTTTGTTCTACAGTGTGCTGGGCAGAATATTTAGATTACGAGAAAAATGAAAAAAAAAACAGATATCATGACGCGTACATAATGAGAATATTCGTAATTGTTACTCTTTTCTAGTTATTAAGATGATGTATCAAGAAGAGTGAGAAAGGTGCATGGTGCAGGTTTATGATAGGTTGCATGCAGAACGTTGAAAGGGAGCCTAAAGGAAGAATCCCCTTGAAAGTTATGGTTGTTTATGATACTGAAATGTGGCTGCGATACACTGACTGTAAAACTGTGGTCTAAAACCGACTGGTTCAGGATGGAAACCAGTGTTAGACTGTACATAATACGATTACGATATTTTGCTTTCAATGAACGCAGGATCTAAATATTCTTGATTAATTCAGCAACTACCAGCTGTTCGAGTAAAAACTGTGCCATGGACTTAATCAAAAATTTAGTCACTGCTTGAGTTAGAGTTGCGTGTTCGTGGTGGAGTCTTGAGTTCATTTTGGATGCTTTTAATTTAGGTCTACAAGATAAGTAAAAATGAATTCGTGATACGTCAGGCGCTAAAGAACCTACTCAAGTCCTGGGCGACTAGTGTTCCAATCCCGGTGGAGATAATGATGTGGTTGTTTTTTCTGTTCAAGAATGCTCAGGAGACCAACCAGACCTCATTTAGTATCCGGGACCGTGTCGCACTGAAAAACGGGAATCGGCTTGTGAAGCTGACCATTCGCCTTCGTCCACTACCGTGGTCGAGAATAGTTGAAGTCTGAATTCTACAGCAGTAGGAGACTCACACGTGCTCGTGTAGTTGTAGCCTTAATTCTAGAGCAGTAGGACCTACACCTACTCGTGGAGTGGTCTATAGACAAAGAGGCAATCAAGATATAGAGTACACATCCCATTACTTTGAATGGTTTGAGGCCTACATTCTTTTCTGAAATCGGTTAGACCCAAATTTATGCCATTGTATGCGGGGAACACTTGTGATATTTATCGCACGACCTTCGTTTTTCGTTGTCAGTATTCTCATCCCCACCATTTATTTGTTTCCAAGTGTAATTTACTTTATATAATGCCACATATTTCGTAACAAATTCAAAGCTCTATGAATGTTTGTGAGTTTTAGAGAGCAAATACGAAACAAACCAGTTCAGACTACACTGTATGCAGGGTTTACAAAAATGACTGAAAGTATATGAAACATAAGAAGGTAGACACATACTACGTATTACCGAATGTTATTTCATTATGTTGTGTAAGGACAGAGTGTATTTGAGAATAGGGTGTTAAGGAGAATATTTGGGCCTAAGATGGACGAGGTGACAGGGGAGTGGAGAGAACTACATAATGAGAAGCTTAATGATCTGTACTCCTCACCCAATATTGTTCGGGTGATAAAATTGAAAAAAAAATAAGATGGGTGGGGCATGTAGCGCGTATGGGGGAGAAGAGAGGCGTATATAGGGTTTTGGTGGGGAAACCCGAAGGAAAGAAGCCGCTTGGGAGACACAGGCGTAAATGGAAAGATAATATTAAGATGGATCTTCAGGAAGTGGAATGTGAGGTTATGGGCTGGATCGAGCTGGCTTAGGATGGGGACAGGTGACGAGCACTTGTGAATGGGGTAATGAAACTTCGGGTACCATAAAATGGGGGGGGGGTGGTTATTTTGACTAGCTGAAAACCGGATAGCTTCTCAAGAAGGACTATGCTCCGTGGAGTAAGTAAGTAATGTTACGTAAGGACACTAAAGAATGCAAAAAGCAGACAAGCGCCCTCTTTTGGCTCAAAATACAAAAACTTTGCAGCACGATTTGGCAACAGAATAAAGAAGGATTAATTTAAATAGCTGGTTTTCTTTTTAAGTTACCAGAATATAATTGACATGAGTGCTGGGAGTTATTTTTCAGTTTGTGATACAACGTGACCCATCGTAACATACATTTACTATACGGTCTTCAACGATGTTACAACACTCATTAACAAGATGAGGGATGCATCCTTTAGTCGACTAATATACTTTCACTTTTGCGTTCTTCGTTATGCTGTGTGTCTCAATGATCATTATATATATAGCACACACACACACACTCCAAGTTACATATGCTGTGCAGTTTAACCGCAATACGAACAAAGCTGAATAAACTCGTAACTTATTTTTCCCCATGACATGTTAAATATTTATCAGTTTGAGCAACGTTCTACGCTGACGAACTCGTAGCTACACCAAAGAGTTCCGAATTCTATCTTGCGCCAAGCCACTAATTTCAGTTTAACTCCCTGTAACTTAGACTCTTATTTTACCCTGTACCAATACAAATCAAATTAAATTTGCTAAACACTTATACGTTGTAAAAATCCAGTTTCATCCGGAACGTCTCAGTAGTTTCGGACGTGGAACGCGTAGACACACGGGTGTGTGTGTACGATTGTGCGTCTAGATGTTCAGAGAAGAACCGTTTGTCAGGATTTAGTCTCCAGTACAACTTGTATAGAGAAGGTATTGCAAATGGGAAAGGAAAGACATGAAATTTGTCATGTTGCTAGAATTTGAAGTTTTAATGTCCCTAGCACACATAAACCGATTTACTACTTTTATCTTGTCTTAATTTAGTGTCGTAAGAATACAACTTTTATGACAACGTACAGTAAATTTTTAATGCGCAATGGGACACATTTACCTGTAATAAGAACAAGACCAATAAGAAATATGAACTGCAATCAAGGCAAATGAATAAAATCCAACTATATGCCACTTATTACTTTATTGTGCTTATGTTAGGCTCAACATGTTTCGGGCACCATTATGCCCACCGTTAGGAGCTCACGACGATAGCGTTGGTTACCACATAGGCCGTCTGGTTCTCGAGTTGCTGCTGGTTGGAGGTTAAGTGCAGGCAGGATGGATGAGTGTCCGGACCGAAGGCTGTTACAGCCTGACATAAGCATAATAAAGTAATAAGTGGCATCTAGTTGGATTCTATTCTTCATTTATCAAGATGATGCACGGTCCAATACACATCAAATTTGCGAACAAAACGTTTGGAAAGTAGATGTATCACGCTGGAGCGTTCTTGTCCGCTCTTTTTTGCCCGTCCCTTTGAATATCAATACGGACACACAAAAGCACGCCCGTCGTACTGTTTCTTACAGAGCCTCAACGTAACGTGCCCTTTCGTGTAACTCATCTCGCTACGAGACGGACGGTCCGAGGACCGAATACCGTTGGCGACAAAACGTATTCCTTCTACATACCTGTCCAACCGGGTCTGGGGTCCACACAGTCTCCTCTACAATGGGTACTAAGGCGCTTTCCCGGGGGCTAAAGCTATCTGGACGTGAAGTTGACCACCCATCCCCATCCAGCTCCGATGTTAACATTGTGTAGAGCTATAGCTCTATTTCCCTCTTCGCCTTGATGGCATGTTACAGGGTGAAATTTACTTCTATATAAGCCACTCTACTATCTTCGTCCCTCCACAAACCTACCCGGAAACTTCTGGTTCATACAAAGACAAGGAAAAATCGTGAGGAATAGAAAATAAGCGCATTTTTCAACTGACTCCACACTAACTTTTTCCTGATGGTTTTGTCTCTTCCTTCCATTAGGTTTGAAGTATTCCCTTTTGCGATCCCGTCCATTTGTCAGCCCAGAAATGCACTGTATCTCTATATGGTTCTAAGCTTATGGTGGAAAGTACATAGAAGACACTACGTGACCTGGCAAAACAAAGCTAAGCAGAAATATGCAAGCGCTGTTAATTATTTCGATTGGGAAGCCCACGGCTTTGTAATTACTGTACTTTGTTATCTCTTTCTTTTGCTGCCCTTCCGAAGGGCAATTTGTCTCGACGCTACTGCTACCGCATGCTGTTTCCAGGGGTGACCAACTTGCATTTCATATTAAAGTTAAACGTAACCGTCACACCACTCACACACTCAGAAGGAACATTCTGGACCTCAAAAACACAGGACGTAGTCAAGTTCCAACAGCTCATCTCGCAGGCGGAAAGCAATGCATAAGCACTGAATACGATGGAAGACTTTTGAGACTTTCTGAATATGGAATCGCGGAAGACATGAAACAAAGAATCAAAAACGAAGGAAAGAAGAAAAAGAAGAAAAGAAGTGGTCGTATCCACTACTTTTGTTTTGTTGTAGTTACAAGGATTTCTGCAGAATGTCACAGTGGCATCCTTGGTCAGTTTCTTGAATTTGGTCATTTAAATTGCATTCACATTCACAAGAGGCTAGGAAATGTTCAGTGCTCTGAATACAAAGTCCGCCACTGTGCTGTTTTCCGTGATTGACTGTAGCGTCTCTCTTGCGTCTCTTTCCTATGTAAATCAATAAATGTTGGTTAGAGATGGGAGAGAGTCGGTGGGAGCCAGGGGAGTGAGTGAGTTATTGGGCTCAGGGGAGCACCGAAAGCCGGCTACTTGCCGCGCGATCGGCGGCAAAGACGCTGCAGCTTCCTGTTGTGGCGCGCGTTTCTCAACTACTCTTGCCCTGTACCATGGTACTGTACCATGACGGATTGTCCGCCCCCTACTCATAACTTCCGGTATCATAATTGTGTGTCCGTCTCCGTCTAATAACACTTGCTAACATGACGGACGGTGTGTCCGTCCCTTCCTAATAACATATGGTAACATGACGGTTTGTCCGTCCCTTCCTAATAACATATGGTACCATGACGGTGTGTCCGTCCCTTCCGAGTAACAAATGGTACCATGACGGTATGTCCGTCCCTTCCTAAAGCATATGGTACCAGGACGGTGTGTTCGGCCCTTCCGAATAACATATGTTAACATGACGGTGTGTCCTTCCCTTTAGAATAACATATGGTACCATGACAGTGTGTCCGTCCCTTCCGAGTATCAAATGGTACCATGGCGGTATGTCCGTCCCTTCCTAAAGCATATGGTACCATGACGGTGTGTCCGTCCCATCCTATTAATATACGGCATAATAACAGTTTGTTCGTCCCCTTGTCTTAACTCTTGTGCAAGAAAAGTCAAGGTCATGATTTTGTATCGTTGAAGACGTTTCGGAAACTGCCTATCTTGACTGTGGTTTGACTTTGTATTTCCTACAATTTAACCATGTAAATGTATCTTGAAGCTTTCATGGCTGCAACGTTCAACAAAGTCTTCTCGGGCTAACAACCGCGTGAGGTGGTTGCAATAAATCGAGCAAGACCGATTCTGTCTCTAACAGCGGCGTTCTGATATACCAGAAAGCTGAAACCTTGTTATTTGTTTTGAACCACAATTTTTGACGTTGTTTCTTGTGACACCCTGTTAGACCTGCTGTTGTTACGTCATTATGTTAAGCGACAAGTTTGTGTTCTAAAGCAGAAGTTTTTAAGTACTTTCGGCCGAGACCGAGATTAATTTGTGAGCAAGTTCCTCGGTCCACCAGCTCCGTTTTGAATAAATACTCCATTGATTGCGATTAAAATATAACTAACGCTTCCGAAGTTAGGTACTTGTACAAACGAACAATAGCAGTTACACGGTTACTAATTAGTTTTTTGGTTGCTAATACATAATACTACTGCAAGTTTGTAAATATTAGTATGGCGTAGAATCCAAACAGCTTGTACTCGATTAATGTGAACCCTGACGTTGCGGCTGCTTTAGAATTTATTGTATTTGAAACCCTGCACCCTAAATCACTCCTTGGTGGCAGTCAGCTTCGAAGTTTAGTTCTTGTGACAGCAGGTACTGAAGATCCAGCTTCCCATAAGCTGTTTGTAGAAAGTGGTACTAAAACCTACATAGCCTCATTCCTCCAATTTGGTTTCTCTTTCTTACTTTGATCTCTAACGCATTCAGTGATTCTGTTTGTACTTGTCGCGTCGTTCTGGATCTCACTAAGTTGCTCTTGAAGACCAGCTGTGCTTGAAATGTCATCAGCCAAATCTTCAACGTCTGTGTCAAATGGGCTGCACATCCGGCTGTCTTCAGTCACATGCTACAAAATGTAGTGGTTGAAGTGAAGGGTTCGTCCTGCGAAATGCTGCAAGGTAATATTTTTATATCAGGGAATTTAGCGCTGTTCTTCTTGATGAAACAAATTTAATGGCGAGGAAGAGCAACTTCGTTGTCTTCATTTTTCTCTTCTACAATTACACTTGTGCTATGAAAGCTGTCGTCTGATAGCTACAGTACTTGCATTCAAAAATTCAGCTTCCTTTTTTTCGGCACGCACATGCACACACACACACAAACACAAACGCACACACACACACACTTGAAAGAAATGTATAATCAAATTAATCATACACGTCAGCACTACCTATTTTATTTATACATAAAGCTACATGTTTCGACCCATCAGTCGGTCTCTTCAGGCCTACATAGCAGACTAAGTCAATGGTGCTGTGTGCACATTGGGATCCCAATATGTTTACAATAATAAAGTACATAAACTCTGGTAAGTTTCTTTGCTAAGGACGAATGAAATATGTATTTCATTAGTCCTTAGCAAAGAAACTTAACGTATTTCATTCGTCCTTAGCAAAGAAACTTAACGTATTTCATTCGTCCTTAGCAAAGAAACTTAACGTATTTCATTCGTCCTTCGCAAAGAAACTTAACGTATTTCATTCGTCCTTAGCAAAGAAACTTAACGTATTTCATTCATCCTTAGCAAAGAAACTTAACATATTTCATTCGCCTTAGCAGAGAAACTTAACGTATTTCATTCGTCCTTAGCAAAGAAACTTAGCGTGTTTCATTCGTCCTTAGCAAAGAAACTTAACGTATTTCATTTGTCCTTAGCAGAGAAACTTAACGTATATCATTCGTCCTTAGCAAAGAAACAGCGTATTTCATTCGTCCTTAGCAAAGAAACTTAACGTATTTCATTCGTCCTTAGCAGAGAAACTTAACGTATTTCATTCGTCCTTAGCAAAGAAACTTAACGTATTTCATTCGTCCTTAGCAAAAAAACTTAACGTATTTCATTCGTCCTTAGCAGAGAAACTTAACGTATTTCATTCGTCCTTAGCAGAGAAACTTAACGTATTTCATTCGTCCTTAGCAAAGAAACGTAACGTATTTCATTCGTCCTTAGCAAAGAAACTTAACGTATTTCATTCGTCCTTAGCAGAGAAACTTAACGTATTTCATTCGTCCTTAGCAGAGAAACTTAACGTATTTCATTCGTCCTTAGCAAAGAAACTTAGCGTATTTCATTGGTTCTTAGCAAAGAAACTTAACGTATTTCATTAGTCCTTAGCAAAGAAACTTAACGTATTTCATTCGTCCTTAGCAAAGAAACTTAACGTATTTCATTCGTCCTTAGCAGAGAAACTTAACGTATTTCATTCGTCCTTATCAAAGTAACTTAGCGTATTTCATTCGTCCTTAGCAAAGAAACTTAACGTATTTCATTCGTCCTTAGCAAAGGAACTTAACGTATTTCATTCGTCCTTAGCAAAGAAACTTAACATATTTCATTCGTCCTTAGCAAAGAAACTTAACGTATTTCATTCGTCCTTAGCAAAGAAACTTAAGGTATTTCATTCGTCCTTAGCAAAGAAACTTACCAGAGTTAATGTATTTTATTATTGTAAACATATTGGGATCCCAACTTGCACACAGCACCAATGACTTAGTCTGCTATGTAGACCTGAAGATGACCGACTGATGGGTCGAAACATGTAGCCTTATGTGTAAATAAGAAATGTAGTGCTGACGTATATAATTAATTTTATTATACACACACACAAACACACAATATTGCAATTCGAAAACCTTAGGGGCAGGAGATAATTTCTCAGGTTGCCATCTAACCCTACAATATGAAGTAAATGTCTGTACGCGGAGCCACTGCACAAGGGTATCTGGCTCAAAAGATTCCTGTTGTTTAACAACCTTGCTTTTATGAAACTCGCTACTTGAATGATTTCTTTCATCACAATATCCAACCCCTCCAACAGCCTCCTGGAACCGTCATTCTTGTTGTGGGGGAGGCAATAAAAAATTTCCCTTCGGATTTACTTTCTTCACTCTGGCAGCATACTCCAGTCATTGCTTGTGCACCGTGCACCTTCGGTGCACAAACTAAAACACTGATTTCAGATTAGATTGCCTCTACTACTCTTAAAACATCTACTGTTTTAGTGGCAGACAGTGGCTGGCAAAGCAGAAATGCTTCAAGAGCATCAGCACACATTACTCCATGGCCCCTCATGTTAAAACTCTTTTGTTTAGGTGGAAATTTGAATTCGTGACAGACGGTGACGACGCAACCAAGAAGGCATGTTGGCCAATGTTCAGGTCGCGTCCTGTTCTAAGGGATGATAGAACATGGTACGTGCAATTACGTTGGTGCTAGATAGCTTCCTGCCTTTATCAATATGTGTTTCATGTGGTTCAGATTTCCTTGTGTTTTCAGATCCACCTACACTAAATTTGAAATAAAACTCTACGACACACGAATTGATATTTCAGGCGCTGAAGTTCTGTCCTTTCATATGTGTTGCGCATTGCAGGCTCCTGACTGGATCAGACACGAGTTACAGACTAAAACAGAGAAAATAGACACGACATTTAAAGATTATCTCTCTCTCCAGTGCCCTAATCGTGAATTATTCATATTACGTTAGACTTCAAACAAACAGATGTTGTTCCACAACTCGCCCATCTTGTTTTCATCCGATCCAATCACCCCTCCCCACCCCTCCCCTCTGCCTACTAACTCCGTATTTCTGACATACGTTTCATTGTCTTTTCTCTTTGTCTTCTGTCAGCACTCCAAGTCTCACCCTCTTCCTCATTTCAGACCAATAATGGAGGAAACAGGGAAGGTTAAGGACGTATATCAAGCTAAATCCCCACACCCCGCTTTCACAATTACCTCATAAAACGTCTCCATTCCACACCACGTTGTTCTCCTTTATTGAAATCATGAATCTCATCTCCGTTCATTACCTCACAGCCACCCTCTAAGCCACTTGATTTGTTGGCTGATTGCACTTACTGCCAATATTTGTTGCTTCTGTGGTAAGATAAATGAATTCTGTGAATAGGTCGTTAAGTAAATTCCTAAGTATGGTTTTTTTTCCCCCCTCCATATTTTGTTTCGTTTATTATCTGGTGCCTTGGTGCGAACTTTGGGCAGGAGTTCTGAAAGTAATATTTTGTAAACAATTTTAATTAGCCAGCCACTCTGGGGAAAAAAAAAACTTCACGTCGTCGCAAGTTTTAAGGAACGTAATAACAATTAACCTTTAGACGCCTAACGTCAACTATAGATGACGTACCGCACCGCTAACCTCCAAAGTTGCATTTTATGTATTTATTCAACAAATATAGGTACCGAATATATTAAACATGGTGTATATACTCTCCGTTTTTTTCTCTTCAAAATGCAGTTTGTTTCATAATTACAACATATTTGGTCCCTGTATTATTGACATTTTATATACAGGGTGTGCTAAAATTAAAAAAATAATTCCGGCGCCAAAAGTTTAATGTCTGATGTAGACTTGGGGTTGTCGCAGCGATACTGATAAGGATTCAAGTCAGTTCGAATACGATATCGTATCGACTGATAAATTTTTCAAACTTTACGGACTGGCTTGTTTCTTACATCATTAGAATATAAGAAGGGTGACTTGCACTTTATGGACCCTGAAGTTAGAGGTAGCTGGATTTTCCGAAACGTCGCTGACTATTACGTATTTACGCCGCTACGTAAACCAGAAGACTTAACAAGTCTTGAAATCCAATTGCAACACCCTAAGAAAGTAGGGGGACTGGAAAGGTGAAACCTCAAGCATTCTTGATCTCTCTCGCCTGTTTTTTTTTTTTCGTTGTACCGTGCATTTTGATACCTATAAAGTTCATACACCAACAAATGCACTCTATATTAAACTTGATAAAAGTGCATTTGTTGGTGTATAAACTTTATAGATATTCTTGATCTCATTAGTACATGAAGAAAAGGTGCTTCAAAATCGAAAAGGTTTACTTTTAGGAGAACGAGACTAGTTTGGTCCTACTCTCGGCTGGACGACATGTCTTCATTGCGTGAAGTCTACGACAAAGCTTTAGTTCTCTGAACATTTGTATTAGGGATGTTCCGCTTTCAAATATCAACCCGAAGACCGGCGACCCTAAAGGACTTCTTCGTAGATTTCCTCAGTTCCTTCGGACAAATGCAAAACTGGCTTTCGAATTTTGCCACAGTGGTTTCACCTCACAGTTTATTCCAAGTTATTATTCACTAGTCGTACTGGCACTCGTCGCTATAGCCCGAGCATCTGACAGCATCTTTAAGTGTATATACCGTAACACAAACAAATCTGCAGTTTGTCATCTGACACTTGAAAAAGGGCTGTTACGAGAGAGGCGAATAAAACGTCTTGCGGTCCGCTAGAAAATGGCCATGTTTAGATATTACGAATAATACGGCCATTTCACCGTTCTTATTTTCTCTTACATAGTTCAGTGAACGGTACTTTAAACTCGCAAATAGGCAGTCAGAAACGTATATAAAATGTCAACTTCTGTCACAGTAATATACGTTTTTGGGTCTTAGTGCACGTCCACTCTTTTCGTTCACCAGATTATAATTACTTGCAGCTACGTAGTACCAAGGCGAGAGGAGCCCATTGTATGTTCTGTTTAGCAATGTGTCCGAATATTTAATAATGTATGGCTTAATTACTCTTTCAGAACCTTGTCATACTTTGTGATACCGTCCGAATTTATCATAATTAATACTTTAATTTCTTTTCAGAATACTATCGTTAGGACTACGTTCGGATTATTGATAACGCTATATTATGAAATATGTATAAAATACCTTTACATTGTGTAGATAACTAATAGCTGTTACATGTGTTTAAGTACGTGTATGTGCTCATGTGGTCTAGTGGTCAGAGTTTCTGGCTACAGATACAGAGGTCCCGGGTTCGATCCCCGGCGCTACCAGATTTTCTGAGTATTAGTGGGTCTGGAACGGGGTCCACTCAGCCTCGTGAGGTCA
>Ga0123353_10005847_pt1 | contig 16253 bp, 10 predicted proteins | sample TergutLab28metaG_3_FD_92763 | JGI IMG/M metagenome (GOLD analysis project Ga0123353, IMG submission 92763) | Labiotermes labralis P3 segment gut microbial communities from Petit-Saut dam, French Guiana - Lab288 P3 | ecosystem: Host-associated > Arthropoda: Insects > Digestive system > Gut ... | reverse complement strand
TGTATTTTTGGCTTATGACTCTAGGTGTATTTTGGGCTTATGACTCTAGGTGTATTTTTGGCTTATGACTCTAGGTGTATTTTGGGCTTATGACTCTAGGTGTATTTTGGGCTTATGACTCTAGGTGTATTTTATCATCACAGAACGTAAGAAATGTTCTTTTCCTGTATACGACTTAACGGTGTGTTCTGTACTGTATAATTTACTACGCGGATTTCCTTAGTTTTTAATTTTTGTGGAACTTCAGTTTATAAAAAAAAAAAAGAGACATTGCTCTCGCTAAACCCATCACAGCGCTCCGCGAATCGACCGGTGGACCATTCATGAAAACATGCATTCCGATACAGATGGTCAGTATTTTATAAACTCTTCCGGCTGTTGTTAAAATGTTAATTAGTCTACACTTGTGTTTACTCATTATTCTATAATTGTGGGCTATGTCCCCCAGTCTACATGAATGACACTAAACTACCGGTTGGTAACTCCACCAAATATCTAGGTATGCACCTAGATCATAAACTTAACTGGAAGGAACATATAGTCAAGAAACGAAGACAAGTGGCTCTAAAAGTAAAAGAACTCTACTGGCTGATTGGCAGGAAGTCTCCTCTATCGTTAGAAAATAAGCTCTTGCTGTATAAATCCATCATAAAACCTATATGGATGTATGGGATTGAAATATGGGGTTGCGCCAGCAAGGCAAGTCAAGCCATCCTTCAGAAAACCCAATCATCCATACTTCGAATGATGACTAACGCCCCATGGTACGTCACAAACCTCACCCTACACGATGACCTGAAGATCCCGTTCGTCCGTGACGTCATCTCAGATACGCCAAACATCACTGGAAATTAGTCACTCATCCAAACCCCACACTACAACAGCTCCTAGATGCCAACCAACCCAGAAGACTAAAGCGAACTCGGCCCTCCGATCTATTTTAGATAGCCGAGGTCAAGCCGCTGGGCGCGACCCCTCACCATCACCCTGAGGAATGCAAAGCTTTCCTTCAGTCCGCACATTAGCTCATAGGATAAGATTGTATACTAATCGCTGATCTAAATAAATAAATTTTAAAAAAAATTCTATAATTGTGTGCAACCTGAACGGAGTTGCATGTGAAAGTCCTGTACTCATGCACGGTTATGAAGGAATTAATTTCCAGCGTCTATTATAAGATGACAAAAGTTTCAAAGTACGGAAGGTGTGAGCCTGATTATATAGAGAGGGATTTTGAAAGCGTTCGAAACGACGATGTCGGTTTAAACGCAGCGTCACTTGTATGCTCTTCGAAAACTACCTGTAGGACAATTAGATGGGAAAAATTATTTTGTGGGACAAAACATTCAAGTTATCGCCGAAGGGCAATCGGTTAATAATTTTTTTTACGGTTGGAGCAATGCAAGTCTTGTATAAAACCACCGAGTGACGCTTCCTGGCATGTAATGTTGCTGAATTAAATTATTTTCCTCCAGACGCAACAAAGGCGGATATCGCTGGAAGGAAATTGTACTACGGGTTCACAAGACGGCACTCACAACTAAGTTTTAAGCTGCTACATGCTAAACTAAGTCCAGAGCAGCCATTTTCAATAAGGGTAGAGTAAGTGAACTATTCACTTTGCTTGGTAGAGTGGTTGAAGGTATATTAATGCTCTTAGAATCTATATGTGTAACGTATCTGAAACTCTCTCAACAACTTGAATAAAGGTAGACCAACTTGATGTCACTTATTTTATTATGTCAATTTAATTCAAGCTCCTGAAGATGGGTGTATTAACATCCGAAACATGTTGAGCAGTAAATTGACATAAAATAAGTGACATCAAGTTGGTCTACCTTTATTCAAGTATCAAGATGATGCACGGTCCAATACGCATAAGATGTCTTAACAACATTTTTGCTGGGGGAGGGATTGGAAAATCGATGTGGAGTAATGGGATTTGAAGTGCGAAGAAAGGGACAAGCAAAACGCGCCTACCCGATATGCCAGAGCTACTGGCTGTATTCCACCTACAAGGTTGATTTACTAAATGTCAACAGCAAGGAGAACTTCGAATGTGGGGCACAGCCAGATTTTTTTTTTTTTGCATTAAACTCAGAGAACTTACGTCAGCAAAGAATATAATTCTACAAACTGTACACTACTGTATGTATAAACGCATATTTTCCTGTATTATACACTGATTGAAACAGTGTGCTCCTTTCTTCGGACTCTAATACTATGCATGGAACAATTACAAGGTCGAATAAAACATTTTTTCCGAACAATTAACCATTAGTTATATTTGCGAAACTCTATGGAGTAACAGAGGACAGAATGGGGCACTTAAAGTTATACACACACACACACACACACACACATATATATATATATATATATATAGTTTTGTTTTTCTATCAGCAATACTTTCCTTCCTTATTGTCGAAAATTCTTTGCAAGTCCATCGACGGCAAACTCATCATGAAAAATTCCCGCCCAAACATTTGTTGTAAAAGTGCACATACACTTCTTATTCCTATTAGTTTGCCTTAATAATCAACCACGCTGTCCATCATGCCCAGTTTCGTCACGAAGCTATGTTCACGGAATCCTACAGCAAAAAGCTCCTTATTTAGAATTTCTAATATATATATATATATATATATAAACAATATTTGGTTTGCATAATCTGAAGTCAGGGCCAGATCCACTGCCAAGACAGACACGTGCACAGGCTTATCCCACAGATCAAAATATCTCCGGCCCGCCACTTCATATTCAATCTGTCACTTACACTGCTTTCGTCATAGTTCAAACGCGATCATTTGTAAACACTTTCTATTACTAAGCCCAAGTGCCACTGTGATTTTTATTTCAAAATCAAATAAGTTTGCATCGCAACGCTCTGTCATGTGATACCGCCTGAACGTATTCATCTGTGACTATATAAACACCATCCGAACAATTATATGAAGAGGTAAAAGTTATAAAAACGTTACTCACCTTTCCCCTCCGGAATAGCAAGGACAGAAGGAACACGATAGTAATACGTTGTCAGAAGACCTATAATAACAGACGCACAGGATGTAGTTGCTGCCATAATGTTGCGGACCGCGTGCGATCACCCGATTCACTGCTGTGACCATGACGTTAAATTGTCCATCTAGCGGCAATATTCCGTAACAGACATCCAATCAATAAACAGACACGACTCAGGAACCCCAACCCATATGAGAACATGTGCACGATTTCTTATCCTCATCGACAATTTCCAATTGCTATAGTGACGAAGAAACTCACATTGGCTTTTCTTTGACAGTATGTATCTTTACAATAATACTAAATCGCAGGTTCCCACACAGCACTGACAACCGACCACTTTTGTTCTACACCTTCGACGCAATACAAACTACTCACGCAGCACGCCTGGTTTATTTCCGGTTCACCTGCCCCACTGAACTCTTGCCTGTGACATGTACATAGCACTATCAGTCCAACTGCGGAAACAAATGTCAATTTTGTTTTATAATCGTTCACAAAAGCCAAACATTAAACGAAAGAAATAGGACACTTTGACTCGTGGTGTTCGTAACGATTACTATATAACTTTGTCAACAGTGGTACAATGCATAGGAGTAACATGGGGGGCGCAAATATCCCTCCAATATTTACTCTACCTAAGAACACCTTTTGGGATACTGAGTTTAAAAGGGGAAAATAATAAAATAGAAATATTTTCTAAACGCTTCTTTGAGTGGGGTAAAGACAGAAAAAAGTTAAACTTGCGATTTACGGGAGGCAGAATAGAGGCATCTGAGTCACCCGTTTACAAAGGAAGAGAGGCACTGTAAATCCCCCCCAACTGTTACTAGCCAAGTTACTTCTATGATATAATATGCTCCTGTTACTCACTCTTGATGTATTTAACGACGCTGTCAACAGCCCTGTTAATACAGCATCAAACGATTTCGCATATTTATTGGTTTCCAAAGGGCGTATGATAAAATAAACAGGACTAGAACTTTAATGTGTTGCATATCTGTGACTAAACGAATATTTTACATTTATGTCGCAGACCAATGTGCATTGGTTGGCCTACTATATAAATTTAAAATACACAGAACTAGACTGAGGCAAGGCATGAAAATGGTAAGTTTTCCAAATAAATTAGTAAGATTGGTAAGGTTAAAAACAGAACAGGAAATTTCAATTTGTATATACAATCAAACATCAACATTATTCTCCTCAGACACTGGTCTGAAACAAGAAGCTGTGGCGCCACTCTTATTAATATAGCAATAAAAATGACTTTTCGGCAAGCCCAGTACAATTTAATTGGTACGAAATACAGGGTGATTCAAAAAGATGGATCCAATTGAACAGTAAACGGCGCCTCAACACATGCCAGACAGTTGGTTGCGGTATTCCAAGTTCTGTGCTCGCTCTACGGGTTGACTTGTGTGGGCTACGCTCAGAACTCTCTTGAATTCGTCTCACGTTCTCCTCTGACACACGCAAAAAATCTTGTGCCGCATAGTAGCCATTTTGCTCTCAACTGATGCTGCTGCACGGCTGTGCGCTAGGCGAGAGCTCTAGCGGTGTTATTTGAAAATTTAGGACTTACTCTTTCAAATGTTACGTAGATCATTCAAATACCATGTACACTTCAGGAAATACAGACGTACGAAATTGAGTCCACATTTTTTAATCAACTTGTATATTAAAAACCATACAGTACTTTCTTATGCAGGCGATATAGCCATATTAAGTCAAAGTAAAGCACACACGAGAGACTTTTAATAAAACTGAAACTGAAGCCAAAAACTTGGGTCTCATCATAAACGAAGATAAAACCAAAATTATGCAATTAATAAGACATAAATTAGCACTCTGAAACCTAAAAGATTATTAATCATGTATTTGAAATTGTGGATGAATTTAAGTACTTGGGATCAACAGAGATATTAGTAACAACATATGCAACGAAATAAGGCACCGAATATTATTGGGTCATAAATTCCATTTCAGTTTAATCAATGACTGAAGTCTAAATATATATATATATATATATATATATATATACATATCGAGAGAGAGAGAGAGCAACTAAGTGTCAACAGTATAAAACGGTTATGCGTCCAGTAGTAACATATGGTGCAGAAACATGGGTAATTAACAAATCAGCTGAAAAAACACTAATGACCTTTAAAAGGAATATATTACAGAACATTTTCGGACTGGTGCTAAAAGACAATAAATGGCGAATTATTGAAAAATTATACAAGGACGTCAACAATGGTACCGTTATTAAACTCAACACCTTAGAGAGATGGAACATCAACAGTGGAAGGATGATGCAAGAACCACCAAGAAAACACACCAAGCCAGCATACACCAAAAACTGCCTAAGTGGAGACCCAAGGCTAGATGGAAAATGATGTACAGAATTACATAAGAAAGATGGGAATTGTTAATTGGAGACAAGTAGCGAAGGACACAGATGAATGGAGGGCATGAACTGGGCAGAAACTTATCATTCCTGGATAGTGTACCCACAGAAGACAAAAAAGATGAGGAAGCTACATTCTTGACTGACTAAACTATTCTTAGGTAGAAAAGAACATTGTTATGCCTATAAATATAATAATATTTTAGGATGTAAAACAAAATAACGGATGTGGAAAACTGTGCTTTAGATCTCAGTATGATGGCAGCAACTAATGAACTGTAAGAGCTAGGTACATAAAATTTAGTATGGAAGTGCACCAACAGCATGCTGACACAGTATATGTGAAATACTTGTATCTTTTGTAATGGACACAATGCCATATCATGAAAATCAATGTGAAAAATTTAACATGTAGAAGTACGTGCGGCCCTCCACCTCTGTACAACTCGCACTTTTTTACATGAATATTGCAACACATGAACCACCTTTCATAGCTGAATCAGGACTTTTACGTATCAGCTGACGAATATGCCTGCTATCCAACAGTCCGGTGACGGCAGCATCACCAACTTAGTCTATGCAGCAGTTACTGAAATGTTTCATTGCATTTACCCCTATTAGTTTATAACAAGACAGGCAATGTACGCTAGCATAACACTGAGGCGCGTGTTCGTGCAACCATTGTTGCAGTAGAAAAGCAGTAAGTATTACATATTCTGAGTGTGTGTTTGTAGCCCTATTTATCCAGCATGTAATGCGCATGCACCATACTGTTACTTGTGGCCTGTCCGGCTGTAAAATCTCATAAAGGGTATGATTTTCGAACAAAAAAAGAAAAACAAGTTACTGAACATAAGATGTGAGCGAGATATGATCAATATGTGTATGGGTCTTCATGTAAAGTATCCGCTATTCTTTTCAGGTTTTAATGAAACTTGAATTTTCTCAAAATATTTCGAAAAATAATCAAATAATAAATTTTATAAATATCCGTCCATTGAAAGCCGAGTTGTTCCATGAGCAGGTACGGACGGACATACACGACGAAGCTAGTAATCGCTTTTCGAAATTTTTCGAAGGCGCCTACAAATGAGAAAAAAATAAAAGTGCTGATACTATTAATAAGAAGCGTGCATAAACTTAATATGACCGAAATAAAGCCCTCCGCCGATGCAGATATCGGAAACTATATTTTTATGACTGAAATACACGTTTTACCATAGTGGAAAGCTGACAAGACTGAACATGTGGGCTTCAAACCATCAATAAAATATATTAATACCAGCCTCCACTGCACAGCTAAAAACCTTGCATAACGCAATCCCTCCCTCAAAGAAACTGTTTGAATTTATCCATCCCCTACAGAAGTTGAGGAGCACTAGACTGTGTTTACAGCTTGTGGTATAATGCACTGGCGATGCTGCCTACTGATGACAAGCTGCAGGCAGCATCGTCCATGCACTATACCATAAGTTACAAACACAGTCTAGTGCTCCTGAGGATGGGTGAAATTATCGTCCGAAACATGTTGAGATGATTGTAAGTATCAATAAAATTTGTTATTGTTGCATCTAGTTGGCTGTATATAATATTGTATCAATGATGCATGGTCACACAAACATCAAAAACATTGCAATGGAAAGCATTACACCCAAAAGACAAGAATTAGTGCTGAAAACAGACCTCAAGTCTTCGATGTGGCAGACACTTGATTACATTGTTGAAGGCGACAATAAAGTGAAACATGTATTTGCATCGTGAGTTTAAAAAAAAAGTGCAGCCACAAAGGACCCAAATTAGGAAATTCGGATCTCAGCAATCAGAAATGTGAACTTGATCAAAAGACCAACGCCAGTTTTCTCGTAGATAAAGCAGCGGTTAAAAAGACATACGTCTTGAGATTTGAAATAATAACTTACAACAAAACAGCCAATAAACTTTGCGTCCAAGGTTATTATCCTGTCAAGATTGCATCTGGAAACTCTTTATTTCAAATGACAGTTTTTCATTGATGTGGGAACTGTGCATGGTACAGTTAGTGTTAAGACTGCTTCTGTTATCAGAGACAAGATTTCAAAGGAACAAAAAAGACTTTTCAGTGGAACTTGTAGAAAAATAATGTATGATTTGTGGGGTGATGTACACAGGAAAATAAATTGCCTGGGCACAATACTCCATTATTTTGCCAAAGGAAAATTTGAAGGCCGCATCTTGAGCACGAGACAAACAGTGACATGAAAAGGGGGACAATGATGAACTGGAATCATAAAAATATCAAGATCGTTTGACTCAAATGACAGTGGTAACAAACGTATGTTAGTGACAAACAGGGGAATAAACAGTACAGCATCACTTCATCGGTTTACAAGGCTTTCACGTTCAAGGCACATTACTAAAACTGTATTGCAACACAGTACATGGGAAGTGGGAAAGAAGATGGTGACTAAGAAGGGTTAATGTGTTCTTGCTGTGACCATACAACATTCCTCAAAAGGTCTGGGCAGCAAAACCTCTAAACAAATTGTTGTTAAGGCAGCAGAGATACCAAACAGACAAGCAAACACCGAGTGTTTGCCTAAGTCAAGTCCCCATGAATAAGGGTGGGTTCAACTCCCTCTTGAAAAATATCTTATGGAGGTTGACAAAACACAATCAAAGTCAGCATCACATCTCATCTCCTGCTAGGTCTCTTGCAATAGCATTAGCAAGCCCCTCTCTCCAACATTAATATCAATTTCTTATAGGTACTAAACACCCCTGCAAATAAGATGACAGAAATAGAAGTTTGGGTAAAATATTAATTTCTAAAATTAATTATTTTGTCTACATTTAATATGTAACTTATTTGTTGGTAATTCAATAACCATTTCTACACTGTACAACATTCATGAGTAAAAAAAATCCAAATGGAATCCCCTTATAACAAACACGTGGGTCTACCATTCAACTTTCACACTTCTGAGTTTCATACACATTGCCAGGAACACATCAGGTATGAAATCTGCAATGCATTCTTTATAACAGTGAAATTACACAATTGAAGGAATACACTAGTAATAGCCACAATGTCATTTGTAGTCCACAAAATATGTTTCTAGCATGTTGATTCAGATGCCATATTAGCTAATGCAATGGAGTACCATCCCTCTTTAGAATATGTCAGTCATTAGGTTAGTTAAGAAATTTACTGCATTTACAGAACACAAAGGTTCATTTCTGTGTTCATAACAGCCCATCACTGGGCACTATTCTGAATCTGCAGGAAATACATCCAGATCACACCCTCACCGATCCACCTCACACATTCTTCAATGCCCTCCTATTCTTTCCGCTCTCTGAAGTCCAAATATTTAATATTTTAGTCACAGTGATATTTTAGATAAAAAATACTGATACACGGATGTTCACAAAGGCACCTTGTAAAGACAACGCTATGTATTTTAGGTAGGCTAATGACTACTACAGTAAGAGTTGCAATATCTGGCACTAAATGTCTGTAAGTCAGACATTGACTGAGAGACCCATTACATTTCACTATTCCATCACCTAGCAACAACAGTGTTGTGAATAGGATGTGAAATATTGACGCCTTGTTGGGGTTTGAGATTTTATGTACCTGCAGTTATGCAAGTAAGTGATGAAAAGAATATAAAGTGCAACAAGGCGGGATATTCAGACAAATGAAGTGGTTAGGTTTGTTAATGAGACTGCCATCAAGTGTAAAATTCTAATACCAGAAAATTACAATATCTAGCAACCCTTTAGTCCAGTGCTTGATATTACAACTTTTACTGTACTTACTAACATACAATGGCTTGCTCTCTGTTAAACATAGGAACTGAAGAATTGTAGAGTTGCAGTAACAGATATTATTTCTGTGGCTTATTCTACATGTCATACCTGTAAAATATTTTGTGGTTCTGTACCTAAATATGTGAAGACCCATACAAAATTACTACAACATTTACAAAAAGAATCTTTATATATGCTGCTACATTATACAAACACCATAGAAAATGGTTCTTCGCATCGAAACAGAATAACATAACACACAAATGTGTGTACTGTATCAACACTAATAAAATTCATACATAAAACAACTACCAGATTGTTTTAAGAGAAGGTATTTAAATATACAAACAGTGTTTGAAACACAAACAAAAATTAAAGTCAGAAGTTACATACAACAAGGGTGAATGTGTTGAAAATTAGTGTGGAGAAAACCCATTCAATGTGGACCCTTCCATTCTGAATCAGTGTTTGATTCACATATACCACCAGGAACAGGACAGCATACTGCTCCACTTCAAGCACTGTACTCAGACAGTTCCACAATGACAACCAAACTTAAAAACCTTAAGCATAAATCTTAAATATCAATATGGGCACTATAATTTTACCCTTGCCTATTTACTGCCAAACAGTTGCAGCCAATAACATAGGAGAAAAGTATTTTAAATGTAAGGAATTTGTGCACTATGTTAACACCAAAATAGATTTCCTGAAAAAATGACAGCACAATTAACCTTAGTGTAATAAAAATCATTTGTATCCCAGTGCTGTCAATGGCATTTTATGTAAAAACTTCTAATTTTAGTCCTTCCTTCAAGCACAAATTCAAGAATTTGATCAACACATTGATTATCTGTCTTCTTTCATGGTTGAAAAAAGCACATTTCTTCATTTTCTGACTACACATCTACAAAAGGACAGGCTGAATGTCTAATATTATCAAACAAGACTATAAGAAAGTGGCCGTATGAACACCTAAAAGAACTGATACAACATTACACAGCATGCGGCACGTGTCAAAGTCAGAAAGTTAAGTTGTCTTAAGGTTTGCATTCTAAAATCATGTTTACAGGGGAGCAACACATATCTAGGTAAGAAACTCAAGCTGCAAAAGAACACTCTGCAAGACTCCTGATTGAAAAAAACTATATCATATCAGACACTAGCATGGTGGGTGTCAGCATTTGTAACAGTATGGGGAAGGTATGATAATCCACCATCCCAAATCAGTATGGAGAGCTCGATGTTGCTTGTGGACAGGCAGTGATAGTGCTACAAATAACAGGTGAGACTGGGGCAAGAAATATAACAGCATTACACAACCTGAAAGACATCCTTTGGATGTGTCAAGTCACATCACACTAGGTTTGTCACCACCCATCTGCAGTGCAAAAGTGGTATACATATGCATTTAGTATGTCCAACTGCAACACTACCACACAGAGGAGGATGAACTGATTTGATTACTGGCATATGGGCACAGTCATATGACCCCAGCAATTACAGACACCCAGTCTCATCACTGAAGAAACTTAGCTGATTAAGGTTATGCTGACAGTGACACATGAAGCTCAAATTATCGTCTGCTATGCAGCACCTCAAGACCATACTGTCAATGCCCATTGTTTTCCTCTAGTCACATTGCATGACAGTGCACATGCCTTTGTGGCCATCAGTATCAATGTCCCAGAACAAGATGCAGTACACTCTTTATATTCCTATCTATGGTTCTGACTACTCCCCAGAAACACATGAACATTTCTGAGAGAAGCAGTTTTGCTAGATTGAACCCATCCCAAAAGTGGTAGCAATTTTTTGTGGACATAAAAAAAAGTCTGCTCATAGCAACTTCAACTGAAACAAGTCTGGGGACAAATTCAGTTCATAAGCAGGGACAGTAATGAAGGACTCTTATGTTCTCTTAGCCAATAAAGTACCACTTTCAGTGCCACTGTTTCTTTCCAACATTCCTTCACAGTGCCAAATGGAACATGTTTTGTATAGGTCTCAATGTTTCAGTGGTATGTATGCAATATCAAAACTAAAATGCACACTGAAATATGGCACTGAATATTCAAATAAGCAAGTAACATAAGAAGAAATGCGACATGTTATCTTGATACTGACAAACCACGAGTGTCTGAACTCTGACAACAAATGCTCAAATTCAAAGTTATGTCTGAGGTGTATGGTGACCACAACAAGGAAAGTTGTTCTTGTCTTTCCAAGAGCTGGAAACTTTAAAAAATAGAAATAAATAAATATACATACGATTTCATACAGAATTGTGCAAATATTTACAGCAGAATACAAGCAACTGTAACAAAAGGAACTTCATACACAGATGAGAACCACACATAATGTCTCCAGCCCTTTCAGCACTTGTGTCTATGTATTCAATTTAGCAGCTTTTTTTATACACTCTCAATTAAAAATCAAACAGTTATGTCTGCAAGTTCTTAACTCTCTCATACAAAAAAACAAAGAACTCTAAACACAGTACTGCAAGTGGAGTGTTATGCAATGATCACAAAAATGATCCACACTACCAAATGGGTTTAAGAACACAATAGCATTTTTACATATCTTCACATAAAACCACATCTTGTTGGAGAGGAGGTGAGGCTCTACTGTGTTTCTGAAGTCACCACAGACAAGGGATCAGAGATCATATCTGGTAAGGCTGTGCCTCCACTCTGAAACAGAAAACACTTTGTCATAAAATCCTCTTGGGAAAAAAATAAATGAATTAAAAATATGTTACTCACTGCGCTGCATGAATTTCTGTCCTGGCTTAAACTAAAGAAATTACTAGCAAGCCTGTAGCCAGGGGGTTGCAAGTGGGTGCAATGCACCCACTAAAAATCTGGCAGCACCCCTCAAAAATTTGCAAAATATCAAAGACAAACATGTTGATCAAACATTAGCCTCATAAAAACAGTATCACAAAGCTGATTCATAAAAAAAGCCCAGTTGTGATTGGCAGGGACTGAGAGCAGTCAATGACAGAAAAGTAACAGATTCACATATAAAGAATGCAGCAGCATTCCAGTTACAGTACTATGGCAACAGTGTCAGTATGTTATTTTGAATGCTATAGTGGATTCCACTCCCTGGTGGCCTTTCATCTGCAATGGTGCAGAAGATTCCACTAATATCATGACCCTTCCACATATTGTGGCATGTGTGTGGCATCTTCTGCTACAGTTTGGAAAGCTGGTGCCACATGGTATCATCCACAAAGCATACTACTGCAATATGTAAGCTTGCTCGTTTTAAAAAATTGTATTTTCATGAAACATGTTTTGTGCAATAGAGTGCATTACATAAATGAAGTATATAAATATATGTAAATATATGCACCTGCAGTGGAAGCCATTGCGCTCACTGTGTTCACGGTCTGGTTACAGGCCTTGATCACCAGGTATTAGAAGAATGTGTAAGCTATACTACTTATCTGCATATTCTGATATTGCATTTGTGTAAATTTGGAACAAAATAGCATTCACACTGTACATTCTGTGTTACAAAACATCCTGTATCCTGGTAGGTGCCTACTGACATTTTGGAGGAACATACTAAATCCATCTTCAGGCCCCTGAAGGGCAGACAGCATGTTCTGAAACACTGGTACCCACCTCGCAAATCACCTAGTGTCATTAACCAGGAACACAATGTAAATCTTCAAAATTACAAATCCTACAAAATACCATCTGCTGCTTCAAAAGACAAATCACTCACTGCATCCTTAGAGTGAACAAATTACATACTCACAGGTTGTTTAACAAGGCAAAGTTCTGTATCTTCAGCAGAACTTCAAAATCCAATTGATTCAAATTAAGAACACTGACTATTTCAAAGTCACTCATTTGGAAACAATACAAATTATTCTGGATGAGGAATGCATTCCTTGCATATTCACACAATTCAGATCTTATTCCCCATAATACTGTACAAAAATAAGTTTCAAGACACTACATAAAGGCTGTCCAACATTTAATGTTGTGTGGGCAATCCTGGCAAAACCAGTTCTGTATGCAGACAGCATGAGTTCAATATATCATATGTGGAACATATGAGTACAGTAAAACTTTGTTAATTCAAACTCGGTTAATTTTAAAAGCCAACTCACACTGCACATTCCCTGGGTTCAAACATACAATTATGTGTAATTCTTACTGCATTCAACTCAAAATATATTTATTTTGTAATTCATCGCTATATTACATTGGTGGATTGCAAAAAGTTGAATAAATCAAGATACCAAATCAATTTCTGGATAACTTATGTGAACATCCGTCTATTTTAAAAGCTGAGACACTCCCCACTACACTGAAAATAATTGATCTTGAGCAGCAGAAAACATTCAGGGAACTGTGAGGACTATCCATGAAGGGAAACAATAGACTCCACTCTCCAGTGAGACCTTCAGATGCAACCAAATTCAACTGTAGTTGCATAAACATTAAATGTATACCTAGCTGAATTTTGGTTATCTCTGAGATGGTCAGAATAAACTGCAGAGTACCCAGCTAAACTACTGACATTCATACAAGTCTTGTTATCATATTGTACAAACACTAACTACACTATTCTAAAGTGATGCCATATGTGCTGCATACAGCTGTAAAACCACATGTGAGAGGAATTCCAAGGTCACATGGATGGCTTCAACAAATTTCCCAATGTCAAGTAATTGATCCCAACCACCTATAATCAAAAGACAACTTCTGATGGGCCTAGCTGCAAGCGCAATGCAAGTAATAAGTAAGTGGAAGAAAACAGAATGTAACTTCAGTATATAAGGAGAAAAAAAAAGCTGACAACTCAATACTGACAAAATAAAATCAACTGATGTATTCTTTCAAAACGCAACAATATACACAATCATCAGCATCCTAGTATGGCTACATATTTTGGTACCTTCCTAGACCATCCTCAGGCCAATATTTATCTTTAAAAGGTACTATCAGTACGCAATGTACATAATGGAATCCCATACTCTTTACAGAATGAGCATAAAAGCATTTATAAAAGTTTTTAAAGTTAAAATACTGTAGTATAATATAATGTGAAGTACACACAGATAAATGTTGGCCTGAGGATGGTCTAGGAAGGGACTGAAACATGTAGCCATACTAAGATGCTGATGATTATGTATATTGTTGTGTATTGACCAAATACATCAGTTGATTTTATTTTGAGAATTAAAAGCACAAAGGGATGTCTTCTATTGTAACAATATTGACAAGTTTTCAAACGTAAAACTGGACTGTATGTTGCAGCCTACATGGCCATAATCAAATACTTTTTTTTTAATAAATATATAAAGAAAATCGTGTATACGAGAATAAAATATTAGTCAGTGTATATTCTAATTCTTTTACAAAATGCACACGGAAGTCCAAGTTCTGACAAATGCATATTATTGTTTGTATGCTTGTATTTTCATGAAAATCATATGAAATCACACAGTAGGTGTTTACGAATAAATGCAGGGAGATCTAATTACTCAATTAAAAAAAAGCATATCCTACAACATAACAGGGCTCAACCAATCACACAACAGTTAAGTGTACACTGAAAAAAAAAAAACTGGACAATTTGAAGTGTGTAATTCAAGCTGAACTTTCCAATCCCAAGCACTTAAAATTAATGAGGTTTTACCAAAATATTGTAATTTCCACAGAGTGAGGTGTTCAAACTGTAATATACACAACACAATCATGGGTACAAATGAGCTGCAGATTCAATGTTCCCTGAAGAGGAAAAAGAAACTTGAATGTTAAATACTCAAATTATGTGGAAATGTGACCAAATGTTGAGGGCCAATGCACTAACAGCTTTAGAAGGAGAAATAGAATAATCACTTGACTTCTCACTTAAAAATGTTCTATGTAGATTGTTTTAAGAACTTTGTCTTTTTTGGCCCTCAAGTGGAGGCAGCAAGCTCCCCTCAAAAGTTGGCAAGTACACACCAAACTTCATACTGTCATATCTCAGAAGACTTTAAGGGCCAAGGACTGTCACATGACTGTGTTGAAGTCCAGACTGAAGAATTTATGCAATGTTATTCAATACTTGAGCACAACACACATAAATACTTTAATGCAGTATTTTAATAACAGGTTAACTGTCTAAAATATATTACATGTTATTATTAATGTTTTATTTTCCCAACGCAATAGCGGGTGACCATTTGTACCTTCATTCTGTGCGAATATTGACCACTGCACAGTAAAAATAACCAAATTAATGAATGAATACTGGAAACTTATCACAAAACTTATGACAAATGTAAATTCTGTGCAACAAGACTCATATTAAATAAGATATTTCTGTCATTATAACAAAAAGCATGAAAATTCTTAACTTAAGTGTTGGAAACAGGCTAACAAAATATTAAGGGGCCTTATGCTACAAGTACAAAGGAATGTTTTAAATGAACTACAAAATTTTGGCCCTGTGATGTGTGAGGTGTGACAAGAAGTGCACAACAAAAGAAATTATCAATATCTTACCTCTATAACAAGTGCTGCGCTAATGCTGTCTGTGTCAACCTGTGAGCTGGTGGATGTAACAGGAATATTTAGTCCACTTCTTACATTGTGACTGTTGTGGTGCAGAATACTAATACAAAACATTACAGAAGCAATGATTTTTAAGAGTATAGCTATAAGTGCAACAACAACCCTTTACAAAATTCCATACATAAATGTGTCTTTCATTATTTCAATCTACCATTCATGGACTCTAAAACAGATGAAGAACCTATAACCTATATGGAACCATACTTCTAATGGGATCTCACAATGGCACACTGCACTTAGGAATACCCAGTACCTGGACTTTATCCACCATCTCATATTCAAGAAAAAACATAGTATGTCAGGAATTAGAACTGTTAACTTCTTCAGGAGAAAAGGCAGGGTGGCACAAACTCAGTTGTGTCATATATGAAGAGCTATCCTCAGGCAATAGACAACATATATCAGTTAACTACCTCTACCTATGCAGCTTTCATCAGGCT
>Ga0123353_10005846_pt1 | contig 16254 bp, 8 predicted proteins | sample TergutLab28metaG_3_FD_92763 | JGI IMG/M metagenome (GOLD analysis project Ga0123353, IMG submission 92763) | Labiotermes labralis P3 segment gut microbial communities from Petit-Saut dam, French Guiana - Lab288 P3 | ecosystem: Host-associated > Arthropoda: Insects > Digestive system > Gut ... | reverse complement strand
GCCGAGGTTTGTCTTGTGGATGTGTTTCACAGGAAGAGTTCAGTATCAGGATGGGAGACGTGAGATAATTTTAACGCCTAATTCAAATTGCCTTTCACCTTTGTCCATTGTACTGCAAGCAGCATTGTAATTAGAAATATTCTAAGAATAAAGGCTTAAATAGTGTATTTATCACTCTCGGAGTCAGATAAGGTTCACGCATGCCTATTGGTCCTTTAACATCAAGAGCCAGTTCATTCCTCATTTACATAGTTATTCCCTTCAGTTTTCCGATCGAACTGCTCTACGGCTTCCTTGTTTTCCAGCCAGATGATATTACGTGCATGTAATCATTGCTTTAAGGTTTCTGTCAGATTGCATTACAGTCAAATAGTTATTCCTTCAAAATTTCCAGGCACGCTGTAACACACTCATGTAGTGGCTGCTTGAATTTTTCCACACACACACACACACACTGTATTACACTCATGTAGCTAAAATTTTCCAGTCACACTGTGTTACATTCATGTAGCTATTGCTTCATATTTCTAGTCACATTTTATGTCATATAGTTATTCCTGCAAGTTTTCCAGGCACAGTGCGTTACAGTCACATATCTATTGCTTTAATTTTTCCGGTCACTTATTATAACACATGTTACTGCTACAGGTTTTCAAGTCACAATGTGTTACAATAACTTAGCTATTGCTTCATGTTTTACAGTCACATAGTGTAACACATGTTATTACGGTTTTCCAGTCACATTACGCTATAGTCACTTAGCTACTGCCTCAAGTTTTCCAGTCACACAGTAGGCCTACGACACATGTTAATGCCTCTGGTTTTCCAGTCACGTTGACCTACAATCATGCAATTTTGCTTCAGGTTCTCCAGGCAGATTTTGTTACCGTCATGTAGTTACAGATTAAAGTAGCCTGTAGCAGTTAACTTCGTACTACTTTCATGAATTCTTAATTATTGCTTCAACTTTCTGTACTTAATGTTCTTAAAGTGGTATTTTTTAAGATGCGGTGACATGACAAGGAGTAACTTTCATCCCAGACGTAATCGACGTTCATCTATAAATTACAAACTGTCAGGTATGGTTCTGACTCAATCTGACACTAAAGAGCATACCTTTGATAACTCTAAAAACTGGAAGTTTCGTTTGGCAGGCTCCTCTCTCCTCTTAAAATCACGCATGTTCTTTTCCCTGAAAATGAAAGGGGCACTAAATTTACCGAATATTTCCGCTTTTCTAACAGGTATTTTAGCTTCCTCTTCAGTCCATTTCACGTGTCGTGGTGATGGTCAGTGTACGAGTGCAAAAGGAACACGACAAATAAAAGCTTGCAAGTAGAGGTCCTCAAGGCAAAATATGATTTTTTATGCTGTTCCTTCAAAACTGTTCATTTATTTCAGTTTTGCTTTATAAGGCTTCTTAGTTACAGCACTGCAGACTTTCAGTCCACCGTCGTCACAAGTGGAATACGTCGCGCAGGGACAGAAATGGACCTGAATTGTAACAATTTTTTTAAGTTTACGCATTGTAAGCCGGGATAGCGTAGTGAGTAGCGTATGGGTTTGAAGAACGAGGCATTGTGGTCCGATTCTTGGCAGGGTAAAGAGGTTTTCCTCTTCTCCAAACTGTCCTTACCGATTCTGGAGGCCAACAAGCCTCCGCAGCAATTAGCACCGAGGACTTTTTCGCAGGCGGTAAAGCTGCTGGGAAGTGAAAGTGACCACTCTTCCCTATCTAGCCCAGAGGTCAAGAATGATTACAGCTATAAATTAACTCCCTCGAGAGCCGACACGGTGTGCACAGAGCCAATTTCATTCAATTTACGCACTCGACATGTGACTGAAAACCCTCTGTCAACTGGATATCAGTTTCTGAAAATTGCTACCAGAATGCCTTCCTTTGGCCCCCCTTTCATTTTATGTACGCCCGTGCCGTTCTCTTATTATCATAGATGTTATTGACTTTAAACGTGGGCAATCGCTGATAGACCGAAAGTTCAGCAGAAGAAAATAATTCAGATATCTGCTTGACACTTTAGACATTCTGTTGTCATTTAAGCTAAGTAGGCACAATATTAACAAATGGCTGCAAATTTGAAGGGGGCCATCCCGTTCTGTATCATCAATATATATTATAATTAGTGCTTGGGAGACATAGAAAATGGCGGGTTGATAACATTAACAAAGATCTTAAAAAATGGTAAATGGAAGTGTGAACTTCTTTCGAGTTGGATTGTTATGCGAGTCACATGTACCTTTCTGCCGCATATACATTGTCGGTGCACTCCTCAGATAATACCTACATTAGCTGCTACTCGTATTGATGCTTAGTCATTCTCTGTAACTATCTAAAACCAACCCTGTACTGTTACATCCCGCAGATTTAGTGACACTAATGCATGTCTCCCACTCAAACCTATTTCGAGTCACTGCAATCAGTTACGTGTTTCCAAAGTCCTTTTTCGTAGGTCGTACTTTAATATTATACTCCAATACGGTTTTATATACGAAAGTGAAAACTTTCTATAAGGATCCGCTCAGTTCTGTAGACGCGAGTCTCTTTTTCCGTAATTACAGCTGCACGTCTCTGTTCCAATTATTACCGGCAGCACTAGGAAGTCTTCACACATTGCCAGCTTTCAAATTAAGTAATTGCAATTATTTCTTTATTAGTTTATTTCTCCTGAACCCGAATGTTCTTTTCTAAATATTTACTTCTATTTACGTTTATCCATCAGGCTGCAAAATCTGTCCTCACATCCGTAAAACAACAGAGATGGTATTTTTGTGCCTCATTTTTTACAAATGGTTTACTCTTACTCTCTGTATGAAGACGGGATAGTATAACAACTAGGCTATGGGTTGGAAAACCAATAAATCTTATTTCGCTTACCGGCAAGGGCAGGCGATTTACCTCTCCAAAATTTCCATACCGTTTGTAAGGCCAATTTAGTTTCCTATACAATGGGCGCCAGGGGCTTTTACGCCGAGGGTAAACCCCTGAAACGTGAAGTTGCCCACTCACCTCCATCTAGTGCCAAGTTTAAGAATGAGTAGAGATAGTGTCTTCACTCGCCGTATGCCTTCATACCATGCACAGATAATTTTACGTTTACCTTTTTAGTTTCCTGAATTTTTACAAGACCAGTAAATATTTTGGAAGTCCACTGATATTAAAAACTATGTTTTTCTTCAAATTATCAGGATAACAGGAATGCAAAAATTTTGGCAATCTTCTGTGGTGAAGTCGTAACAATTAAGTATGACTACTGAGAACATATGTGAAATTTTAATTGTTGTTACAGGAAATAAGAGAAAAATAAAACCATATCGACTGGAAAGGACAACGACCATCATGAAGTACTTCATAATCACTTTAGGTAAGAAGCTCTTGCCTCCAAAAATCAACAAAGCTCATGTGTGTTTCACAGCCATTGTTATTTGACACAAGTACTGCTTGCAGGGTACCTTCTGGCTTGCACTGCCGCACAGAGGCGACCTCCGAACTACAGTTTGGACGACATGCCGGATACGAACTTCAACTGTCGAGACAAGATTCTTGGGGGCTACTACGCAGACCCGGAGACAGACTGCCAAATGTTTCACGTCTGCGTGAAAGTGCCTGGTGTGGGGGTGAGGACCGACACTCATTCTTAAATAGACAAGAAAGGAAGACATTTACGAAAAGATTATATTAGAAGTACGAGTAAATCCTTTCGTTTCGAGGAAAGACAACAATGAAAACTGCTCTATAACAAACAGATCTATTGCTAAGAACAACCTGTAATGATTTGAGTTACGAAAATATTTGTCTAATTTTCATCTCACCAAATGTTAGTTTGTGGTCAAATGAATGATAAGACGTACGTGGAGTGTGCACACATGGAAATGGTGAATCAGATAGGCAGCGTAAGTATAAGGTAACACTGGGGCGCGTTTGCATTACCATTGCTGCCGTGGAAAAGCAGTAAGTATTGCATACTTCGAGTGTGTGTTTGTACCCTTATTTACCCAGCATGCAAAGCGCATGTGCCGTATTATATTGTTATCCGTGGCTTCTCCGGCTGTGCAATATTATTCCACATTATCTCAAACTCGGTGCGATTTTCGAAAAAAAAAAGTTATTTAAAACAAAATGTATGTTTTGGTTTTCTCTACGACTTTTGTCTGAAACATTTCTCATCCCAATGAATAATGCAGCGATATACTATCATAAATGTACAGTCGTGGCTATTCTCGTCAGACTTTAATGGCGCTTGAATATTGTCAACATATATTCGAAAAATACTCAAATATCAAATTTCACGAAAATCCGTTCAACGGGTGCCGAGTTGTTCTATGCGGACGGACGGATGGACGGACAGACACACATGATGAAGCTAATAATGGCTCTTCGCAATTTTGCGAACGCGCCTAAAAATGTGGCGACAAATTATATTTTGTTGGAAAACCTGAAGGACAGAGCAGCTTTAGAGATATGGCTCTAGTCTTTAAAAGTTGAAAATTCTATTCACCTTCTACAAAGGCATGTTTGCATCTGCCCCTGAATATGAAGGCAACATGTTCCTCTGAAATGCTGGTAACTACATAACAAAATCCTCAACATCACACCCCATAAGACAGTAGTGAAACTTTTGAGGTTATACTTCCCATTGTGCAATAATATAATTATTATATAAACAAACAATGAACACAACTAAGTATATGTCGTTTAAAGAAACACTGTCCCTTGAAGGGATATTATGATGCTCAAATACGTGTTATAAAACATAAAAAGAACACACATTCACACTTTAATACAACTGAAATCTCAAATTTACAAACCATGTTTACATGCTGCAATATGGGTTAATTATCAGAATGGTTTTAAAACAGTAAGTGTGTTGGTGATGAAAATAGGTAGAGTGATGCAGATAATTCAGCATCCTGTGCTTCGGTTTTGTTATTCAGTTTTCCATCATCTTGTAATATCATATAATGATAAAATTGGTACGTAATTGGGGTAAAGTTAACAACGCCATTCTATGAACTAATAAGGTACTTACATTTCCCGGTACACGTAGGATATTTATATTAAAGTTGAGCTTAGCTGAGTTGAGCTTACACAGATACAAAATTTCATGAAAATCCATCAAATGGAAGCCAAGTTGTTCCATGTGGACAGATACATTTTATGAACAAACCTAAAAACGAAGCTAAAACGAAACGTGTATTTGGTTCACAAAGGGAACCTGCTCTATTCCCACATTTTGACGTTTTAGACATTTCCACAAATCTGCCATTAAAGTCATAAAAGCCAAGGGTAACATGCATGTAACTGAATTGGCACATGCCAGATCCATCAAAAGCTGTCAAAGAACCCAAATAATTAGGCATGCCTGAAGTTGAGAAGTAAATTGGCCTGCAAAATAAACCAAAAGCAATCTGAAACATGATGAATCAAAAAATGTAGTGTATCTCTCTAACAGTTTGACTGAAATCAGTAAGGAAGCCTTCAGATAAACTGACTCATTGCTTTTCTCACATTCTTGCTTTGACAACTAAGAGATATGTGATTTCTTAGCTTCAGCGTTTTTACTCTCAGACAGTCATGAAAAAAAGCAATAAATAATTATTCAAAACTGTTTTTAAAACCCTCAAAATGATAAGTCCTATTCGGAATTACCCAGGGAGTAATCAGAAGTTCAGGGTGTAGTTGCGAATAAATATATGTAAGCCAATGGTGACACATACTACACAAGAATATACTCAATGTACGCTTTCACACACAGGTACAAGATTACCGGTTCCTGTGTCCCAATGACACCTCATTCGACCAAGAGAACCAGATTTGTGCCAACTGGTTTGACATAGACTGTGAAGCTACAACGCTTTATTACAGTGACAACTTTGATCTGTACCGCATCGGTAAGTGGAATCACAGGAGCTTAAGCTCCTGCATTATAACACCAGGCTAGGTTCCAAGTTGTTAACATAACTGCAGCAGAGAAAAGTCCCAATAGCTAAGGGTAACAACAGCAGGTTAGATTTATGGCAGAAGCAAGTTAACTGCAGGTTATGTTCCAGTTGGTAAGTGCAAATAGAATAGGAAGGTTTCACTAACTGCAAGTGACCACAGCACCCTACATACCTGACAGTAAGTGAGACAACTGCAGTTCCAGGCTAAGACAATAACAACAGTCTGCAACTTATGTTTAACTGCAGCAAATTCAGGTTGGTGCATTTCAGTTATTCACTAAAAGTGAGTACAGCAGGTTCCTTTCCATCAAGTAGCAAAGTTGTTCAGAAATCAAAACTGTAGCAATGAAACACCAAATTACTGTCATACTGATATGTTTGTTAAGTCATAGACAGTTTCAAATAGACTGAGAAACTCTTCTTACAGCATCAAGTCTAGAGTTGAATTTAGTATCATGTAAGTTCATAAACTTTACCAAATAAGAGTTACCCACACTGCCAATTGCTTACAACACCACAAATATTACCACTACTACTACCACCACCACCACCATTACTACTATTACTACTACTAGTATTGCCACCACCACCACCACCACTACTACTACTACTACTACTACACTAGTAAGAAATAAAAAGTGGGGGAAGTTTCAACATAGTACCCTTTTCCATGTTCTAATTCCTTACTAACTTTTCTTCTTATACCTGGAGCATGTCACTGTATCAAATATGTCAATTTTACAATGAAAGTTCCTGGACTTAGTGTTAAGAATTCTGTACAGCTTTTCTGTGTTACCATATTCATGAAGCAACAGTATTTTGGGAAAATGGACGAGGTTAGAACAAAGCTTGTGAATGCTGAAATACTGGTGAATGTGAAAGTTGTAACAACAAAATTCAGATCTGTATTTATAATGTTTTCAAAGGCTATAATCCCAGCAGTCCAAGTCTGGGTACCAGCAATGTGACGCCAATTTCTTTGGGTCCTTCAAGCGTGAGGCCTCCAGTGTCTAAATCCCGTCCTCGCTATCAGAACACTCGCCCATCAGATGAAGAAGAAGACTACTTCCTACAAAGAAGTGAGACTGGAGACAGTCGACTACAACAGAAAGATTTACTGAGGTACGTACGTCCCAAAATAGAGCCAAGGGACTCTTTCTGTCTGCCATGCAAACGTATAGAGTTTAGGGTTTACGTGCAACATTGGAGTAGTTGTCTTCACTATCTGTACCCACAGGAGAACGCTTTTTTGTCATAAGTGTGTAACACCCCTTCAAAGAAGACTTGCTACCTGGTACACAGGAGTCATTTTTGGTTCAAAGTACTGACGAAATAATTATAAAATCTCTTACACGGTAACATTTTAAAGTGTTTTAATTTTTGCTTTATGCATGAAGGGATTGATAATAAGTGCCAAGTTTTCATAGGTTTCTGTTCTTAAATACTTTTATTTCTCTGAGTTTATAAATTTGTAAAGTGACTGCACGTTTTATGCCATTACTTTAAAGCAAGCGGACCCAGGAAAGCATAGTTAGTACAGTGACTAGTGACATCCTTTACAATCCAGTGTTCAAATACTGGTTGAGACAATAGATTTTTTTCCAGAAGTCTGGGGTCCCCCAGCCACCTGTTCAATGTGTTTTTCCACAGTTAGTAGAGTAGCCAGGGCATTAACCCACATAAATCTACTGCCAATATAAGAAGGAATGGACCTATACCTCTACTCACCCTATATGTTTTCATGATGTGGCTGGGGACAACTTTAACTCTTAAGAATAAATTTAAAGCAAAATATGTTTCTGTCATAACATTTTATTCATTTTGAGAAAAATAGTGCACATGTATTATGTGAAGTAGATAACATTGCCTCTTACATTTCTCACAGAATGTTCATTATTGTGTAACCAAATGTGATTTTCTTTTGAAACAGAGGAAGCAGTAGTAGCAATTTCTTCAACCCGAACAAGGGCAAAGAGAATGAAGATGAAGATGAAGTTTACAGGGACCAAAATCAGAGAGGTTCTTTCAATGACAATACCTACAGGCGTCCATCCAACGGGAACAAGAAGAAAGTTGCTGTTAGGAAACTTGTCAAGCGTCCTAACAACAGCTTCATTCAAGAAGGAGAAAATTATCCAACCCCAAAACCTACAACAGTTTCATCCACATCTTTCAGCCAGAGCAGTCGTGGTTCAAACAACTATGATAGTTATAACTATAACAATAATCAAGGGAACAACTTTGGAAATCAAAAGCAACAAAATTACAACACAGGTGATTACAACAACCCAGTTCAGTTGCCATCCAGCAGTTATTACACTCCAACAACTGAAAAAGGTGCCATTACTGTGAGTAATGACAAAACTCCTAGGACTGGCAACAATTACTATCAGCCACGTTACAATACAATCCAGCGAAACAATGCTCAGAGCAGCACTACCCCACAACCACCTGTGGTCCACAGTGCAGCCACCAATAATTACAACTATCAGCAGCAATCAGAAAGCAATGGTAATTCTCAAGGAAACAACTACAATAATGCAAACTACTACAGTACATTCTCTGCACAAAAATCGACAACACCAAAACCAATTCAATATTCAACAACCCCAGCAACAACAGCCAGTTATTATAATCACCAGTCACAACAAAGAAGTACAAACACACAATTTCATACCACTAAAAGCAATGGTGCAAACACAGACAATTACCCAACAACAGCAAACTATCCAGTAAGCAAGAACAATAACAATTTTGCTAATTACAATACTAATACACAAAAGGCTCAGCCTACAAATGATTATACAAAGAGTATTGCTAACAACTATACTCCTACAACCTTTGAAACTTCCTCCTATGATGCATACAACAGCAACACTCAGCAGAAATTTGGTAACAGTTACAACCAGAGAAGCACCAATTATTCAAACACAAAATCTACAGTAGGCTTCACATCCACAACAACACTGAGACCTGCTTCTAATGCTCAGACATATAACAGCTACCAGCAGACAACCAATGAAGATTATAACAACTTCAACAATTATGATTATCAGAGGACTAAAAACTTTGGCCATAACAATGCAAATACAGGTGATGCTGCCACAGCTGATGAGAAGGTGGATAGTGAATTTTTGAAAACAGCACCAAGCAATAACTACAGACCAAGTAGTTTCAACACATTCCAAAACAACTACAATGCAAACAGCAAGCCTACAACTGTTACAAAGAACTACAACTATACAACAACAACAACCACTGCTTCAGACAACCGATCATCACAATATTACAACAGTAATTACTACAGCAGCAATGCAACTCCCAGAACTACATCCTCGACCAACTCAGAAACATATAATTTAGACAGACAGTCCTCATCTGGTAACAGTAATTACTACTCTCAAAGTACAATTTTTCCACCTGCACCATTCAGCTTAGCAGAAACAAATCCAACAACAAGAAAGCCACAAACAACAGTGTCACAAAGTTACCCATCTTCAAGCAAGGATACTCTTTCTACAACAAATTACAACCAACAGAAAAATAATAATGTTTATAATGCTTATTCTGTAAGTTCAACGACAGTGAGAGGAACTGCATATGATAATGCTGGAGTGAACAATAGCACCAAAACGGCTTCAGCACCAGGATCGAAACCTGGTTCAAAAACATCTGATGTATCCTATGATTATGCCTACTATGATGATAGTAATACAGAGTATGAAGGGTTGGATCCTGTAAGTGATCATCACTTTGGTAAAGGTGGAGAATCACTTAAAGTAGCAAGGTCAACCAAATAAAGGAAGCCAAGGTGCTTAATGTGAAGAACATACAAAATTTACCATCCTAATGTAAGCCAAATAAAATATAAGGTATTGCAGTTCAATTGCCAGTAAATACAATGAGGTGCATTTTAAATCACACAACTAGGAAAGTTTTAAAATAAATTAAATATAACCCATTCTTCCAAAATCTGAAATTTCTGTGATGAAAAGTACTGTAGCGACATTCTGAATGTTACTCTGTACTGTGCACCTTTCTCTTTGTATGAGGAATGGAATACGATAAATATCTGAAGCAGGAATGTTTCACTAATAGTGAAAGTTGTATATCTGATATTATCTAAATACAAAACAAAATGTTTCAAGAAAAAATCTTGCTTTTTGTAAGACAATACTTCATTTGTCATAGACATCCACCAAAATGACAACCCGGTCAGAGGATTTGTCTTTTAGTGGTAAATTTTTTACTTGATTCATATTTTGTTCATGGTCATGTGATAAAATATATTTGTTAAAAGAAATGCCACATCCACAAATGTGAATGTGCCAAATATTTCAACTGCTCAGAAGTGAGCCATTACAATATCAACCAAAATGTACTAACAGGCATCATGAAATTACCTACACGGTACCCTCCAATCAAGAAATTACATATGTTGGCTCCTTTTTAAATATCGAGTAAAGGAGTACAACATATCATTGTTGTATCATTTATTTTGTTTCGTACACTGTTGAAACAATAAAGAAATATAATGCCTTTTCTCAGGCATAATAGTATCCCAAATTCTACGATAAATCACACATTGAAGTGAAACCTTTCCTTTAACAAACAGTTCATAATGACCCTGAGATCTGTGCAGAGTTCTTTAAGGTATAACTCAGGGGTGAACAAATCCTAAGTAAAAGGCTGCTCAGGTGACTAAAATGTTGTACAGACGTGCTTAATATTTGTAGGTCCTCAGCATGGAGCTTGTTTCATGTTACAGTTCTGGTGCCTAGAATATTGAGGTGGTTTCTAGATATCCGGAAAATTTTTGCACCCCTGATGTAACTCATTCTGGATATTGTTTGCAGTGAAATGTTGCAGCTTTCCTCTAGTCAGTGGTTTCCAAACCTTTTCATTTATGACAACCCATTCTTTACTTCCGAACATTTTGTTTACACCCATGTGCTAACAACCATACTTTTAGTCTCCATTAATTTCAAAAGAACATAAAGGCAACAAACTATTGTAAACATAGTGACACATGTAACTGAATAAATATTTTGTTCATCACAACAAAAATGACAGAAGATAAAAGAGAAAACAAAGTGCTGAACAGAGATGCAAGAATTGTTGTGAAGTTATGTCACTGTGAACAGCCCTTATATTCAACCCCACAGTCCACAGATTTTGCACCACTGCTCCAGTCCTTCAAGTATTCATTCCTACCCCACAACTACTGCCGGCATTAAGATCAGAAGCATTCTGCCCACTCAAAAGGGCAACAACCCTGGTGGACTGAGACATGAAGCAGTGTTGACATTCCTCCTTCTCCTCCTCTTTCTCCTTCTCCCCCTACTCCTTGTACTGTATGATACCAGAACGATCATATTACAGCTCAGGTGACTAGCCACCAGGTGCAACTGCAGAGTCTTGGATGTGCTCCTATGGCAGTCTTTGTGGTATTTTTGGTAGACACAATGGCAATGGAATAGGTTCTTCTATGAGTAATTCAGTTTTCCCCCGTCAAATCTCGAGATACCATGTTTATATATTCATTCCTCCTCTATCACCAAAGGAGTGGGGATGGGGTAGACAATGCACCCATTATTGGGTGCAGTTCCAAAAGAAAATGTTACACCAGCCTCAGGAATACATAGTAGGATATCAGATTTTTTTCTTTACAGGCCACAACAGAATAGTGATAATCTGATACACGTGCATTACTCAGGAAGAAAAAATGCAATCTCTCTATCTTAAAAGACCGTTTAGCATAATAAATGCAAGACAGTACCCTAAAAAATAGTGTATGTATTTTAAAAATTGTTCATAAAATGAAACTAATGAATAAAAATTGTGTTTATGAGGAAATTCAGAGCAGAATAAAATCATAAAATGCTTCATGTGTTTCTCTTCAGACATTTCTGTAAAATTAAAATTCCTGCCTCAAAGAAAAGCAGAGCTGTAAATTTAAATTCTTAGGTCTTTTCCTAATTACCTGTAGTAACATAAATAAACAAGCTCACTGCACTAGGCCTTAGATTAAGATAAAAATTAAATAAAAGTGCCTGCCTACTTGCCTCCTTTAGGAAGCCCACCAGTCGCTTATCTGCAATGGTTCGTTTTCTATATTGATACGGTTCGTGGGTGTTGGCAATATGTGTGACTGGTCCAGTGCCATCATTTCGGAGAAACATGATTCCTGCACATTCAGCGTTAAAGTCAGTATGATGAACAATTGGTCATTTGTAAGGTAAGCAAGTTTCACAACCTTAGTTTTATTTACAGCTTAGAACAGTCTTCCTCTGAATAACAGATGTGTGCAAAGTTGATGAAAGTGTGATCCGAAGACGAAGGGCAGCAGGAAAACTTCAGCTAACAAAAGGCGGACGATACTCCCGCACTTTTTACCTAACCTAAAATTATACACATGGTACTTATGGAAAACAATTGCTTGCCTACCTCACAGAAATCTAGCCACGAGACCTAACACCGCCTTTGAGGGCGTGGGGGGAATTACACAGCAATATAAAATCCAATATACATTTATTAAATAATATCCTCTGAAATTTAGGCTGCCAACTTGACGCTTCCATCCTACAAAACACTACGACTCTACCTCAGCCCAATTGACGCCTGACACAATTCGGTTTGTGTACATCTAGATGATTCAACCAGCTACCCCTACCCCTAGCCACGGGGGGGGGGGGACAAAAACAAAAAAAGTACACATCACTTACTTTAACCGCGGCACCTTGCAGTTGGTGTTGATGTCACAGTCAGTTACAGTTGATGCTGCAGCTTCTAATTCTGGTGCTTCCATGTTCACAACTAGCACTAACTTTTACAGCAGAACTATATGAAAATTATTCATAACACCTTTTACACTGATTTAATCGCTTACACCACTGAAGTAAGTTTCTATTCTATGCATTCCCACATACTCACTTTAAGATCGATTCTTCCAGTAGCTCTTATGTCCTAAGTTCACCGGATCGCTCCTTACCATTCCGTGACTTAAAACCTTGTGGTGGTTTCATACAAAGGTAGGACAATCACCACAGTCTACTCACACCAAGCAGTCCTAGTTAATGCGCGTTTCGGTGACTAGTGCTAGACTTTCACGACTAATACGAGCTGCCTGTAATAAAATATGAATGCGCATGCAATCGTTGGTTTCGCTTGCGCGAATTAGGCCTACCCTACTGGGCGTACAGAATTGTAATCTGTTGATAACGTTTCCACGACATAACATTATATAGGTACCACACAGAGGTAGAACCGTGGGCCAGGACAGCGCAGACCGTACAGCGACTCGCTACGGGCTGGACGAGCCGGGGATCGAAACCGGTGGCGGCAAGACTTTCCACACCCATCCAGACCGACCCTGGGGTCCACCCAGCCTCCTGTATAATGAGTATCGGGTCATTCACGGGGGTAAAGCGACGGGGGCTTGACGTTCTATGAAAAGGCGATGTGAAACAATCGTTGTTAAAACTTTGCATAAATCATGTCATATACTGCACTTTCTAAATGCAGCTAGGAATTACGTCTAGCTAGGAAGTAGATTCATCGACATCCAATAAGTGACAGTTCAAGGAACAAATATATTCTAGTACTGAAACTACACCCCAAATTGATGAAATATTAGCCATTAAATACGGAAATTTTGTTTTTCCTCGTAGGAATTGCAATTGTTCTTCCGACTTTCCATTATAATGAAAACTTCGTATTAGTTTGAATCGGGAAGGCACGGGCCTTGCTTTGTGTCACGTGTGGACGCAGCTTAACAGGATATTTATTTCACAGATCAACAGGTTTTATAGATGTAAATGTAGCATGATTTTGTCAGACACACATACATTTTCTACAGGCTCTATTCTCCACAATTTCATTCAATGCTATGTCTGTTCTTTTGTGAGGGAACTACAATTTGCAAATTTTCAGAAGCAAAAACTGAGCAAATATGTTTCTGAAATCTGCACTCTCTTAAAATTTTACGCAGCAAATAATCCCAAAACAGCGCAGATCTCATTTATACCAAGGCGGAATACTGAAATCGGACAAATATATTTCTATAAAATTTAATCTATCTGGAATATATAAGTATTATTGCATTTGACACTTCACATTTTTTAAAGAATACTGAAATTTGGGGATAATTTAGAACTACGTCATTGTAAATCGGACTCTAGCATTATTACAGGCTTGCATTCGATCTCTTATAATCTTCACACACGAACATGTCAACAGATTAATTTTTTGCCTTATCTAACGTATTAGCATTATTTGTCGTATGTCCTCATGCAAAAGTAAAGACTTGGAAGTATCTGATACCTAAGTACAAACGTATTTGCGATACCTGTTGCATTAACTGCTGTCCCCATTTGATCGGAAAGCATCCACCGGCACGTCACAGCATTGACTGCAGGCAATCAAAGGCTAAAGACGCGAACTCTTCTCTGTCACGTGATATCCTATCGGAAACTTTGTGTACTATTATTTTTTATAACTTAAAAGCGTTTGTGTATTTAATTATTTCCTCTTTCCGTTCCTTACTTCAAATTTTGTTTTAATTTTTATTACAGTTAGGATTCTGAGACATTTGAATCACTAATATTCGCCCTTTTCACTGAATCCCTACTTTCATTTGCGTTAGAAACAAGTGCGCAATGAGATTTAACAGGTTGTGCAAAAACGTACTACTCCATATGGTCCTGGATCATTTTAGTATGCCTAATAAAGAAGTGTTTTACGTAATTATTATTTACCTATTTATTTATCTATAATCTTACGTTGTGCAGCAATTTGCCCATCGTTCTATTTATTTATTACTGATTTATTAGTTTAATGCACGCCTTTTTTGGTTTGTCTTAGTGACAGTTCAATCTGCTCAGAATATAGGACAAATCAAGAGGCTGCATCAACTCTGATTTTGTGCAGCAGAAGATAATGAACTCACTTATGAGAGGCGAGGAACGAAAATATGGCCGCAGAAAATATTACGATTCTACCGTGCAACCGAGTGGAAAGACAGCTCGGTGGTAGGAAATATTAAATAAAATAACCAACACAGTATACTAATACATAACGGACAACAAAGAATCGTATTTATATACGACATATTTCAGCTACTTTCGGCCATCTTCAGAGGGCATATTACGCAGGTAGGGCTACAGCTAGGGAGGTGTTAAAGACTCCATATTATTTATCACAATTGAACTAGAATTGGTACTTAGAAACTTCTATAGGTTGTACTAAAACATTAAATTAATATACGTCTGTCGGTATAGTTCGCGTGCGGACTAAGGCCACGGAGTTTAGTTTTTTAGTTCTAGCACGACTGTTTTATTGCGTACGAGGCTACATGTTTCGACCTTTTTAAACGGTCATCATCAGGCCTTCTAACATATCGAGTCAACAGATGCTGTGCACATATTTGGATCCCAACATGTACACAGCATCTGTTGACTCGATCTGTTAGAAGGCCTGATGATGATCGTTTAAAAAATCCGAAACATGTAGCCTCGCACGCAATACAAATAGTTGTGCTTGACGTATATTAATTTAATTTTTTTTTAGTATATTCCTAGCACATCGTGATGTCTTCCATCAGGTTCTATAGGCTGACGTTCAAAGCGACGACGATATTCACACTGCGGAGCGGGAAGAGAATATGGTCATTTTTATAGCACGTAAGAGTTACTTAGCATATATAATTATTGCTTTAACAATTTTAACACAACATGTAGAAAACAGAATTGCTAACACCTTAACAAATGTACGGCACACTATTATGTACCACATAAACTGGATCCGATTTCTTTACTGTACTCAATCATGCGAAGTCTTTAGTACATTCCAAGATGTATACAATGTTCCCCCTGAAGGTGGCTGCCAGTGAATGTTGAAACATATAAGAGTCGGTGGCAAATTCACCGGTTTAGCTGCCATAACGCAGCTATACTAATGAAGCGGAAGAAACTACTTCCTTTCTCTACCAAAAGAGAGAGGAAATTTTAAACAATTCTTTGTTTCGAAAACTATTAGTTTGTGTTCTATATAATTTGTATAGTATTTGTTGTTAAAAGGCTACTGGAGAATTCGTTGCTAACCTTGCCACTTTAAGCGTGAGTGTTTGTGTGTGAGAGAGACACAGCGAGAGAAGGTGAAGCGGAGTGAATTCATAGCTTCCATTTACATGTCAGTAAAGTGACGACAGTAAGAGTTATAAAGGGTGACCCACGGGAACCTGACATATTTTGAATGGGTAGTACTGAGCAGGTAGGCCGTGGGGGGGGGGGGGGGGGG
>Ga0123353_10005845_pt1 | contig 16255 bp, 10 predicted proteins | sample TergutLab28metaG_3_FD_92763 | JGI IMG/M metagenome (GOLD analysis project Ga0123353, IMG submission 92763) | Labiotermes labralis P3 segment gut microbial communities from Petit-Saut dam, French Guiana - Lab288 P3 | ecosystem: Host-associated > Arthropoda: Insects > Digestive system > Gut ... | reverse complement strand
TTACATTGTGTGGGTGGAGTGCAGAGTTATCTTATTATGTGGGTGGAGTACATTTATCACATTGTATGAGGGCAGTAAAGAGTTGTCACATTGTGTGGGAGTAGTGCAGAATTATCACATTGTTTAGGTGCAGTGCAGAGTTATTACATTGTGTGGGTGGAGTGCAGAGTTACCACATTGTGTGGGTGGAGTGCAGAGTTACCACATTGTGTGGGTGCAGTGCAGAGTTATTACATTGTGTGGGTGCAGTGCAGAGTTACCACATTTTGTGGGTGCAGTGCAGAGTACCACATTGTGTGGGTGGAGAGAAGTTATCACATTGTGTAGGTGGAGTGCAGAGTTATCATATTATGTGGGTGGAGTGCAGAGTTACCACATTCTTTGGGTGGAGAGCAGTTATCACATTGTGTAAGTGGAGTGCAGAGTTATCATATTATGTTGGTGGAATGCAGAGTTACCACATTGTTTGGGTGCAAGCAGAGTTATCACATTGTGTGGGTGCAGTGCAGTTATAAAACTGTGTGGGTGCAGTGCAGAGTAATCACATTGTGTGGTTGGAGTGCAGTTACCACATTCCTTCTTGGAATTGCGTGGTGCAGTGCACTACGTCATGACTGTTTGTAAAGGATCGATAAGTCATTTAAAAAATTATCCTTGTCAGCACAGCGGAAGACACACACAAATAGGAAAATGGAAAGATGGCCTCAGAGGCTTGTACCACCAGTTTCATCTAGCAGACTCCGAGAGTTTCGTCTCGCAGACCCCAAAAATTTCATCTCACAGACCGCAACATTTTCATCATACAGACCCGAATATTTCATCTTAGAGACACCAAAATTTCATCTTACAAACCCCAGAAATTTCCCACAGCCTACGGCAGGTTTACGAAGAAGTTGATGTAGATTTGTCAACCATTGAAATGTGTTTTTGTGTAAGTGTTTGAGTGGATATGTAAGTAAAATATTTGTAGGAGGAAACCTGAACCCTTGGTACAGTGCATGCTGCATGGCTAATCTGAACTGACGATCTCAAAGACATATATTTCTGACGTGGGGAAGAGCTCAATGCGAGTGCTACGATAGGTGGAGTAGGATTCTGCCGGACATAATTCTGCAGGAATACAGTAACCAATTAATAATGATGTCTCACATAACTCTGCAGGAGTACGGCAACCAAATAATGCTGTCGGACATAACTCCGCAGGAGTACAGTAACCAAATAATTTTTATATCGGACATATCTGTCCAGGATTACAGTAATCAAATAATATTTCCGTCGAGCATAGCGCTGCAGGGGTGTAGTAAGCAAATAATTCCAATTGCAATTTACTAGTTATAGAAAACTGTAGAAGTTAATGTAATTTTGCTTTGTGTATGCCATTTCAATTCGGTTTTTATAGTTGTGCTTCAAACAGAACCAACGAGTCGTGACACTCAATTGCATGTTAATTTTTACAGACGATCATTTATCGCACTTCACACTAGCTAATGTTATTGGTTTGGCTCATTTTTAACTGCCTTCTAAATATTGTTTTGAGATCTGCAATTTGCTACGGGACAGCGTCAGTTGCTTTTACAGGTATTGTTAGGAAAATGCTTATTAACCTTTTGTAGCCCAGTGGTCACTATATGTACCACCAGTTTAAGGTTCAACAATTCTACGCTCTGTCCTTACAGTGTATTTATGTGTTTTGTGTGGATCTGAGAACAAACAGCGATTATTTCTCTACAGAACATTAACTGGCTGGTATTAAAGCGTTTTTTTACGGAAAGAAATATTCCTTACATGGAGATTATGTCCGTTCGTTTATCCACTTGCCTGTGACCTAACAGCAGATGTTAAAACACTTTGTCTGATTTTCATAAACTTAGGTACAGGAGTTATTTACATAAGTCATAGACAAAGCGTGAATTTCGTAAAAATCGGGTCAGTGAATTATATTTTATTTAAGGGCGCGAGGGAATGTTTACTGTCGGCATGTCTTGGCCGATCTGGGTGACCTTATGTGACGTCACTGAGTGAATGCGAAGCTCGTGGCTGTCGGAGTGCTGGAAGGAATACTTTTCTGAGTGGAGGAAATACATTTCTAATATTATTTTCCACATGACTGTCAAATCTGGGTGAAATTTTGTAAAAGAGATCTGCATTAACCTTTTAAAGCCTAGCAACTGTTTTACGTACCACCAAGTCTAATATTAAAAATTTCTACATGGTGCTCACATTGGGTATGTATGTTTTGTACGATCTCACAACCAACAGCGACTTTTGCCTTACAGAACCTTAGCAGATTGGTTCTGTATAACGAGGTGGAGGGTGTTTACTGCACGGTAGGCACTGAGTCCTTATATAAAACAGATACGTTTAGTCTTTAGAGGGTTAAAGCTCTTAACATGGGTGAGTTTTGTGAAAATCGACACAAGGAAGGCAGTACTTTTGTTGTGTAGGTGGATGAAAGTACATGCACATGTGTAGCGTAAAACCGTAGGACTTTTGACCTTGGTAAGTTCTCTGTACTGCGTCACCAATACACTAAGTCAAATTATGCAGTTCAAAATCATTCTTTAACCACAACACAGGCTAATGTGTGTGTTCGCAACTAACCTATCAGAAAATCGTCAGCGGGGAGGCCATTTTTTTTTTTTATTCTCCAACACGTAATTCAGAATAAAATCTGCTGAACGTGCGTGCAGGCATGGCGCAGCTTCACGGTTCATTTCGCTCATCACACAATTCAGTGTGTGATGTTTGGGAGCTGATACGGAACCTGGAGCTCAGAAGTGGATCAATGTGTCGGGTCTGGGACAGCACTTAGCGTCCATTATGTCACCCTGAACAGAAATAAAAGTCATCAAAATAAACGACATAAGCGCTGGTCTTTTGTGTCATGCGAACCTCATTCTGTGAGAGTGACAGTGCAGTATGCAGTGTGCCACACGCGCGTCGTAGCTAACAGTTCTGGCCGTTCAACTCACATTTGTTTAATTGTCTTTAAATACTTCCAAATGTGGTCTAATGTGTATGTGAAACTTGGTCTGTTGCTTTGAAGGAAGAACATACATGGACTGAGGGTGTTCGAGAAGGGGGTGCTAGGGAGATATTTGGGCCGAAGAGGGACCAGGTGACAGGAAACTGGAGACAATTACATAATGGAGAATTTCATTATTTGTGCTGCTCACCAAATGTTATTCGAACTATCAAATTAAGAACAAAGCAATGGGATTGGAATTGGGCACGAGTGGGGGAAAAGTGAAATTAATATAGCATATTGATAGTGTATTGATAGGATATTGATAGGGTATCGGTTTTGAAACTGAAATACAGTTGCACGTTTTATCTTATGTTTTTCCCGAATTCCTATGTCTGACGCGCCATTCAAAGCCCAGCGGTCACTATATGTACCACCAGTTTAACATTCAGCAATTCTCTGTTTTGCCCACATAAAATATATTTGTGTTCTGTGTGGATCTGAGAACAAACAGCGATTATTTCCCTATACAGCCTTAACTGACTGGTTTTATAACAGATATAGTGAGTTTACTGCGCGGTACGAACGAACCTTACATATCAGAGGCGCACATCCCTTTGCAACGGGGCCGCTGACACGCGCCTGATCTAACTAGTGGTCATAATGGACGTTTACAACAATAACACTTATAACCGATATATTAATATATCATTTTACTGAAGGCTCCACGGGGCACTTTTGAAAGTCACACAATACGCACAACTCCTATACAACATTAAGTGGCTAATTTTATTACAGAGTTTGAGTGTTTCCTGCGCGGTACGGAGTGAATTTTTGTATTCTTTGCGTTTATATTTTGTGTTTGAAGGTTAGAGAAGGTAGGGGTACCGGAACGAGCCTCGCCTCTTTGTTAAATGAACTGCTGAACAGTAAACAAATCGTGACGCAACTTTCTTTACGATGCTCCATATTTATCGTTTGCAAATTGTTCGTAGTCCTGACGTCTGGTGATAGCTTTAAGCACGTGCCTCACACGCAGACGGAGGAAACAAACAAACAAACAAAGGCCGACATAAAGCTTTTCTAGCACTGTAGAAACATTTCCATCACTTAACAAGAGGGGGAGGGGGGTAGAAATGGCTGACAAGGTAACACCATGCAGTTAAAGATACGGTAGGCTATATCTTTCGGAACTGGAGCCCTTGTATCGCTTCTTCGTTTATTTCTGTCAACCAATGTTCTGCTCATGTACCTGCCAGCATCGTATGCTTTCTGGTCCCGCCAACGTTTATCATTTTTTATGTGTCTGTCAGAGTGTTGCTGCAAAGTGTGACGTAGCACAGTGCAGTCTAATAGTAAGAGAGCAAATATATATAGTTTACACAGTGTAGGACTGGGGTTTTTGCTTTGGGGGGCGTCAAAAGACGGTGTTAACTACGCGGCTTTTAGCGATGGGGTGACTGATGCATGATAAATGGAAACGTTAGCAAGGAAACGATCTTGGCTCAGTCATGGTGGTACTCTCCAGGAATTTGCCTACAGGGACTGAGGAAGAGCAGGAAGCACCTCAGTAAGGCTGCCCGTTTTCCTGGGTGAGACTGGAATTCCACAGCGCTACCGCTAAGCTATGGTGCTTGTTGCTGCGTTAACCGCCATTGGTTTGACTAATGGCTAATTGTTAAGATCTTGGGTGTTATTCAGTCATCGTTGAAGCACGAGATAACGGATGCTGCTCAAGGAACGAGAGCTGAGAGTGTCTGTCGGTATATGGCACTGGGTCTGTGCAGCTGATAGAGTGTCTTTTGGTAAATGACACTGTCTGTGCAGCTGATAGTCTGTTGGTAAGTGGCACTGGTTCTGTGCAGCTGATAGAATGTCTGTCGGTAAATGCACTGGGTCTGTGCAGCTGATAGTCTGTCGGTAAGTGGCACTGGTTCTGTGCAGCTGATAGAATTGCCTATTTTTATGATGTCTCCTATACGTTTCGAACCCGAGGCTTCATCTTCAGGAGGACGGTTCTACATAAAGTTATGGTACGGTGTATTATGTTCTACATGCACCGGTGCAGGCAGTCTCTGTTTATAGTCGAACTGCCGTGGTTCTGCCAGTAAACAGGCCCTCAGTATGACTTGTGCGGCATATCTGGCAGCTAACGTTACTCGCAACTTCGTACAAACCCGCAACCATCTAAACACGAGGGAAACGGCCAAATCTTAGTCATCTTACATAGCTGATGTGTCAGTCATGAGGCCTAAATATTGACTAATGTGGAAACAGCTGGTTGCACTGGAGCGACTTCTGCCAGTGTAGACCGTCCGCTAGTCTAGAATTTCCATGCAATACAGCGAAGGATTTGTTGTTGCTGTAACTGTGTTATATTTGTGTGAAGTGGGCTGGAGTTGCTGTCTTAATAATGTTTGAGACGAGCAGTGTTATGCATACACTAAGACTAACCTGAATTACATAAAAACGTCCAGTAAGTACCACGCAGTAAAGACTCTATGTCTTGGTTATAAAAACGAGTCAGTTAATGTTGTATTGGGAAATAATCGCTCTTTGTGATATTTGAGAGTGTTTACCGCGCGTTACGAACTGAATATCTGAACAATTTAGGCCAAACTTTGTCTGTGCAAGGATAACACAGTGTGAACTGACGGCATTCACCTTAACTGATTAGGACTGACACAGCTCTTAGTGTTTCATACAAAACTTTTTTGTAATCTCATGTGATGGTGCAGATTTTTGATTTAAGGGTCTGTTTTGCCGTCACAGATCAAACTGAAGTGCGACATAAATTAGCTTAGAAGTCTGTGGTACTTAAATTGTCTATCATTCTTTAAGTCGGACAGACAGACGGACTCTTTCAATTACATCAGAAAAGAAACTATTTTGTGAGGGTTTCAAACTGACCGTCAGTGCTAACCTACATTTTACGCTGGACATAATGACCACCACATAACCTACTGACCTCGCGGCCGAGTGTAAATGATGTCAGTGCAGATGGCGATGGTAGCAGTTTGCAAACTGCAAGGCAAGGCAAGGCAAGGAAAGCCAAGGAAAGCCAAGGAAAGGTAAGGAAAGGCAAGGCAAGGCCAAGGCTGCGACCGAGGCCGAGGGCAAGGGCAAGGTCAAGGGCGAGGACGAGGACGAGGACAAGGACAAGGGCTATTTTTCTGAATTAGTTTGGTGCTCAGTTCTCTGTTAAGTGCAATCTTGAACCCTAACTTTGTTTCATAGGTACAATTTTATGTCTTGTTTTATTCCCCTTTCCCTCGAGCACCTATTTGCGCCTATTATGGGGAGTTTTGAAGAGCCTAATATGGGGTCGCCATATTAGGAAGTCAGTACCTTGTGAATTATTGCTTCTGGGTTATATAATATTACAGATGTTTCAAAGGAAATAATGGGACACCGAAAGAATGGAGGCAGCTACTCAAGCTATAAGGAACAAGGAAATTGGCAGCTACAAAGCATCCAGATTTTTCAACGTACCACAGACAACATTAGAGAGTTATGTTAAAGACCGGCAGAAAAGCTCAAGTGAAACAGTAAAAACAAAACTGGGTAGGAACCAAGTTCTTCCTTGTGAAGCAGAAAATGATCTGGCTGAGCACTGTCTTTTGATGGAAAGAAAGTTTTTTGGCTTGACAATTGCAGACGTCATGCGTCTCGCTTACCAACTCGCTGTAAGAAACAGAATTAAAAACCAATTTTGCAAGAGAAATGAAAAGGATGGAAGGAAGTGGTTGAAAAATTTCCTAAATCGTCATCCGCAAGTTTCAGTTAGAACACTTGAAGGTCTTTCTCTCTCAAGAGCGCGGGATTTCACTCCTGAATCAGTAGCTCAGTTTTTTAAATCGACGAACCTGCAGTGGACACAATCAAACATAATCCTGCAAGACTTTACAATTGCGACGATACCGCCGTCACTATTGTACAACACACACACGCGAAAATATTAGGATTTAAAGGCAAGCGTCAGATATCTTCTCTTCAAACCGCAGAACGGGATCTCTTGTGACAGTCGTCAACTGTATGAGTCCAACTGGACACTTCATTCTTCCGTTACTTGTATTTCCAAGAAAAAAATTTGAAATAAAAACTGATGAATGGCACACCGCCTGCCATCCCTCGGGGTGGATAAAGAGCGAGGTTTTTTTTTCCAGTGGTTTCTTCATTTCATCAAACATACAAAGCCGACAAAAGAAGATCCTGTTATCTTAGTACTGGACGGACACTATTCACACACCAGGCACCTGGAGGTCATTAATTTAGCTCGAGAGAATCATGTTGACATCATTTGCCTCCCAACTCACAACAGCCACAAAATTCAACCCTTGGATAAAGCTTTCATGGGGTCCCTGAAAACATTCTACTGCCCGGAAATTGAAAAAATGGCTCCTTTCACACCCAGGGTGAGTTGTCACTGTCTACCAAAATTGGCGAACTATTCGGAAATGCATACAGGCGAGCTGCAACAGGCGAAATAGCGGCTAATGGCTTCCGGGTGACAGGCCTCTTTCCTTGTGACAAGAACAACTTTAGACCATATGAATTCCCTCTGTCCTCAGAGGACAAAGATGCTGCTCCAAAACCAGTCGGCCTGCGTCGAATGTTCTTTTTGGTCCTTCAGAAAGACGGAAGAGAAGAGTTTGTCGGGGTCCAGCTCCGTCTGACACTTCATCAGATTCGGACACTGACCTAGCTGTTCCTTTCGCTGACGATTCGATGCAAGGAGATGAGGAACAAGACGCTGATTGTCTGTACTGGTCGTTTCTCCGAAGACCACGATGGAGAAGACTAGATACGATGTGCGAAATGTTTCAGATGGACGAACACACTTTGTGCTGGTGTGGAGGAAGATTTTGTTTGTGGGCCATGTCAGGGATAAACACTGATTTGTTCTTATTTTTTATCTTTTGTATTTGTATTTTTTTTTTGTATTTTGTAACTATTCCTTGTGCTTTCTGTGAAAATTATTTACCTCCCCAAAATAGGCGCGCCCAAATTAGGAACACCTGTGTGCCTAATTTGTGGAGATGAAGCTTTTACGGAAACGAATTTTACACCCATTTTCTTTCCATAATGTATGATATTTATGTAGCAACTCTCCCTTCATTAATCAAGTTAAGTTTTACTTGTGTTTTGAAAAGTTTTACGACATTTGCCTTAGTTTAATAGCAGTTTTAAAGAACCTCCCCATATTAGGCGACTTTCCCCTACATCTGTGCCTGTCAGTCCGGCTGTCACCACGGACTCCTTACGAAATATCACTAATTCTACGTAACTCTGCTCTCCAAATTTATCCCAAATCGCGGTTCCCTAGGGCAAAAGTCTTAAGAACAATTACTGTTTTATAATTACAGAGAATTAACATACTGCAGCTGCAAAAATTTTACTAAGTTAATATAAATCTTTTTCACAAAAATATTCTAGCAGTAGTAAGATTAAAGAAAGCTTATGGACAATGTATTCTACTGAGCAGAGTCTACAATATATTATACCAAGCAGAGTCTACATTGCATTATACCAACAAAGTCTATATTGCGTTTTACCAAGCAGAATTTACATTGAGTCTACATTGTGTTATACCAAACAAAGTCTATATTTTGTTGTAACAAACAGAGTCTGCATTGTGTTTTACCAAACAGTGTCTATATTGTGTTGTTACAAGCAGAGTCTGCATCGTGTTACACCAAGCAGAGTCTACATTGTATTATACCATGATTGCAGGGAAAGAGATTTTGTAAGAAATTTAAAAAATCAATAAATAATCCTGCCATTTTAACTCATAATACAACGACAACAATAATTTTGCAGACCCTCTGGCGAGGCTTCGCCAACCCTCTTTGAAAATCACGACTTTGCATAACCTGATTTTGAAGAACATTCTTGCATATGGCATAGGCGTTTTACAAAATAAATAATGCGATTTATATTAGACGAATTTTCGCGAAATTCGGTATAGAGATTTTTAACGCAGTTATCGCGCGAGGCTGAGTTTCGTGAAAATCGTCTGTGCTCTGTAACAGTTGCGCTTTGCTTGGGCGCATGAATGGATTTTCACAGTTACAGGATAATTTGTGTAAAATCCGCCATAAGATACCAGTACGTAATGCTGGTGGGCATAAGAGATTTTCACGAAAATTGTGCGGGGAAAGAAGTTTCTTTCTGGCGAAAATACAATTGCATGGTCACGGGTACCGTTAAAGTAAGTCTGCAATTAAAGAACCCCTTGGCACAGTCTGCGTACTACGTCATGCAGTGTACTATTTGTACCATTGTTGGTGCTACAGATCACTTAATTCTGCTGTTGGTGCTAGAGATTACTTAATACTATTATTGGTGCTACAGATCACTTAATACTATTTTTGGTGCTACCGATCACTTACTATTATTGTTGGTGTTACAGATCACTTCATGCTATTGTTGGTGCTAAGGATCATTTAATACTATTGTTGGTGCTACAAATCACTTAGTACTATTTTTGGTGCTACAGATCACTTAATACCATGGTTGGCTCTGCAAATCACTTAATTCTATTGTTGGTTCTACAGATCACGTAACACTACTGTTGGTGCTACAGATCACTTAATGCTATTGTTGGTGCTACAGATCACTTAGTACTATTGTTGGTGATACAGATCACTTAATACTATTGTTGGTGCTACAGATCACTTAGTACTATTGTTGGTGCTACAGATCACTTAATACTATTGTTGGTGCTACAGATCACTTAATGCTATTGTTGGTGCTACAGATCACTTAATACTATTGTTGGTGCTACAGATCACTTAATACTATTTTTATTTCAACAGATCACTTACGTAATACTATTGTATCTGTTCTTGCAGTTGCCTAGTTTTATTTATATATTTGTTGTCGGTAACTGATTACCTACTCCACCTTCTGTGTTTAATTTATCGGATGCCCACATTTTCACTTCATATACAATTACATACTCAGTTTGTGCCTACGTTCACCGTCTAGTTCCATGCCTAATTCTTGCAACCAGACTGAAAGCTAAAGAAGGTTTTCTCACAATTTTCTTGTATAATTTTTCGTTTCTACTAACTTAAACTTAACATATATCATATATATTATTTCAGGACTCAAAAGAAGTGTCGCTATTGTCGCTCCCACCTCACAAGTTCGCACGTCCGCAATTTTTTTGTCGGTGTCTGTGGGGAATTATAATGTACTGTGTTGGAGTAGTATCCAGTGGTATACCATTTATAGTACTTTCCTGAAAATCGCTCGGGTGGCCCAAAAGTTGAAATACACATACACAACTTAGTGTTCTCAATAACCTAATTTTTTCTTTCTTAGGAAGGAAATATGCTGAATGATCCAGTCGTACCGCGCAGTAAACACTCCATCTCGGTTATAAAAACGAACCAGTTTATGCTGTATAGGGAAATAATCGCTATTTGTTCTGAGATCCGCACACAAAACACATAAATAAACTGTGTGGGCAGAACGTATAATTGTTGAATGTTAAACTGCCGGTATACATAATGACCACTCCGCTACAAAGGGTTAGTACATCTTGCAGTGCCTTTGACGTGGCTGTGTATCACGGTAGGAGACTCTTCAAGATGTCGGTGCCCTCACGCTCAGCTCAAGTTCAGATCAGTCACAGCACTCGCAGTTAGAGCTCTTGCAGCTATCGAGCAACGTTCATTTTGCTTTGATATCATTCAGAAAAGTAGCTATCGAAGATCTAGCAGTAGAGCTTCCTTGGGGCCAGATATTCTTCAGCAAATAAACTTCGCTCGGTTGAGCGTGACCGTTGGTATGAATAGACGCATTTTAATACAGACCCTGAATGTTTTCCGGGACCGCCAGCTTACCCAGACGGTTAGTCAGCCATCACAGTTTGGCCATGCATTTTGTTTTAAACAACGCCCGTAAGTTTCACAAATATAGTTAACTTTGATCTCTTACAAGGAAACCGGCTAGCCTGAGGCGTGTTCATGGATTGCCTCAGTACTAAGAAGCAAATTTCAGAGTATTATGTCCACTAGGCTAAAACCGCCTCCTTATGTCAACTACTCTACAAACGCTACCTTACGTCAACTAGTCTACAACTGCTTCCTCATGTCAACTAGTATACAACTGCTTCGTCATGTCAACTAGTCTACAACTGCTTCCTCATGTCAACCAGTCTACGACCGCTTCGCTATGTCAAATGGATTACAATCGCTTCCTTTCCAGTCCCATCCAATTCATGACTCTACCATTCGACGATGAGAGAAGCAGTAGCTCAGTTGGTTTAGTGACAAGACTTCGGGCTGGAAAACGGAGAAGTTGGCTTTCGATTTTTGTAAAAGACAATAGACTTCTTTTCTTTTCTCCAAACGTCTAGACCAGCTCTGGGGCCTTTCCAATACGTACCTGGAGCTCCTTCACTTGTGGTAAAGTTGATGGAGTGTCAGTCTGACTTGTGTGAATTGCTGACTTTAAGAATGAGCGGAGTCGTACGTGTGCTACACCTTTGCGCCTTAATGGTTATAGAAGGACACCTGTGCTGTTCGCGATTTGATGATGCAGAATGTATATATTGACACCAAACATCGTGTGTGTAGGCAACCGGCAGTAGTTCTGTCGGTATTACAGTGTGTAACAATACATACTGAAAGCAAACATTGAGTGTGCAGGCAATCGACAGTAGTTCCGTCGGTATTGTAGTGTGTAACAATAACTATTGACAGCACAAAATTTTTGTATAGGGAACCGACAGTAGTTCTGTTCGTATTGCACCGTGTAACAATACATATTGACAAAACATATCTTGTGTATAGGAAAACGGCTGCAGTTCTGTTGGTACTGCAGTGTGTAACAAAATATGTTGACAGCAAATATCTTGAGTGTAGGCAACCGGCAGTAGTTCTGTCGGTTTTGAAGTGTGTAACAATACATATTAAGAGCATACATAGTGTGCGTAGGCAACAGCCAGTAGTTCTTTCGGTATTGCAATGTGTAACAATACATATTGACAGCATATATCTAGTGTAGAGGCAAACGGCAGTAGTTCTGTCGGTATTGAAGTGTGTAACAATACATATTGGTAGCTTACATCTTGTGTGTAGGCAAACGGGAGTAGTTCTGTCGGTACTGCAGTGTGTAACAATACATATTGACAGCACATATCTTGTGTGTAGAAAAACGGCTTTAGTTCTGACGGTACTGCAGTGTGTAACAATACATATTCACAGCTAACATGGAGTGTGTAGGCAATCTGCAGTAGTTCTTTCGGTATTGCAGTGTGTGACAATATATATTGACAGCACACATCTTGTGTAAAGTCAACAGGCAGTAGTACTGTCGGTACTGCAGTGTGTAACAATACATACTGACATCACATATTTTATGTGCAGATAACCGGCAGTAGTTCTGTCGGTATTGCAGTGCGTAACAATAGATATTGACAGTACATATCTCGTGTAGAGGCAAACGGCAGGAGTTATGTCGGTACTGCAGTGTGTAACAGTACATATTGACAGCACATATCTTGTGTGTAAACAACCGGCAGTATTTCTATCGCTACTGCAGTGTTTAACAATACATATTGACTGCACCCATTGAGTGTTTAGGCAACCGGACTTAGTTCTGTCGGTACTGCAGTGTGTAACAATACATATTGACAGTAAACATAGAATGTGTAGGCAATCTGCAGTAATTCTGTCAGTATTGAAGTGTGTAACAATATATATTGTCAGCTTAACTCGTGTGTATAGGCAACCGGCAGTAGTTCTGTCATTACTGCAGGGTGTAACAATACATACTGTTAGCAAATATTGAGTGTATAGGCAATCGGCAGTAGTTATATCGGTATTGCAGTGTGTAAAAATATATATTGAGAGCAAACACCTTGTGTATAGGCAACCGGCAGTGTTTCTGTTGATATTGTAGTGTGTAACAATAAATATTGTCAGCACATATCTTGTGTGCAGACAACCGGCAGTACTGTCGTAGTGCAGTGTGTAACAATACATATTGATAGCACACATTCAGTTTGTAGGCAACCGGCAGTAGTTCTGTCGGTACTGCAGTGTGTAACAATGCATATTGACACCATACATTGGGTGTGTAGGCAACCGAAAGTAGTTCTGTCGGTAATGCAGTGTGCAACATTACATAATGAAGGCACACTTATCGTGTATAGGCAACCGGCAGTAGTTATGTCGGTACTGCAGTGTGTAACAATACATATTGACATGACATATCTTGTGTGTAGGCAAACGGCAGTAGTTCTGTCGGTACTGCAGTGTGTAACAATACATATTGACAGCTTACAGTGTATGTGTGTAGCCAACCGGCAATATTTCTGTCAGTACAGTAGTGTGTAACAATATATATTAGCAGCATATACTTTGTATATAGGCAACCGGCAGTACTTCTGTCCGTACTGCAGTGCGTAGCAATACATATTGGCAACAAACATCTTGTGATAAGGCAATCGGCAGTAGTTCTCTCGGTAATGCAGTGCGTACCAATTCATATTGACAGCACACATCGAGTGTGTAGGCAACCGACAGTAGTTCTGTCGGTACTGCAGTGTGTTTCAATACATATTCATAACACACATCTTGTTCAAAGGCAACGGGCAGTAGTATTTTTCTTACTGCAGTGTGTAACAATACATAATGACAGGGCACATCTTGTGCATAGTCAACCGGCAGTAGTTCTGTTGGTACTGCAGTGTCTAACAATATATATTGTCATCAGACATTGAGTTTGTAGGCAACCGACAGCAGTTCTGTCGGTACCGCATTGTGTAACAATACATATTGACAGCTTGCATCGTGTGTGTAGGCCACCGGTACTACTTATGTCGCTACTGCAGCCTGTAACAATAAATAATGACAGCTCATAACTTGCGTATATACAACCGGCAATAGCTATGTCGGTACTGTAGTGAGTAAAATTACTTATTGACATATCACATCTTGTGTATAGGCAACCGGCCGTAGTTCTGTCGCTACTGCAGTATGTAACAATACATGTTGACAGCATACATCGTGTGTTTAGGCTACCGTCAGTAGTTCTGTCTGTACTGCAGTGTGTAGCATATATTTTTACTGCCCCCATCTTTTTATAGGCAACCGGCAGTAGTTCTGTCGGTACTGCAGTTTGTAACATTACATATTGACAGCACACGTATTGTTTATAGTCAACCGGCAGTAGTTCTGTCGGTATTGCAGTGTGTAACAAAACATATTGGCAGCACATATCTTGTGTATGGGCAACCGACTGCATTTCTGTCGGTACTGCAGTATGTAAAAATACATGTTGACAGCACATATCTTGTGTGTAGGCAAACGGCAGTTGTTCTGTCGGTACTGCAGTGTGTAACAATACATATTGACAATTCATTTCTTTTGAAGGGGCAAACGGCAGTAGTTCTGTCGGTATTGCAGTGTGTAACAATACATATTGACAGCTCACAATGTGTGTGTAGGCACCCGGCAGTAATTTTGTCGTTAGTGCAGTGTGTAACATAACGTGTTGACAGCACCCATCTTGTGTATAGGCAACAGGCAGTAGTTCTGTCGGTACTGTAATATGTAAGAATACATATTGACATTTCATATCTTGTGTAGAGGCAACCGGCAGTAGTTCTGTCGGTACTGTAATATGTAAGAATACATGTTGACATTTCATATCTTGTGTAGAGGCAACCGGCAGTAGTTCTGTCGGAACTACAGTGTGTAACAATACATATTGACAGCTCACATTGAGTGTGTAGGCAACCGGAAGTAGATGTGTCGGTACTGCAGGGTGTAAAAATATATATTGACAGCCAATATCTTTTGTGTAGACAAACGGGTTTAGTTCTGTCGGTAATGCAGTGTGTAACAATAGATATTGACAGCCCACATTGAGTGTGTAGGCAACCGGCAGTAGTTCTGTCGATACAGCAATGTGTAACAATACATATTGACAGTAAACATGGAGTGTGTAGGCAACCGGCAGTAGTTCTGTCGATACAGCAATGTGTAACAATACATACTGAAACATACATCGTGTGTGTAGACAACCGTCATTAGATCTGTCGGTACTGCATTATGTAACAAAACATACTTACAGCAAATATAGTGTGTGTAGGCAATCGGCAGTAATACTTTCGTTATTGTAGTGTATAACAATATAAATTGACTGCACACATCTTGTGTATACATAACCAGCTGTAGTTATGTCGGTACTGCAGTGTGTAACAATACATATTGACGACGCAAATTGTGTGTGTAGGCAGCCGACATTAGTTCTGTCGGTACTGCAGTGTGTAACAATATATATTGACAGCATGGAGCGTGTTTGTAGGCAACCGGCAGTAGTTCCGACGTTACTGCAATTTGTAACAATACATATTGACAGCACTTATGTTGTGTATAGGCAACTGACAGTAGTCCTGTCTGTACTGCCATGTGTAGCAATACATATCGACAGCACACATTGATTTTGTAGACAAACCGACAGTAGTTCTGTCGGTACTGCTGTGTGTAACAACACATATTGACAGCACACATCTTGTTTATAAGCAACCGGCATTAGTTCTGCCGGTACAGAAGTATATAACAATACATATTGTTAGCACACATCTTGTGTATAGGCAACCGGCAATAGTTCTGTCGGTACAGCAGTGTGTAGCAATACATATTGACAAATCCCAACTTATGTATAGGAAACAGGCAGTAGTTCTGTCGGTACTGCAGTGTTTAACAAGATATTTTGACAGCACATACCTTGAATGTAGGCAACCGGCCGTAGTTCTTTGGGCACTGCAGTGTGAAATAATACATACTGATTACACACATTGGGTGTGTAGGTAACCGGCAGTTGTTCTTTCTGTACTGCAGTATGAAACAATATATATTGATAGCTTATATCATGTGTGTAGGCAACCGGCAGTAGTTCTGTCGGTACTGCAGTGTGTAACAATATTTATAGATAGCTTACAGCGTGTATGTAGGCAACCCGCAGTAGTTTTATACCGGTACTGCTGTCTGTAACAATACATATTGACAGCTTACATCGATTGTGTAGGCAATCGACAGTAGTTCTTTCGGTCCTGCAATTTGTAGCAATACATATTGATAGCTTACATCTTGTGTTTAGGCAACCGGCAGTAGTTCTTTCGGTACTGCAGTGTGTAACAATACATATTGTAAGCACACATCTTGTGTGTAGGCAACCGGCAGTAGTTCTGTCGGTACTGCAGTGTGTAACAATACATATTGGCAGCACACATCTTGTGTGTAGGCAACCGGCAGTAGTTCTGTCGGT
>Ga0123353_10005842_pt1 | contig 16261 bp, 9 predicted proteins | sample TergutLab28metaG_3_FD_92763 | JGI IMG/M metagenome (GOLD analysis project Ga0123353, IMG submission 92763) | Labiotermes labralis P3 segment gut microbial communities from Petit-Saut dam, French Guiana - Lab288 P3 | ecosystem: Host-associated > Arthropoda: Insects > Digestive system > Gut ... | reverse complement strand
GGGTGTTTGTGGTTGCGTTGGCACGCTTCTGGGCGATTAGGCTGTCGCTGTGAGGTACGGGGGGGGGGGGGGAGCCCGCAAAGGAACCCCGGAAACCCGCGGTCATCATAGCCACTGTTTCGGCAGACATTCTAACAACGCGCCTGAGTTCAAGCGTCGAATACCACAGCAGTTGTTGAGTTGCGATTGCCAGGTTATAGTCTTCAGGGGTTCCGACTGGGCGTGTGTCGTGGTTCGGTCTGTTTAATGGCCGGACCCTCATCCTGTCCAGTCCCAGGCAGTCGAAGTTGTGGTGGGCGAAGTGTCACTGGGACAGGTTTGTCTACGTGTATGAGTGTTGTAGTATTCTTCTATCAACATCATTCCACCAGTGCTTCGTATGCATTCACCTTTCCCCCAACACCCTATAAACTTAGCAATTGACAACGTCGTTGTAGAAGGCACAGTTGGGTTCAGCCTGGCGTCTCTGTCCTTGTGCTGCGCCTTCGGGAATAAATGCCAAGCTCGTTATATTCTTGTGTCCAACATTTCTTTCTCATCACAAATGTCTCCAAAAATCACATTGGCCTTATCTCATCTGAGTGTGCAGTTAGCTGTTTGGTTTGTCCCTAATTATCAACGGTTTCCAGAGAGTGGCTGGCGATAATATGTTGTTGTTGTGGTGGTGGTAGTGGTTGTTGTATTGCGATATTGTCTAGCGTGATTATGACACCAAGTGTGGCGCGCAGAGAACCATACCAATTAGTGACACCCCACCCCGGACCCCACCAAAGTACTTGCGTTTGATATGAATGTTATCTGGTGCCGGTCCGCTCAGCGTCCGGAGCGGAAGACCGACCTAACACGCAAATTGTAAAGGATATTAATTGCAGCCCTACAACTTGTATTGTTTGTTTTGATACCAAGTTTCTCGGACAATCAATACGTTGTATGTGTTGTGACCTATAAATGAAATTATGCTGCTAAAAGAATCTTTATCAGTATTGGTGCTGTCGTGCTGACAGAGGCATATGTGTTTAGCTGCTAACTGAAGTCCAGTGGCAACCGCGTGTGCTGTAAACTTACGAAAACATGCATTTGGCTACGCGCACGCACACACGCGCGCGCAAGCACGCACGCACGCACTGAGAGCCCGCTCGCTTGTTTCGTATGATTCTCACAATAAATACCGATGTTTTCCCTCAACAAAATGAACGAATTGCTGTGTACAATGGACATGGACTATATTATTTGTAATTAATTTTTGTACACGTGTGTATTTTAGGTGATTTGTACACGTGTGCAATTTAGGCAACGAAGAAGTGCTACATAGAATCAAAGAGGAAAGGAACATCTTACATGCAACTTTTACATACATCATAACACATATAAAGGCTAACTGGGTTGGTCACATCTCAAGTAGGAACAGCCTTCTAAAACACGCTTGTCGAAGTAATGGTAGAAGGGAAGAGAAGGCGAGGAAGAATAGTTAAGCAGCTGCTGGATGGCCTTACGCAAAAGAGAAGAAGCTGGAATTTGAAAGCGGAAGCTGTGGATTGCACAGTCTGGAGAAAAGGCTTTGGCAGAGGTGATGGACCTGTCGCAAGGCATACTAGGAAATGAATTAATGGGTAATTTAGGGAAATGTCAGTATAGACAAGGTTAATGATTATTACCTACGGTTTTTGCAATGTGTCTCGACACAGCCGTATGACTAGCGCTTCCTGCAACTTGTCGCCGCCCTTGCATCAATTCTTTTTGCATGCATGCATTATTTCATTCATCAATAGATGCATAACGCACATACACACTTTCATGAATAAATAGTAAATAAATGCCTATATACACAGGCCTACATACATATGCATTTGTTCATACATCGATCAATTACACAGGCTATTTGAGGAGGTCGCCAGGAGCAGCTGTTGTATCGCCCGTGTAGGCCTGCTTACTGAACGGAAAGAATCGCTTGACACGTTCATTTCCATTACTGGAATACATAATGTCTTATTATTAAGCGCAATATGTGGAGTTTCCAGAGCCCATAAGTTGTAACTAACCAAAGACCAACAGAACCCAATAGAGAATTATGAATATATAATGTATCAGTCAAACACAACAAATTTTAATATGTTATTTTATTATTTAGGGCAACATGCTTTTAGACACTATCTGCAGTGTTGAATGGTTGATTACTCCATTTAACATTGGAGATAAGAGTCTAAAAAAGTTCAACAAGATTATAATATAAACACAAGGAAGATGTCACTTTCCAAGCGCAACATCATTGCATAGTCAAATTTTAACGTTTTATATACTTTTAAGTAAATCGTAACAATATATATATATATATATATATATATATATATATATAACAATACCCAACGTTGTCTACGACAACACATTTCAAATACGTACGTTTAACTTCTTTCATATACCGGTTAAAATTTTAGAACCAAAGTATTCTAGTTGTATAATAAGAACTTATGGCAATTGTATTTATACATAGTTATGTCAAGAATTTAAGCATTTGGGATCCCACAATGCATTTTAAACATTGTTAAGTAAGGATCTGTATTTTAGAAGGGACTGAAGATGACTCTATAAGAGTCGAAACATGTTGCCCTAAATAATAAAATAACATATTAAAATTTGTTATGTTTGACTGATACATTATATATTCATATATGTGTTAAACACTCCGGGATGGCAAATATTAAAAAAAAAAAAACAAATTAACTCGCGCTATATGTAACCAGCCAGCTGTCAGAGCAGAAATTTATTCCTAAACTAATTCCCACGTTGTGGTAGCATGCTGCGTGGTTAGGGCAGTCACAGACCACTGGGTTAGTGTGGTGCAATCATCTTCGGTTAAATGGTGGTATTTTAGGTTACTGAAACCCTGTAGGGTCACTAGACGTTTCCAGCGCTTCGGAGGAGCGTCATGCTGCTGCATGTGACCGAATCCGGTTCAGGTGGACGCTGAAGTGACAGGAGGGGTGGGTGGGTCGATTGTGTTGGAAGGTTGCAAGGATTGTAGCCAGTCCGTGGTTCTTCTTGGCCACAATTCTTGTAAGCTTCTGGTATAGGAACCGATCATTTCAGTGTCTACCTGAACCTAATTCACTCACCGTGAAGCTGAAGGTAACACAATTGTCCGACACGTCGAATCAGCTTATCATTTTAATTGAATGTGGTTGTTATATTTAATGACAGTTCTCATTTGAGACCCTTGTGCGACCAGTTGGGTCATTGCGCTTGCGTAGTCTTGAGTGGGGAAACGCTAGATTCTTCTTTTCAGAAAAATGTCCATCTTTAAGAGGCTTTCAATTACGTTTCGACGGACGTGTTTTAAAATGCGATAGAAGCTGTTCACGTTATCCTGAAGTCCGCCCACCAGGCTGTGCGGACGTCACAGGCCGAGCGCTGATGTGTGTTGTGGGGAGCAAAATGGTGCAGCCGAGATAATGTGGTGATGCTTGAGTAGTGTGTGGTTAATTGTCCTGCGTTGCGCAGTGAGCTGTTCGTTATTATTAGTAGGCCCTACTTATCTAAACAATGACACTATCAGCTTACTATTTGACGCCTTTGCTAGGCTACTAAACATAGCGTGATTACACTTTCTTCCACTGGTTTTTTTTATGTGGATTAGTTTTTACCGCTTTCATAGGTGGTAAACTAAGGATAACTAACAGTTTGTTAAGGTACTCTCAAAGTTCAACAGTGTTGATATCAAATCCCGCCATTGGATGCGATACTAAGCTATTCCCATCGACTTCCCATCCCCACTACATATCTCCCTAGGCTCATCACAACATCGCTTCGATTTGGCAGCTCGTATTCTAAGTAGACCATTTTCCAGGGACACCCCTCTAAAACCGTATATATCTATTCCTGTTAGTTTGGTCCTAGCCATCGTGCTCTCCTAGATTTCGCTAATCCAAGAAATACCAGGCTAACGGGATATATATATATATATATATGTATATATATGGGCCGGGTAGCTCAGTCGGTGTAGGGACTGACTACGGTCTGGACGATCCGGGATCGAATCCCGGTGGGGACGAGATTTTCCGCCCATCCAGACCGGCCCTGGGGCCCACCCAGCCTCCTGTACAATGGGTACCGGGTCTTTCCCGGGGGTAAAGTGCGGCCGGGGCGTGCAGCTGACCACTCACCCCCTTCTGGTGCCGCGGTCATGGAAGAGTACCTCTACCCACCCTTTGGGCCACACCGGGTCTGTAATGGAAACACTTTACCTATATATATATATATATATTCCGTGGCGCTGGAACCCAATGGGGGGCACGGTCTCCTCATTCTTGACGTTTCTAGATCACAGACAACGACGCACCACACTCGGTAGGACTTCTCTGGACGGGTGATCGTCCTACCCAGAGACCTCTCCCTGAAAACACAAAACACTCACAAGAGAAAAACATACACGCCCCCGGCGGGATTCGAATCCACAATCCCAGCAAGAGAGCGGCACCAAACCCACGCCTTAGACCGCACGGTCACTGTGGTCTGCCTATAATTAAATATTGAATGTTATTCTGACTTGACAGTTTTGTAGGGTTACGATAATAGTATTGCCGAAGACGACTAGTTAGTGATAAAACATGATGGTCCTCCGTATATCTTTGTCATACCAAATTTATTAAAAGTCGCTGAATTAGTGTGCAGAAATGAGAAACTGAATTAGGAGACAGCCCTTTACAGACAATTCAGTAATAAATTAATAGGCCCAATGAAATGACGCCTCGTTTATGGTATTTTACACAGTACTCGTGTGTACAGCAAAATACCGTCATAGCCGGCGACAGTTGTGACGCCAAAGCAAAGTAACCAGGGAGATGCAAAAGTGGAGAGATGCATCCATTGTGGAGAAAATAAACAGAAATTTTGCGAAGCTAATCACGTTATATAGGCCTATAATAATGCGTAGCCATCAATAATTTTCCACGTGGGCTGTCAGCATTCCGCTGCCTCAGTCCATTCGAAACTTGCAAAGTAGACGCAGTGAAAACCAAACTTTTCGCTTGTAAACATGGATTATGTGAAGTTAGAAAACCGACCCGTCGTCATGTTCCCTACGTAAGAAAGGAATAGGTTAAACGTGATTCGTGAAGGGATGTTGGCTGTTCATGCTGATACTGCTTCTTCTAAATGGGAAGTGAAATACTGAGGTACAGCATGCATCGAATATAATTCTTGCCTTGAAAGGCCAGCTATTGCTCCATAAATGTGCCAGAGAGCTGAAGATACGGACATTCAGGACAGGAATTTGAAAGCGCGAGCGATTACCCGAGAACGAAATGTGTGGGAATGTCTGTTCTGGCCGTCCTCCATGACTACCTCCTTTTGCCGAATGTCAGTTGTCGCTACGTTCCGAGAATGCTATAAACAGAATTTTGGAATGTATGAACCGAACCCACAGTGATTATTGCTAAGAATCTTTGCATGTGACGAGACATGGATCCATCACTGGGATCCTGAAAGAATATAGAAGAAGTCCACCACAATCATCAGTTGGAGTGATTATGGCCACAGTGTTTTGGGCTTTGGATGGAAGTTCGCTTGAAAATTTCATGCAGCACAAGACGATTATCACGGATGCTGCTGTGCTGCTTGATTTAAAAGTGGTGGTCAGTGAAGGACGAATTGGAAAGGTGACGTGCATGCCCTGCATCCTCACAGCGATGCTTCTGTACACAAATGACGAAAAGCAGTCCCTCTTGGAAAGGTCTGGGGGTTTGAGGAATTGAGCTATTCCCACTTCAGTCCACACCTTGCACCAGTGATTGTGTCTAATGTGATACTTTAAGGAATGCGTATTTAGCCGTCAGTTTTAAATCACTGGTACATTAAAAATGTGTTTTTATTGGTTTTGGAACCAGAAGAAAAACTGATGTTTTCCTGGGACTTTTCCTCTACCCGTTAAATGTAGGAAGGGCGCTGACCTCAAGAGATTAAATACTGAGAAATATTTTTAAAAAAAATTGCTCCACCCCCTACTAATGCATGACTCGGTAGATTTTTTACTACTGTATCTATATGTAACGCTTTTGTATATAGAAAAATATTTTAAATGTCAGATACATGTCATAAGTGAGTGTGTATCTTGTTTGGTCTACTGTTTGAGTATTTCGTAGGACGATCTTGGGTCTCGATTGGGGTTGTATGTAATGATGTAGTGTTGGTATGGTACGGAAGAAAATCAGATTCGGCCGTCGTCTGTGTCAGTAACTTGGCGTATCTTACCAGCATTTGTAATTTAGGCCCGTGTCCGAATGAATGATTTGAAAGCTGCAATCAGCGGTACACGGCGCTATGTGACTGTTATGTGTTAACGCTTCTGTTCCCATCCATTCCCCGTGTGTGTCGCCTGCTGCAGCTATATGCTGTCCTGTTTTGATTTCCGTATAGAGCATAGCTGGAAAACATTACATTATATATTGTTTTCCTTTCCTCGCCTCACGAAAGTGCCCATGTCATAATGATGTAGAAGTTGTACACGTTCTGTGTATGGCTGTCAGTCATGCAACTATGTGTTCAGACCACGGGAATTAGTTTGTCGTTCATCATGCCGTCGGTAGACAACGTTACTTCCCAAGTCACTGAAACTTATTGGCCTGTGCAACCAATGTGTTAATTTCTGTGCGCATTCACTTGCCACGCCGTATGTGAGCGCATGTGTGTGTGTGTGTGTGCGCGCGCATGCGTGCTCGGAACTATTAAGGTGTAAGGTGTGAGGATATGAACGACCAATGCAGCAGGAAGTAAGAAGGTGCTCAACAATCCCATAACTTTTAATCCCGATAGGCCTAGCTGGTCACAAGCGCCGCTAGAGAGTACTGTGTGTTTGTTTGTGGTGTTTCAGTTACAGAATGGGGCTCGATTGACCGGATTCGATTCCCGGCAGGTATTCTTATATTTCACACTGCCTGAATGTCTTCTTTCCAATGGGAACCGATAGGTCTTTTCTTTGGGGGCAGTGTTGCCTCGAATATGAAACTAGCCACCCAGGCACATTTTTGCCAGAAGGTAAGAGTTCCTGGACGTGTAGTTTAATAACCACGTCCCATATGCCCCCCATAGAGTGGTATTAAAAAAATAGGGGCTCGTATTATGTACCCGTACGTACACGTGTGCATGCTGCCATGAGATGGTATTAAAATTCGGGGAATTTTTTATATACCCGTACGTACGTGTGTGCATGCTGCCATGAGATGGTATTAAAATCCGGGAATTTCTTACATACCCGTACGTACGTGTGTGCATGCTGCCATGAGATGGTATTAAAATTCGGGGAATTTTTTATATACCCGTACGTACGTGTGTGCATGCTGCCATGAGATGGTATTAAAATTCGGGGAATTTTTTATATACCCGTACGTACGTGTGTGCATGCTGCCATGAGATGGTATTAATATACGGGGAATTCGTTATATGCCCCTACGTGTGTCTGCATACAACCGTGAAGGGCGAAAGAAAGAAAGAAGGGGGGAGGGGAAGTAAAGAAACAAACAGCCTGACTGACAAGGAAACGAACAAACTGCTGGCAAAAGGCCTGTTGTTCAACATTCACGTCTCGTTCGTCGTTCAAGTCCACCCCCTCCTCCTCCCCCCCAAACCCCCACCCCGAAACATGAGCTTGTATGCTGCAAAGAGCTGTAATACCGACGCACCACTCTTGTAAGAAGTGCACTAAATTGCTTCATTGGTCCTTACCTTATACAAGGATTTCTTTTTGCGCTCCGGAAGTGACGACACGATGATGCCCAGCTGCTAGCAGATGAACACGTGGACCAGTCATTCAAACGCACTTCATTCATAGCCGTTCGCTCACATTACTAGAGGGTTGTTTATTCGTTCCCTGCTGTGATGGGCTTGATATGAATGCTACCCTCTTTATCATGATCTCAATGCTTGGAATGTGTTCATTCTCATAAATGTCACCCATAATGTGATGTCTTCATTTGTTCGTATCATTTCGACAGCTATGAAGTCATTTATATGATGATCTACGGAGAGATTGTTCACTTGAATGTAGGACAGAAGTCTAGACCTAAATCTTTTCTGGCTTTGGAATCATTGTGTCTGTGTTTCGGTAGAGACAAAGGAGTGGCATTTCTACGCATTATCTTGCAGATGTATTACAAATCCAGTTGTTTCAACAGAGGTCCCCCTGTTCTGTATATTCTTACTTAATAGAATTGATTCCGTTGTGTCTTAAAAAAAACAGTCAAAACATTATTAGTCTTAACACAACGGTTTTTTTTATTTAAAAACTACATGTTTCGGTATATTTATTGAACATCATCGGGCAGACAATCTTTTAAGGCACGCAAAAGACGCAATGTGCAAAATATAATGTTTTTGTGGGATACAACACTTTTTATAATATTAATATTATATTCCCACTATTATAATTCGGCTACTTAATTACTTACTTACTTACTTACTCACTCCATGGTGTAGAGTCCTTCTTGAGAAGCTAACTGGTTTGCAGCTAGTCAAGAAATTCCCCGCATTTTATGGAACCCGAAAGTTCGTTACCGCACTCACAAGCGTCCGCCACCTGTCCCTATCCTGGGCCAACCCAATCCAGTCCACATACCCACATCCCACCTCCTACTATCGACCAGATATAACGTTACAGTTTTATTAGAAACAAAAGTATTTTAAAACTGTGGGATCCCACATAAAACATGATGTTTTATATGTTGCTTTTTTATCTGTCTCTTAATTATTGTAATTTTGGCCTGATGATGGTCGATAATTAGAAAGAAATCTGTAAATTAGTGCTATAAATTATACTTTAAACTGACGGTGTTTTATAGCATCTAATGAATTGATTATATAATCATGATTGGTGGGTGTAGGTAAGAATTTGGAAGGAGGAGGTCGTGGCTATTGTCGAGATACTCTCCTGGCATTCGTCTGAGGAGAGTGAGAAAGACAGTGCAAACGGTATGACAGTTTGAAGTAGGCACACTGACGTTCGAACTCAGTACACCTGGAATGGCGGCAAGGGTGGCAACTCGTTACGGGCTCTGAGGCCCACCCAGTGTCCTGTACAATGGATACCGGCTCTTTCATGGGGGTAAAGCGGCCGGAGCGTGGTGCTGACCACCACCCCGTTCTAGCACCGAGGTTGCGAATGGGTTTGGCACAATACCTTCGCCTCCGTTCTGTTCCTGCATATAGGCATGTCATTGGGCAACCTTTACCTTTAACATTACGTTTTCCTTACATCTTGAATACTCTTCTAAAGCATTAGAGGTCTCATGATTCGAAAATTTAGTGGCTTTAAAAAAATACTCTTTCGTAACCAGCTGGTTTCCGTTAGTGGTTATCATCTATGAAACTTTTTAAATGTACGTGATGTATCTTATGCGTATTGGACCGTGCATCGTCTTGATATTTGAATAAATCCGAGTGCAGGCTGAACCACTAGTGGTTCAGCCTGCACTCGGATACCACATCACCAACAGCCAATCCCGCTACATAACACCAACACGCCTCAAGTCAGCCTACACAACAACGCAACAAGTAGTCGCAAGCTCCCGAAGATGGATGTATTAACATCTGAAACATGTTGAGCAGTAAATTGACATAATAAAGCAAGTGTCATCAAGTTGGTCTACCTTTATTCAAGTACGTGATGTAGTTAGGGCCACTGGACATATAAAGGCCTGCACGGGAAGGTAGAAATGAATTTTCAGACGTTACCTACCACGTGACATCGAAGTCACTGTGACTCATTGCATCGTGTATGCGTGTGTGTGTGTGTGTGTGTGTGTGCGCGCGCGTAAAAGACTTCCTTCATCCTGACGCTGTGTGCGTCGATGAACGTTTCGTAGAAATGTGAAATCTGACGATACCCAGGCACGCGAGTTCTGCTGCTTGATGTCGTTTTCGAGGCACTACAATGCAGTTGGCCAGTAAATGGCCTGAAAGTAACATTTTTCATTATTTAACTCTTATTGTAGGACTTAAATGGTCAAGTATTTCCAGTTCTGATCAAGTATCAGTTCATTGAAACCATTCCGAAGTTGTGAGCGACAGGTGGGAACCTACTCTTAATAAAGCTATATAACCCAACCCAGCTCATCAGTCGTTTCGCATGTCTTAATCTCAGGGAATCTAAGTGTTCTAAGTAGCAAATCGGGAATAAATAACTGTACGCCATGAAGTATTCTTCGTATTATTTCCCCAGATTATTAAAGTTTACAGATGTTTGCGTGTATGGAGGCGTTGAAAATCCATGCACTATTAGCCTCGGTATCATGTACACGACTTCTCACATCCTGGGTAGGAAACGTACTACTTTCTTACGTTAAGGTTTCAAACTAGCACAGTTCAAATCCCCCCCCCCCCCCCAAATATTTTTACTCTTCCTAATTGGCTAACTGTTTAAATCCCACTAGCCCCTAATAGAATCAACAGTCAAAATTTGAATACTTTGTTTCTATTGGCTCACTTACGTAAGGCTGTTTACGTATGGTACTAGCATAATCTCCCCATGTCTTACTGGTCTTCTCTCACTCTCTCTCTCTCTCTGTCACCCTCTCACTCTCTCACTCTCTCTAACCCTCTATCCCTCTAAGCTGCTATACAAATCCGTTACACTCGCCATTCCACCCAAACTAAATTACTAATTAAAACAAATCCATCCAATCTATCAAATGTATAACTTCAACACCTCATAAAACTTAAACTAAATATAATGGTTATAGCTAATTAACGAATGGGACTGTGCAGAGTTGCTTATCGCTAACTCGCCTGACCTTCTTTGGAAAGGTACGCTCTTTGGATACCGGACGAGCCGTGAAATATCATTGCTGCAAATTTTTGTGGTTTTCCTCGGTGCTTGAAGAATAATACCGGGTTGTGCTCTGACGACACGCCACGGTCGTTTTTGTCTGACGTCATCGACAAACGTGTCGTTAAATAATCTTAGGTTCAGCTAGTCTGACATATAGCTTTAGTTACTTTGATAGTATGAACTGTTGATAAACAAATATAATCGGTTGTTCTGAATGCCCCTTATGGTTAGACACACTGTTAGGCGGGGTGTAGTATGGAACTGTGAAAAATAATTGTTTTTATGTAGGCCTCTTTCATTAGTTTAATTTGTATTAGCGACAGATTATAAGACTGGCAGTTGAATAACATGTCAGCGGGGTTATTTTTGTCCAGTAGGGAAACTTGAAGGAGTCCAAAAACGCACTGGCAAATTTGGTCAGGAAACTTGAAGGATTACGGCCACTTTAATGACCTAGATAGACATGGATGGGAGGGTAATGCTAGAGTGGATTTTAAATAAATGAGTTGCAAGTATTTTGATTAGACTCATCTAGCTGAGGATAGGGCACCAGTGTTTACCGGTTGTGCAGACGCCGATTTTTGTCGAGCTGGGTTGCTATTAACTTTCAAAGAAGGGCTGTACTCCGTGCAGTTGTATACAAAATTATTAGTAGGGCGTTTGATGACGCAGTGTCAACTGACGATGTTATTCTCTCGTTCGAGGTAAAAGGTAAAAGTAAAGGTAAAGTTCACCCTCGAACAGGCCACGAAAGCCCAGAGGGGGAGTAGGGGTATAGGTCTACTCTTTCTTTAACCTCGGCGTTAGATGGGGTGGGTGGTCAACGCCACGCCTCGGCCGCTTTACCCCCGGGAAAGTCCCGGTACCCATTGTGTAGGAGGCTGGGTGGGCCTCAGAGACGGTCTGGAGGGGCGCGGAAAATCTCGCCCCCACCGGGACTCGATCCACGGACCGTCCAACCCGTAGCGAGTAGCTTACAGACTGTGCTATCCCGGCTGCCCCTCGTTCGAGGTATTAGTAGTAGAGGAACGATGTGTCCTGGCACGTGGGTCGGCTGCTCCGGTACCTTCACATGCAACAGTCGGGCCTGCTTTTGTACGGAAGGCCCAAAACCTGGTCGAAACGCCGTGCATCGGCATTGGTACTATATGTTTTAATTCCTGGAAACCTCATCGCACGTGACCCCGTTGTTTGCTCGACACCCTGTCGCCTACTTTGATGAACATCTGTAGAACAGTTTTATGTTCTGCTTCGGATTCGCGAGTCTTTTGACCGGAAGTGACAAGAGTGGGGTGGGTCATATATACAGATCCTAGCACTTCTTTGTTGGAGTTTCCGGTTGGCGAAGGAAAACTAAACGTTCCCCCCACCAACCGCCTTCATCGTGTTTGTTGACTCAACGGTATGCGGGGCTGCCTGCTCTCCAGGATGATGTCGTGCTATTCCAGTAGACGAGGCGTTACGTTACGAACAGGCACTGTAACATGGCGCGTAATAGCTATGCTCTGGTGTCCGTCGAGTTGGGAGAGCGACAACAGAAGGTATATAGCCTGATGTCACTTGGGGTACGTCATACGTCTCTCTCTGAGGTGCCGGCTTCGAATATCTGATATACCAACGATACACTTCGTATTTAGGCGCGTTCGCAAAATATCTTCCATCTGTCCGTCTGCCAGCACGGAGAAACTCATCTTCCACTGCACGGCTTTTTGCTTAACTTCACCTAGGTTCTATCTTACTTAAACCTGTCAATAATGTTCAATTTCCGTTAAAATCGGACAAAAATCAAGGCACTGTACATGAAGAGCAATGTACATTTATGAAATTGGTCCTTCCAATGGAGACAGCGTGCTGTGAGGTACGAGCTGAGGCCGAAGAAACAGTTGGAAATTCTCACACATAAAATGCGAGCATGGGCGAATCTAAATGGGTTCATCAAAGCAGAGCGGAGCAGAATAGCCCGTTGTTAGCATAAGAAGAAAGCTATAGGAAGAATAATAGAACGAAGGCGCGAGAAGCGATACGCCCTACGTTCATTTACTGACCTGTTCTGATATTGTGTCGTGACATTCACCACTGCCACCGAATTTGTAATTCGTCATTCACTTTCCTCCTGCAGTTAATACAGCGTCTTCAAATAATAAAATAAACTTCTTTGGACACTTCACGTGTAATCACTTCTCGGTACATCATTACCTTTAATGGCTAGTTACTTCAAACCATTTAACGAAATCATGGCTACAACTGAAGTTACCCACTATTCGTGTTCCTTAATCGTCAAGACAGTGCGTGAACCTAAGGAAGCCTTCGCATTTAAAACACTGACGCATTACCGAATCGTGACACTCCTGGTGGCAGAATTTTGTGCACACAGATTGTGCAGTAACGGAATAAAAACAGCATTTATTGCATCTTGGCCTGCATCTGTAGGAATGCGTAATGCGTATTTCGTTCATGGTGCTTGTTAATGCTACGATCTGATCGTTGTTAAAGTGGGAAAAGATCTGTCTGGGAAATGGATGGTGTTTAGGTTATTTATCGACGAAGATTCGTCTACATAAGAAAGTGAGGTTCTATGTTCTGTGATGATGATAACCGTCTTCTGTAATGGCCTGCCTACTGGTATGGTTGGTGAATCCATTTACTCCTGTGTTGCATGCAGCAGTTTTCTCTAAACCCTTGGTACAAGCGCACCGGTCTGTACGACTTCACTTCCCAGAATATTTAGATTCTAAGTGTAGGAAATCAGCCACCATATGCAGCCAAAAATTTCAATATCTTCTACGAGTCAATAATATAACAATCAATAAAGCACGAGTGTTTGAGTTCCGGTGTTCTCCTGACAAGTATTTTGCTGTCATTTCCACCAAGGACGGATGACCAACGCAACTGTCAGAATTCACACATCGGGCCATGATCAGTCGATCGAATCGACAGCATGACAGCCAGTACAAACACGAACGATGTATTTGCTGCTGTAATTTAAATCTCGTAAATCAAGATAAAAAATGACCAAGGAAGTTGGTAAGGTTAGAACTGACTGCCGACCTACGTAAGTTTTAGTAAATGGGGTTAACACAAGGGTACTCAAGTTGGTGATCAAGTTTGTATAGAGGCAAGAACTGCTTATGTGATTTTGTTAGACATTGTGATTTCAGATGCAGCAAGCCACAAGTAACACGTCCATATGTTGAGATCAAGGTCGCCTCATTATGACTGCTGTTCCAGAATTATAAATGCTTTCCATACTTTATTTCGTTCTTTTTTAGTCTGACCTCTTTTTACATATTCACTGTAGGTGCAGAGGGTTATTGTTGCACCCGATCACACTCGGTGACACACACACACACACACACACACACACACACACATTCACACTCGGTAGGACTTCTGTGGACGAGGGGTCGTCCCGATGCGGAGACCTCTACCTGACAACACACAATACTCACGAGAGACAGCCATCTGTGCACCCGGCGGAAGTTTTCCCTACCCAGAATATTAACAATATCATAGAGTCTGGAGCAGATAGTTTTGCGTTGTTTATGAATTACCTGTTAATTGGGTTAAGCAGTGAATTATTGAAGTTTTGAAGAGCAAAGCAGCACATTAAATTATAATGTTGTCATCTTAGGCCATTCCTTTGTCCATAAGTGTTTGTTACATTGAAATTCTTTGTGTTTTAGTTATCATAATGATAGGTGGAAGTTGTTCTTGTGAGAGACTATCAGTGCTACTATGCTACATACTACAATGGGGGCGTTATGAAGACTTGATTTGCATAGTCTCATATTAATATTTAGCAACATTTACAATTTAGTGTAGTGAATATTTTTGTGCGCCTTATTCTGTATATAAGTTATAGTGCCATCGCCGAAAGTAAAATTCATCTCAGTTTAATTTTCACATGTGTTAGCGTTAGGAACTTAAAGCCCTAGTCGATGTATTTTAATCACTTTGTTTCATGCTGTGACAGCTGTAATTCATTTATCAAAGTTTTATAATTTAGTCACTATGGACAGTCTAAGGAATTCATAAATTAGTGATTGTAATTAAAATTAAGGATGTTGGAGGTAATTAACTTGGTCTGTTGCAACTTATAGTTTCGATCTGCATCTGTGTATGAAATGCGCATACTTGTTTGGGTTACTCAGTCCTCTCCTTTTTCGCTTCTGTGCCATGAAGCTCATCTTTGGTCTGTCGTCTTCCCATCATTTACTTGTCAAGAACAAGAAGCATGGGAGTAATATTTGAATTTCTGCAAGGTTCGGCCAGTAATGAGACTGTTATCCTGTTGTTCCTGTACAGATTCTCTCTGCCGTCTTTTCACGTAGGTTGGGTTTTGCCCAGCGCTTTGTAAATAAGGCAGCCATTGAGGACTTTGCTTGTAAATCCGCCGTGTGATTCTCTCAAGGCGATGGGTCCCGGACATCGTTCGGCCACCTAGCCGTGCGATCCTTTGGACTTTGCCGTACCTGGTGTGGGTCGTCTGTCTGTAAGGAGCCATGACTCAATTTTGTACCCCTACTTGGCCTTTCTATATGAAACCAGGACTAGAATCACACACCCCAGACTAATATGCTTGTGTTGGTGAGTATCAGGAGGGGCTCGAACTAAGACGGATTGGCTGAATGACTGTTCTTCGTAGTGTGACTTATGCTGATTCGGATGAAGTTAACCCGCGAACAGTGTAGCCGGAGATTTTAAGTAACCCGAAGTTATTTAGATGTGCTTACGTAAGAACCACCACGGGACCATAAACTGATATCCTTTCCTTGTTGGTTGGTTTGTACCAAATAATCCATTCATATTTGAGGTTCTTTATGACATTTCGTAACCCCTTAGTTCTTAAGGTAGGCAACCTGTCACGTATATTGAGACAGAATGATTTCATTCCTATATGGCGGCGAATAGCTCATTTTGATCGAAATTGATTCCTTGCGTTCCATGAACGACGGTGTGCCAATATGAGGCTCGCAAGGCAGTATGTTCAGGGGATCCTTTCTTCTGGTATATGACACTTCCTCATTGGCTTATCAGTTCCCGAAGTTTCATAGCAACAAACTGCCTTCGAAACCCATACCCCAGTGACGTGGTGTCATCACCAAAAAAGCGGCGTCATCAAAAATGCCTCTAACTTTTCCCGGAATTACTCGTAACTCTGATGTCGTGCCGGCATTGTTTGCGGTGTTTGGCGCGCGGTGGCACAGGTGGTTGAGGCGCTGTGCTACAAGCGGGTTCGATTCCCGATATTTCATTGACAATCCTACCTGTCGCACTTAGACCCAGGAGTCGATTCAGCTTTTTAAAAGAAATGAGTACGGGGGGGGGGGGGGGAAAAAGGAGCCCATATTTTGGACAATAAAACCTTACCCGCCTCCTTGCCGGGTTTTATGATAAAGTGGGGGGATTGATTCACGGGCCCAAAAGCCCTACACAGCACTATGGGGG
>Ga0123353_10005841_pt1 | contig 16262 bp, 6 predicted proteins | sample TergutLab28metaG_3_FD_92763 | JGI IMG/M metagenome (GOLD analysis project Ga0123353, IMG submission 92763) | Labiotermes labralis P3 segment gut microbial communities from Petit-Saut dam, French Guiana - Lab288 P3 | ecosystem: Host-associated > Arthropoda: Insects > Digestive system > Gut ... | reverse complement strand
TGACTCTGTGATACATTTTGCGGGGCTGAAGGCGGTCGGGGAGTCCGTGGTGCAGCCGTGGCGGTACTATGAGACGAATGTCGCGGGGAGCCTGAACCTTTACCGGGCGATGTCGGAGGCGGGCGTGAAAAAGCTTATCTACTCGTCGTCGGCGACGGTCTACGGGGCGGATTGCCCTGTGCCGTATACCGAAGACATGCGGCTTTCGGCGCCAAGCCCTTACGGGTGGACGAAGCTGTTCAACGAGCGGATACTTACGGACCTCTGCGCTGCGGACGCCGAATGGTCGGTCGCTCTGCTCAGGTATTTCAACCCGGGCGGGGCGCACGAAAGCGGCGTCATCGGCGAGGACCCGAATGGCGTCCCGAACAACCTGCTGCCGTATGTGGCGAAGGTGGCGGCGGGGGAGCTTGAGCAGGTTCGTATTTTCGGGGACGACTACGATACGCCTGACGGGACGGGGCTGCGCGACTACATACATGTGATGGATCTTGCGCGCGGGCATGTGCTGGCGCTGGAGTTTATTGAGAGCGGCGTGGGGGCCAGCGATGGCGGTGAGGACACTTGCCGCGGCGGGGGGGCTGTGGCGATCAACCTCGGGACCGGGAAGGCGACGAGCGTGCGCGAAGTGATCGCTGCTTTCGAAAAGGCCTGCGGGCGGGAGCTTCCGGCGGCAGTCGCGCCGAGGCGGGCCGGCGACCTGGCCGCGACATACGCCGATGTCAGCCTCGCGAAGGAGCTACTCGGGTTTGAAGCCGTGCGCGGCATCGACGAGATCTGCGCCGATGTCTGGCGCTGGCAGCAAAACGCCGCGAAAGGTTGGAAACCTGAAGATTTGTAAATAATATATCAATTGATAAATAATGCTTGCATTCTTATCATATATATGCGATACTTCTTATAAGGCATAAGGAGGACGACCGGCGATTGACTGAAAGCAGAGAAGCGGTTTCCGCGTTTTTACAAGAGTTACAAAGCGTGTTACGTTCGGAGGCCTTTGACTACCAAAGGGATTTAGATATACTGCGCAGCAAAAAAACTGATTCCGATAACGCCGGTTATACAACTATAGAAACACTGGAGGCTTTAGGTTTTAACAATAAAGACGTATATGAGGAGCTATTGGGATTAACCGAACGGGACTACAAGGAAACGCAAATTGACGACAAAGACTCAAGGCTGCCAAAGTTTTATGCGTTTGGGAAAACAATCGAATCGCGGGAAGTTTACATCAAGGTAAAGATAAGAGATCGCGAGAGGGGAAAAGTGTTTTGTGTTTCATTCCATTTCGCGAGATATTCGATAGTAAAGCCATATGTATAGGAATCAGGGGGATTATTATGGATCGAATAATTAAAATTGAAAAATGCCAACATGATTGCCCTTTGTGTGATGAGGTACACGAAGTAGAAAAGATTACAAGAATCATATCATCAAAAATAAAGGATTGTGTTGTAGAGCATGAGGAGACTGTGCTCAGATGCCCTGTAAACGATGAGGAATGGTATTACGGCAAAATGTTGGATGATAGCTTAACTAGTATGCGAAACGCATATCGAATTAATAAAAATCTTCTGACCTCTGATGAAATAGTAAGTATTCGTAAAAGGTACAAGCTTAGCCAGAAGGAATTATCCAATCTTCTTGGGTGGGGTGACATAACTGTATCCCGATACGAAACGAAGCTTATTCAGGATGAAACATATGACGGCATATTGAGAATGGTTGGCAGAAACCCTTCTTTAGCTTTAGAAATGCTGAATAGCCATAAAGATCGTTTTAACGAAAACAGGTTTATTGAGATTAAGGCTTTTCTTGCAGAAAAGATCAAAGCCGATAATAATAAGGAATTGAAACGTCAGGAAATAATCAATCAATATGTTGATTTTGATATTGAAACAGACTCCAATGGCTTTAAACTTCTTGATGTAGACAAAATCGGAGACATACTTGCGTATTATGCTAACTACGTAAACAAATTATATAAGGTTAAACTTATGAAGTTGCTTTGGTATGCTGATGTGCTTTACTTCAAGGAGTATAAAAAGTCTATGACGGGACTTGTATACACCCATATGCCGTTGGGAGCTTTGCCGATCGGCCATAATGAAATAGTATACGCGCATACAATAAAAACTATCGAAGAAGAAACTGAAAACGGCACTACTTATCATATTCTTTCCTTATCTCCGCCAGTCAACCCGATATTCAGCCTTGAGGAGCAAAATGTACTTGCAAGAGTTGCAACAAAGTTTAAAGACTACTCCGCGAATGAGATTATTAAATATATGCATGACGAAGAAGTGTATAAAAGTACTGTAAACGGTGAAATAATTTCATACAGCAAGGCAAGCAGCACGATCAGTCTTTGAATCAGGGGACAAAAAAGATCCTCAAAAACGCATTGGCCTGAGAGGCGATTATTGGGTACAATAAGAGAAATGATTTGTTCCGATCAATGATCAGGCGGCAAATCAATTATCAGGGGGCGAAGGAGAAAAGATGGTGCGGATCGCGGTTGCTGGAACGGGATATGTGGGGCTGTCATTGGCGGTTTTGCTCGCGGGGCAGAACGAGGTGTGGGCCGTCGATATCGTGCCGGAGAAACTCGAGATGATCGCGGCGGGGAAGTCGCCTATAGCGGACGCCGGGATAGAGGCGGCGCTTGCGGGCGGCGGGCTGGACTTGCATGCGGCGCTTGACGGGGATAGTGGCGCGGCGGAGGCCTACAAAGGCGCGGACTACGTGATCGTGGCGGTGCCGACCGACTACGACCCAAAGAAAAACTATTTTGACACGACGGCGGTCGACAGCGTGGTCGAGCGCGTATTGGCCGCGGGCGGAACCCCGGTCATAGTTATAAAGTCAACGGTCCCGGTCGGTTTCACGGAGGCCCTGATCGAGCGGACAGGATACGGGAGGGTATTGTTCTCGCCGGAGTTTTCCCGCGAGGGGCAGGCTCTGTACGACAATCTCCACCCGAGCCGCATTATAGTGGGCGCCGGGGAAGGCATGAGAGACGAGGCGGAGGCGTTTGCGGCGATGCTGCTTGCGGCTTCGGAGGAAGAGGACGCGCCGGTACTGTATATGGGCACGACCGAAGCCGAGGCGGTGAAGCTTTTCGCGAACACCTACCTGGCGCTGCGCGTGGCCTTTTTCAACGAGCTCGACACCTATGCGGAGATACGCGGCCTCGAGACGGAGTCCATCATCGAGGGCGTGGGGCTCGACCCGCGCATCGGCGCGCACTACAACAACCCGTCGTTCGGCTTCGGCGGCTACTGCCTGCCGAAGGACACAAAGCAGCTTATGGCAAATTACAGGGACGTGCCGCACGAACTCATCACCGCGATAGTCGAGGCGAACCGCACGCGCAAGGACTATATCGCGGAAAGGGTGCTCGCGCTGGCGGGATACCCGAAAAAAGAGGCGCCTGTGGTCGGCGTGTACCGGCTCACGATGAAACAGGGTAGCGACAATTTCCGCCATTCGTCCATTCAGGGCGTCATGAAGCGCATCAAGGCCAAGGGCGTGGAGGTAGTGGTCTACGAGCCGGCGCTGGCCGAGGACACGTTTTTCAACAGCCGCGTGCTGCGCTCGCTCGACGAGTTCAAGCGGGCAAGCGACGTCATCGTCACAAACCGCATGGCGGAAGAGCTACAGGACGTGCATGAAAAAGTATATACTCGCGACCTGTTTGCGAGGGACTGATTCGGGGTAAGTAAATATTATCGAGGTAATGATATGGACAATAAGAAAAAATATATGACAAAGTACAGATGGATTTTCGTGGTGGCGCTGTGCGTAGGGATCGGGCTTCTCGCTTTCAATTGGTTCAGCAACCCCACGCGCGTGTACGCGCCGGGCAAGGACTTCGTGCGGCCGGAAAACGGCGCGGGGCCGGAAAACGGGGCGAGGCCGGAAAACGGGGCGAGGCCGGACAGGGCGGACGGTCAGGGCGGCGCGTCGTACGTGCCGGATCAGCTCGTCGGCCTGTTCGACGACGAAGCGCAGGCGAAGGCATGCGCGGAGCTTTACGGCATAGAGCTTCTTTCTTTCAACTACGGGGTGGCTGTGTTCCAAGTCGAGGGCGACCCCCGGGAGGTTATCGAAAAGGGGGCCAAAAACGGCTGGCCCGAACTATCGCTGAATCATAAGTACAAAGCTTTTTAATATAATTGGATAAAACTGAATACAATGCATTCAAGGAGGGAGACAATCATGGGAAAACGATACTATAGAGGCGTGATCGCGATCCTGCTCGCTTTATTAATGGTCGCAATGGCCGGGTTGCCGGCGTACGCCGAAAGCGAGGGCCCATGGCAAGGCGACGACCCTGAAACTATACTGTCGGGTGAAGGCGCCGGGGACATGGACGGCGACGAAGACATCGGTACGGGCGATCCGGATGGCATAATTAATACGGACGGCGAAGCCGTAGATCCGGACGAAGACGTCGGCCTTGGCAATAACAAAGACGAAACAGAAGGCTTTATAAAGATCGAGGGCGCGGGCGAAGACCCCCGGACAGGCGAAGAGGAGCCGAGCGGGGACGGGCTGTCAAACGCGACCGCGTCGGACCTGCTCCAGGAGAAGGCGAGCAGCGGCATAAAGCTTACGGCCGCCATGAAACAGGAAAAGGCCGGGATGGCAAGGCTGGGACTGTGGAAAAAGGTCTCCGGCATGAAAGCCGACAGAGACTTCGTAAACCACGAAATCATCTACCCCACAGAGAACAAGGCGGAAGCAAAACTCATCGCGGAGGCGTACGACGGCGTCGTCACCTCTGTTTCGGACGGAGTCGCTGTTATCAAATTGGCCGCGAATACCTTGGACGCCATTGAAAAAGCGGAAAACCCCGGAAACGACTTCCCGGCTATATACCCGAACTTTATGTACAGGATAAGCTCGGAGACGTACAGCGGCGAGGAGATGGAGGCGATGAAGGCAGCTCTCGGAGAGGAAGAGGCCGAAGCCGACGGCTCTGGCGCCGTTGAAGGCGATGCGACGGGAGGCGCGGCCACGGATGAAGAGGGCGGAATCGCCGGGGAAGGGAACGGTTCCGAAGGCAGGCAGGTCGAAGTGATCGTCACCGAAGACCCCGAGGACATCGACACGGTATTCGAACAGAAGCAGGTGACGCAACGGGATATCGACGCGGTGAGCGCTCTGCAGGCTCCCGTGATACTGACAGACGCTGACTCTGCCGGATCGGGCAAGGCCGGGGCATTCGCGGAGGCGCCCAACGATACGCACGCAGGGCACTTGTGGCACCACGTTAAGGTGGGCACATATAAGGCTTGGGACTATACGAAGGGCAACGGCATAAAAGTCGCGGTTATAGACAGCGGCATTACGGCGGCGCACCCCGATTTGAAAAACAATCTTGTCGGCGCATTCACGACGGCGAGGCACGCGTACAACAAGCATAGCGACAACTTCGGGCACGGCACTCACGTCGCGGGCATCATAGCGGCGCAGGCGAACAACAAGCTTGGCGTGGCGGGCGTCGCCCCTCAGGCAAAAATCATTTCGATAAAGGCATTGGACTATTACTGGGACGAGGATGGCTACTTAAGTTGCGGCGGAAACACGGCGGATATAATGCGCGGAATAAACATGGCCGTTTCGAAGGGCGCACGAGTGATCAACATGAGCCTTGGCGCATACTGCGATCCGGCGGAAGACGTCCTGTACGCGAAAAGCGTGGCGAACGCCATAAACAAAGGCATAGTGGTGGTCGCCGCCGCCGGCAACGACACGAAGAACCTTGGTACAAACCCTGTCACCCCTGCCTTGTTTGACGACGTGATCTGCGTCTCGGCGACTACTGACAGCGACACGATTGCAGGCTACAGCAATCGCGGTTCCGGCTTTGTAACTATAGCAGCGCCCGGCGGATCAGGCAGTTCTACGCCGGCCGGACGGGAAATAGCCTCCACATACAAAGCGAACTCCTACGCGTGGATGTCAGGCACGTCCATGGCCGCGCCCGTCGTAAGCGGGGTGGTGGCCTTGCTTTTTGCCCAAAACGCGACGTACAGGGAAAACAAGAACATAGAGACAGTACGGCAAATAACTAAGGTTATCACGTCTACTGCGACGAAGGCTCCGAACTACTCCAACACGGCTAATTTCGGCGCCGGGCTCATAAACGCCGAGGCGGCGACGAACCTGCTTGCGGGCGGCGTGCCCGTTCCCGACCTGACGCCGCAGCCCACCAGCGACGTCACTGTATCCGGTTTCAACATCACGACCAAGAGCGCGTCGGCCGACGTAACGATAAAAATCGAAGCCGCCGGGGCGCCTACCGGCGCGACCTACTACTATACGCTCGACGGGAAGAACCCGACGCTGAAGAGCCTGTCGGGCGGCACTTTCACGGTATCGGCCAACGGGAAAAAGGAGATTCAGGTGAGGGCCGTGACATGCGTGGGGGGCAAGTTCAGCGCCGTCAAAACGGTAAAGTTCAAGTTTGACGTGAAGATCGCCTCCGTGTCGCTGACGCCCAAATCCGGCGCATACGACCCCTCTGACCCGACCGCAGCCGCAGTGGGGCTGGGCAAACCCTTAGGTCTCGCGGCGACGTTTTCGCCGACGAAACCGACCAATAACAAGCTTATCTGGGACAGCGGCGACGCCTCTGTCGCCAAGGTCAGCAGCGCGGGCGTAGTGACGGGCAAAGGCCTCGGGACTGCCACAATCACCGCGACGGCGCGTGACGGGAGCGGGAAGGTCGGAACCATTAAAGTGAAAGTCTACCCGCTGACTAAGAGCGTTTCCCTGTCGGCTGCCAAGGTCAAGCTGGCCACAGAGGCATGCACGCTAAACGGGGAACCACTTGTAAAAACCGTAACCCTTGTCGCGACTCCAAGCCCGGCGGAAGCCCTCGGCGGCGTCAAGAACTTTACTTACAAGTCAAACAAGCCGAAGATCGCCTCAGTGAACGAAAACGGCGTCGTGACCGCTCTGGCTTCGGGCAGCGCCGTCATCACCGTCACGGCCCGCGACGGCAGCGGAAAGAAAGCCACCTGCGCCGTCACCGTGATAAAACCGGCGAAAATAGTATCGGTGACGAACAAGGAAGGCCAGCCCGTGCAGGCGCCGCTCAAATATGTGGTGGGCAAGGGAAAGACCATCAACCTGACGGCTGTTTTGGAAGACAAGAAGGCCACGAATGCAAAAGTGGTCTGGGCGTCGAATGATACAGGTATTGCCACTGTCACCAGCGGCAAGATCAAGGGGATCTCGGTCGGGAATGTGACCGTTTCGGTCCGGACGGCTGACGGCGTGGATACGGTGAAGAATATCACGATAGAAGTAAAAGAAGCCACGGGCTCTCTTGGCTCAAACGCGGCCAAAACGACGCTCAAACTGTACCAGAATCCGGCGTCGACCACTTCGGAAACTTTTAGTTGGACCATAGACAACAAAACAGCAGGCGCTCACACGGATCAGTATGTGTATACCGTGAAGAACAAGAAGGTGGCAGCGGTGGTCGGCAGCGGCTCAACCGTATCCATCACCGTGAACGGCAAGGGCTCTACTGTCATCACGGCAAAGGCGGTAGACGGCAGCGGCAAGACCACGTCCATCAACGTGACGGTGCAAAAAATGGTCACGCGCATCTATCTGGCGCCTCCTGTGACAGATGGGATAGCGTACGGCAAGTCCATGAAATTCGGCGCCACCGTATATCCTTCCGACGCGAGCAACAAGAAATTGAAATGGGAAGTTGACGAAACCGATTATTTCAAAGTGGACGCGAGCGGCAAGGTCACGTTGAAAAAGAAGAGCAGCCCGATTCCAACCTGGCTTTGGGTCACCCCTGCCGACAATCCCGCCGCCACGCGTATATATGTCAGCCCCAAAAAAGACCCGACCGGAACCATGGGGTACGGTGTGAATACATACGAAGACCGTCATTTGATATATGGCTACAACCACGCGGTCACGAAAATGGCAATTCTTGACAAGTGGGACAGAGTGCGCACTTCGTTGACCATGGAGGAGTGGGACATTATTGACGGCTTTTGGGTAGGGTACATTGCTACAGGCAAAGATTGCTACGCTGCGGTTGCAGTCACATCGTCAAACGACCGCGTAGCGGAGTTCTATTACGATGATTTATACGAGGAATGGTGCATGATCGCGTATTCGCCCGGTACGACTACCATTACGGTCAAGTCGGCCGACGGCTCGAACAAGTCGGCCAAGCTGAAGGTGACGGTCAAGGCGGCGAAGGACAATTTGTAACATATCACAAAAGTAGCTTTTTATACGTAAAGAATGCAAAATACCCCGTTATGCTTGCTTATAGCAGGCAAAACGGGGTATCCTAATATATTGAAAGAAGTTGATAAAGCCTCGGGGGGAGGAACCATGAAAAGGATAATCGGCGTATTTCTCATAGTGATGCTTATGGCGGCCACGCTGGTAGCCCATCCGGGGCCTGCCTTTGCCGAGAGCGAGGGGCCCTTGCCAGGCGACGACGGCTTTGTGCTGACAGACGAAAGCGCCGGTGACCAGGCCGGCGGCACGACCGGAGAAGAAGCCAACGGCACGGGCGGCGCGGGCAATAATGGCGACGCGGGCGACGCGCTTGGCGATGGTGGCGGAAGCGTGGGCGACGGTAGCGGAAGCGCGGGCGCCGGCGGTGAAGCCGGGCAGCCTGACGAAGGCCTGCCGGGCGTAGGAAACGCCGAAGGGGATGGCAGCGCCGTTGATGAAAGCGTGGCGGCTGAAGACGACGTCTTCCCGGGCATGCCTTCCGGGTACAGAATCTCAGCGAACGAGCGCGGCAAGAAAGCGAAGCTTGCCTCTGACGGCGTCCTTGACAGCTTCAAAGAAACGACGGCAGACGAGGACTATGTGGACGGGGAAGTCGTGATCCTTGCCGGATCGCGCGAAGAAGCGGAGATGATCGCGGAAGCCTACGGCGGCGAGCTTGAAAGCTTTTCGTACGGCGTCGCTGTGGCGTCGCTGCCTGAGGACGCTTCTACCTTTGACGCGATAGAGGCGGCGGCCGATCCGACAAGCAATCTTCCGGCCGTATATCCGAACTTTTTATATTCGCTTCCTGATCAAATAGTCGAAAAGCCCATAACGTCCGGTGGCGGCAGCGGCGGCGTCAGCGCGTTCGCGGCTCCCGTCCCTGTAAAGCAGGGATGGTCGCCGACGTTCAGCGACCCATATCTTAAGAACCCGGGCGCCGGCGTGGCAAACGTGACCGCGACAAACGGCTACCAGTGGTTCCATGAAGCTATCGGCACATACGCGGCCTGGGGCACCACGATGGGCGCGGGAGTCACGGTCGCGGTGGTCGATACGGGCGTCCAGAGCGCGCATCCGGATCTTTCCGGCAATATGATCACGCCCGGATACACCGCAATAGCAGGAACCACCACCGCCGGAGACGATCAAGGGCACGGCACGCACGTCGCCGGCATTATAGCCGCGATGGCGAACAGCGTCGGCGGGCGCGGCGTCGCGCCGTCGGCGAAGATACTGCCTGTAAAAGTCCTGGACTCAAAAGGCGGCGGCACGACAAGCTCGATCGTGGCGGGCCTGAACTGGGTAGTGAGCCAAAGGTGGACTGCCAATAACGCCGACGTCATAAATATGAGCCTCGGCGGGTTTGATTTTGACACGCCGTTTCTGAATGCCGTCACAGACGCGATCAACGCGGGGATCGTAGTCGTCGCGGCCGCCGGGAACGACGGCACGAACAACTATCGCTCGCCAGGGACGCTCCCCGGAGTCATCTGCGTCGCGTCGACCGACATGAACGGCTACAGGTCCAATTTCAGCAACTACGGCGACAAGATAACCATCGCGGCGCCGGGCAGCTCTATCCTTTCGACCTATCCTACTCAAAATCCCTCTGGCACGGCAATGAAATCGGGCATAGGCGTCACCGGATATGAAGTCATGAGCGGCACTTCCATGGCCACTCCTGCGGTGGCCGGGGTAGCGGCTCTTTATATAAGCGCGCAAACGACAAAGCCGAACAATGCGGCCGGCGTGGCGGGCGTCAAAAACGCCCTCGTAAATACGGCAAATAAAGCCGGCTCGGCATCCATAGGCAAGATTGTAAGCGCCGGAAACTTGTTCAACGCCCCTTCGCCTGTACCAGTGATCGCCGTTTGGGACGGCAGCGGCGTCGGCGTACACCCGCGGCTCGTCACCACGGCGCTCATCCCGAATAACGGCTCTGTGACTATAGAAGGCGCAAACTACATCGTATATACCACGAACGGGAAAAACCCCGCGATAAGCAACGGGGCCGTGACGAGCGGCACAGGGGTGGACGGGAGCGAATCGCCCGTTGTGCTGGACCTGAGCAAATTCCCCGTGGGCAAATTGGTGATCAAGGCGATTTGCGTGAACACTCAAGGAGTCGCGAGCAAGGTCGCGACGGTGACCATAACTACTGTCAACGTGGCGCCGGTTGATCTCGGAGGCGGAGGATTTTTGGGAGACAGCGCAAGCACGGGAGGCATGTCGCCCATCACGGGCCCGGCATACCTCGCTATTGGGAAGGCCGCCACGTACGCCGCGAAGGTCGTGACGGGGATCGCGCCGGCGGGCACGAACAAGACGTTGGTATGGAGCATAGCAGGCTATAACAATTACAGCGGGACCGCTCAATGCACTATGGTCAACGGGAAGCTGACGATCAAGAAAGGCGCCCCCGGCGATCAGGTGATCATCCGGGCGGACGCGAAAGGCTCGGCGGTTGACTCGGTATACTCTACGTATACTGTCACCATAATGCCGCTTATCAAAAAGATGACGGTGGCGCCGCAGGGCGGCGTAAACGTGTTATATACGGGCGTGACCTCGCCCGGCGCTTTGCCTGCCGTCCCTACGGCTCAGGGCTCGGTCCAGCTGAGCCTCGATGTGACGTATAACGGCGACGCGACCGTATACGATCTGACCGGGGAGCTCGGCTATGTGACGTGGAAGACGAGCAACAAGAATATCGCGACGGTGGACGCGTACGGCAATGTCACGGCGAAAGGCAAGGGTAACGTGACGATCACCGCGACGGCGACGGACGGCAGCGCCAGGGCCGCAAAGACGACGATCAAGTGCATGCTGCCCGCGACCGCCGTGAGGATCACGGGAAACAACCAACAGATAGCCATAGGGAAGACGCTTACGCTCAAGGCGCCGACCACGCCCGCCAGCCCAACCGCGGGCGGCGTCACGTGGGGCATAGAAAGCAGCCTTGGGGAGCCGGATACCCGCATCACGATAAATAGCAACGGGAAAATCACTATACAGAACGACCCTGACTTGATCGGCGAGACCATAACGGTGACAGCGACGGCGAAGGGCGCCTACGGCGTGACCACAGTTTTTGCAAAAACAGACGATATCGAAATCGTTGCGAAAATGACGACGAAGGTGACTCTTTCGACCACCCAATCGTATCTCCGCACTGCAAAGACAGGGGCCGCGGTCGTGCAGGGGAATGCCAGTAAGGCAGTTCCGGGCAGCGTTAACGCGAATGTGACGGCGGTGCAGCTGTTCACCCTGAACCCGCCTTCGATGACCGCTTTCGACGCTAATGCCGGCTATAACGCGGCGGCCGTCGACGAAACGAAGATCGCGCTTACCGGGACCGCGTTTTCCGGCAGCGCGTCCAAGAGCGACGCCGCCCTTATATGGAGCTCGAGCAAACCGGCGATAGCCGACGTAGACCAGGACGGCAATGTCGAGGCTTACGGCGTCGGCAAGGCCGTCATCACGTGCAAAGCCTCTGACGGAAGCGGCAAACTGGCGAAGTGCACTGTGACCGTCGGGGTGCCGGTCTCGTCCGTGTGGGTGCAGGGGAAGAAAACCCTCACGACGTACAGCCAGCCGTCGCTGGCGTTCGGCAGGGCCCTTCAGATGAACGCGGCGCCGTACAGCGCCTATGGCAAGGCCAGCAACGCGAAAGTGAAATGGACTGCCTCGCTGCAGGTCGCGACCTATACATGGTACGTTCCCGACCCGGTAAATAATCCGACATCCGGTTATTACGTGATTTCGGGGTATAGCGCCCCGACGAAGACAGCGGCTTCGAAAGTAAGCATATCCTCCGCGGGCAAGCTTTCGGTCAAGGCGAATATGTTCAATGACCGGGTGGCGCTTGGCGGCGGGGGGACGAATTATTTCCAGGAATTTGCCGTGCTTGTGACGGCGACGGCGATTGACGGGAGCGGCGTCACGGGCTCGCAGTACGTGAACCTGTGCGTCAGGACGGACAAAATGGGCTTCTACGCGGGAGCCTCGGGCATATACTCCGAGCCTTATGTCGACAGCTTAGGGAATGACTGCTTCGATAACTATTTGAAATACAAATACGGCTACGCGGACAAAGGCAGCTACGCGTTCTACGGCAACTGGCTCGGGGACTATATCGTGACGTCTTCGAACCCCGCCGTCGCGGCTATAGACGACTACTATGACGCCGGCTCCACCTTTGGCTATATATACATCGAGGCGCTCAGCCCCGGAAAGGCCATGATCAAGATCGTTTCGAACGACGGCTCAAATCTTGCGGCGAGCAGGACGATCACAGTATACGCAGACCCGGACTATCCGGGCTTGCTAAGGATCAAATAGGGAGGATAGGGCCCGGTTTCGTAATACAATTGTAATTAAAAAAAATCAATAATACCCCGGTTTACTTGATTAAAGTCAGCAAAACGGGGTATTATTAATCTGTATAAGCACTGATTGCATTGGTTTTCGCGGGGAGAGAGCTTGAAAAGAAGATTCGGCATATTCATATTAGCGGCATTTCTTACGGCGTCCCTTGCCGTTCCTCCGGGGGCGGCCTTTGGCGCGTCCGAGCCCGACGGCATAGATCCGGGGCTTGGCGCGACGGTCGCCGGGCTTTCTGACGAATTTACATATGAGGAACCATTAGGGCCGGGACCCGGCGATCCGGGCGATTCCGGCGATCCGGGCGATCCGGGCGATGGGCCTGAGGCAGGAGAACCCGCAGGCGATCCGGGCGTTACCGATGAGGGCCTACAGGATACTGAAGGCGGCGAAACAGGCGCCATTGACGAAGAAGAGGCCGACCTTTCGGCGCTCGAGGAAATAGAAGAGCTGACAGTCGAGCCCGGGCCGGGGCTGGCGTACAACGGCTTTATCGTGGTCGTGAAGCCCGAGGAAGTGACCGACGAGATGATCGAGGCCGCGCCGAGCGATCCCATAGCCGACAGCTTCTTTGTGGTAGAGGAACCGGAGGAGGCGCTTGAGTTCGCCGAGCCCGACCAGATAGAAATAATAGAGCCGAACTACACGATGAGGGCGCTCGGGTTCCCGGACACAGCGCCGAACGACCCCGAATATAAGGATTATCAGTGGTACCTGAATGACCCATATGGTTACTGCGACGTCGGCGCCGAGGGCATGTGGGCGCGAGGCTTGAACGGGACGGGCGTGCGCGTCGCCGTGCTGGATACCGGCGTCAACGCCTCCCATCAGGATTTCGGGCCGATCGCGACAGGCTACAATTTCACGAACCTTAATGGGGACTACTGCGGCCCCAACGTGAGCGACGGGCACAGCTCAGGCCACGGCACGATGGTAAGCTCCATCATAGCCGCCAAGGCGAATAACGGGCTGAATATCGCGGGGCTCGCGTACGGGGCCGAGATCGTGCCGTTCAAGGTGCTTAAGGACAACGGGGAAGGCGACCTGTCCGACATGATGGCCGCCATGAACTATATCGCGTTGAACAACGACGAGCTTAATATCGGAGTGGTGAACATGAGCCTTGGAGCGCCGCTTTCGGCGCCGAGCCCGTCGCTTCAAACAGTCGTCGACAACCTGCTCGCGCTGGGGATCATAATAGTCGCCGCGGTCGGAAACGGCTACGAAAAGACGACAGGCGTGTGGAACTATACCGACCCTATGTATCCCGCCGCGTGCAATGGCGTCGTCGGGGTCGCGTCGGTCGGCAGGTACGGCAATCAGTCATCCTTTTCGCAGAGGAATTCTTCCGTAGACGTGGCCGCGCCCGGAGAAAGCATCCGGGGGCTTCACAACAAGGACAATACCGGCACAAGGTCCGGCAACGGCACGTCGTTCGCGTCGCCTATAGTCGCTGCGGTGGCGGCGGCGGTCAAACAGGCGGACCCGGACGCCGGGTACGATGAATTCATGGCCCTGCTCGAGAAGACGAGCAAGAGGCTGCCCATAGGCACGACCGCAAAAAATATAAACTACGGCTTCGGCCTCCTGCAGGCGGACAAGATCGCGGAAGAGTTCAACCACTGCTATTCCGTGAGGTACCTTTACGACGGGGTCGAGGACAAAGATCTCACGGAAAGGTTTGTGTTTACCGCTATAAAGCCCTACGCGCCGGCGCCGAGCATCCTCACGAACGCGAGGGAAGGTTACAAATTCTCCGGCTTCTACCTGAAAGGCAAGGCGATAACCGCGGATGAGTTTCCGGCGGAAGTCGCGGACGGGGACTCGGTCGACGTCTGCTATGTCTCGCAGGGGCTGAGCTACGACGACGGGCATTGGTACTACGACTCCTTCGACAACGAAGGCAGCCTTACAACCGGCTGGGAGTGGTACGCGGAAGAAGGCGGCTACAGGTATTTTGACCCCGAAGACGGCGGCAGGATGGCAATGGGCCTCGTAAACGCGTACGGCCTTACGGACACGGAATTCGAACACGAAAAAAGAAAGTGCTACTTCGACGTGGCAACGGGGCTCGTGAAGACCGGGATCGTGCGCGTCGGCAGCTATGACTATTACTTTAACGGCGCGGACGGGATGGTGACGGACGACGAGATCATCGTGGTCAAGAGCACCGGGCTCCTGACGGCCGTCGAAGACCCGCCGAACACGGCCGTCTACCGCATAGACGAAAACGGGCGGTGCGCGTCGGGGTGGTTTCCCGATAGCGACGGAAAGAGATACTACGACAAGGACGGCCGCGCGGAAGGCGCGAAAAAGATAGGCAGCTACTTCTACTACTTCGACCCCGAAAAGAAAGGGCTTTTGAGGGTCGCGCCGGGCATGATCCTGAATCCCCTGAACGGCAAATACTATTACTGCTACTCGGCCAAAGGCTACCTGCGCATGGGCAATTTCTCGGCCAAGCTCAATGCGGCCGCAGACGTGGGCAAACCCTGGTACAAGACGACGGCGACCACATTCTTCGCGAACAAGACGACAGCGGAGCTGGCCTACGGGCAGGTCAAGGTAGGCAGCTACTTCTACTGGTATGACGGGCCGCAAGGGCTTCAGAAAAACCTCGAGCGCGAAGTTGACGAAACATACCGTTGGTACGGATCGGACGGCAAGCGCAAGAACGGCTGGGTGACGTTCACCACGGACGCGCTGGCGGACAGGACCGAAGGCCGGCACGCGAAAGGCGACAAGGTCTATTACGACAGCAAGAAAGGGCTGCTGATGGAAGGCGCCCAAAAGATCGGCAGCTATTGGTACTTCCTCACGCCATGGAAATACGGGGCCATGTGGACTGCGGTCGGGGAAATCCCCGGCTATGACCATTACTGCTATTCCGCGAAGGGCTACCTGAGGGTAGGCGGCGAGCAAACTAAAGACGGCGTAAAATACTATTACGACAAGAAGGGCCTTTTGGCTCAGGGCCCGCACAAGGTCGGCAGCTACATCTTTTTCTACGAAGACGGCCGGAAGTATCTCCCGGATGAAAGCGACTGGAGGGAGGACTCCGGCAATTGGTACTATGTCACGGCGCCGCTCGGCAGGCTCAAGACCGGCAAGTTCACCGCGCCATGGTCCGCGAAAATCGGAGACGGCGCCCCCGACGAGTTCACTCAGCTTTACCTCAATACAGCGACGGGTGCGGTGCTCGAGGGCAGGGTCAAGATAGGCAGCTACCATTATTATTACGAAGGCAAATATGGCCTTGTCACGGATACGGGCTGGGTATACACAATGAAAGGCAAAGTACCCGAAAAGACCCACTATGTGACGGGCGCGAACGGGCGGCTGAAGACGGGCGAGCTGAAGGTTCAAGAAGGCTGGCTCATGAAAAACTACTACTTCGCCCCGGGCAACGCCGAGGCCTTCACGGGGCAGGTGAAGATCGGGTCTTATTTCTACTACTATGACGGAAAGTACGGGCGCGTGTACGGCGAAGAGCGCGAAGTGCCCTATAAAAAAATAGACCGTACGCATTTCTATCGCGATGGCGACGGCAGGCGCATGACCGGCTGGGTGACGCATTCAGGGCCGGTGGCCGGCTACCACGACGC
>Ga0123353_10005840_pt1 | contig 16262 bp, 12 predicted proteins | sample TergutLab28metaG_3_FD_92763 | JGI IMG/M metagenome (GOLD analysis project Ga0123353, IMG submission 92763) | Labiotermes labralis P3 segment gut microbial communities from Petit-Saut dam, French Guiana - Lab288 P3 | ecosystem: Host-associated > Arthropoda: Insects > Digestive system > Gut ... | reverse complement strand
TTTATTGCCATTTATATCACTCCTTTTTTAAATTATAAACTTGAAATATAAAAAAGTCAAGTTTTTTTGCATTTTTTTAAGATTTGTGTTATAATAGAGAAAAAATAGATAGGAATGATTATTTTGAATTATAATATTGAAAAGCACAACGAAGAATTCGCGCAGTTCTCCGAATTATGCAAACAAGGCAAACAGCCCCGTATCCAAATGTCTATAGCGAGCAATCCGCGCATGATACTGATGGATGATAAACTCAACACCGATAACGTAACGTTCCGGCAGTATTTCGAAAACCCCGAAACAATGATCGAAATTCAATGTCAGTTTCAGGAGTACAGCCTGAATAATCTCGTCTGGGATAAATATATGGGCGTAAACGAAAACACAAGATACCATATATATGACGATTGGCAGAATATATTCGAGCCGGCATGGTTTGGCTGCGAAATAGCGTACAACGGCAAAAATGAACCGAGTACATACCATATGATAAACGAAGATAACAAATATAAAATTTTCGACAACGGTTTAATTGATCCGTTCAATGAAGTTTCGCAGAAAACTTTTAAATATCTGGAGTTTTTCCAAAACAAAGCAAAAGAGGGTTATACATGGAACGGCATCCCTATATACGCAAGCAATAGTTTCGGAATGGGCACGGACGGCCCTATGACGGTCGCGTGCAGTTTGTACGGAGCGACGGAATTTTGCATGGATTTATACGACGACACGGAATTCGCTCTGGCTTTGCTTGATTATATAGTGGAAAACGAAATTAACCGGATCAAAACCCTGCGCAAGCATTTCGGGATTACAGAGATGCCTGACTCCATGGGTTTCGCCGACGACAGCATCGCGCTGCTTTCGAAAGCCGACTACATAAAATATATCCTTCCCTGCCACAAAAAACTTTTATCCTCGCTGTCAACGATGAAGAATCCGAACGGTATCCACCTATGCGGCGACGCTGTGCGTCATTTCAAAACGATACGCGACGAACTCAACGTGAGAAGTTTCGATACGGGCTTCCCCGTCAACCACGGCGAATTGGTGCGCGACATCGGCGAAAATGTATTCATCTACGGCGGCCCTCACGTGCAGATACTGTTATACGGCACCGAGGACGACGTTCGCAAGGAAACGAAACGCATCCTCGAAGACGTTCTCCCGTGCAAAAACTTCCTAATCAAAGAAGCGAATAATTTATCACCGTGCACTCCTCCCGAAAATTTAATCGCTATGTATGAAACTGTAAAGGAATATGGTAATTATTATGTGTAAAAGAATTTTTTGTTTGATTTTGATTATTGTATTTTTTATCTCATGCGGTTCAGAAACAATAAAGAATACAGAAAATAAAACGACCGAATCCGTTTCAGAAACCGTAATTGATTATAATACGTTATATCCGGAAAAGCCATACGATTTCGACGGCTATGAATTCCGCGCGTTTATTACCGGACCCGGCGCAGGCGATTATGAGCAAAAAGAAATTTACTCCGAAGTTGAAACGGGCGAAGTCCTCAATGACGCCGTCCGTATGCGCAACGTTTTAATTGAAGATAAATTTAATTTCAAAATTACGGTTATAATTGCTTCAAGTTTTGCCGACCTCTCAGCAAAAGCGCGGAAGAGTATTTTGACCGGCGACGACGAATACGATATGGTTATGCCGGTTATAAGCCAGGCTTCGTCGCTTGCGCAGGATAAATTGCTTTTAGACTTGAATATCGTACCCGGATTATATCTGGAAGCGCCGTGGTGGGACCAAAATGCGAACGACCAGCTCACGATATACGATAAACTGTATTTTACGACGGGCGATATCGGCGTGCTTGATAAATATTGTACTTTGGTTACATTTTTTAATAAAAAATTAATAACCGATTTCAATTTGGAAAATCCCTATGAGCTTGTAAATACCGGAAAATGGACACAGGATAAATTATATGAAATGATGCGCAGCGTTTCAATGGATTTGAACGGCGACGGCGTTATGGATTACGAGGACAGATGGGGAATTCTGGCGGACAGGCAACTCATGTTTACTCTGTTCTACGGAGCGGGCGAGCATGTAACTAAGAAATCAAAAGACGGCGGGCTTGATATTACTATTCTCAACAACCGTTCGATAAACGTTATGGAAAACGTTTATAAATTTTACGATAAGGATCACGTTATTTACGCGGACGACATAAAATCAAATCACGCTACAGTTTGGAACGCGGCGACTACGATGTTCTGCGAAAACCGCGCGTTGTTCAGGATATGCGCGCTGATATTCGTAAACGAACAGATAACGCGCGAAAGCGAAATAGATTTCGGCGTGCTGCCTACTCCTAAATACAACATCGAACAGGACGGGTATTTCAATCACGTCAGCACGATAGCTGTTCCGGGCGTGTGCGTACCGATAACGGTTCCGATCGCTAACCTCGAACGTGTCGGCGTTATTATCGACGCAATGGCGCGTTATGCCGGCGATACTGTGCAGTACGCCTTTTACGATAAGATCCTCAACAACCGTTTGATACGCGATACGGAATCGAGCGCTATGCTCGACTTGATTTTCAGTACGACTTCCTACGACCTCGGACGCATATACAATTTCGGTGGAATTTTCAATGTTTTCGGCAATACCGCTTTGGGAGGCAGGAATTTTGTCTCCGACTGCGAGAGTTTAATGGAGAAGGCGATTACGGAATTGGATAAGATTCTGGAGATGTATAGGGCAGAAAATTAAATAAAAGGCGCGATTAAAAATTAAAATCGCGCCTTTTTTGTCAGGTTATTATTTTATTTTCTTTACCGGAACGGTCACGTATTTATCTCCGTTAAAATAATAGTATTCCGTTTCCTCATTGCCGTTTTGTTTGCAGATGTTCAATTCATATCCATATTTTTCGCTTTCGAAAATGCTTCGTATCAACGTAAATAACGGCGCCATATGCCATTGCGGGTTTTCCAATCCGTTCAGTTTTTTAGTCAACGCCCAAGCGGCGTCTGTGGATTGTACTTTGATAAGCGTTGTGGGTTCTGCTTCCAAAACGTAAATACCCTCAGGCTGAGTCGGGTTCGTCGTTTCCTGCCCACGAAGCATTGCGAAAGGTCTTTCCGCGATGTCGCGGTCAAGCGCGTAATCAATACTTAAAACAAGCAGGCAGTCAGGCGTTACGCTGTCTTTGACGGTATTAATAACCTCCTCATCTGTCAGACATCCTTCAAAATTCGGTTCTGAATTCAAATCCGGCGCAACAGAATACGCTCCCGCATAAATTGTTTTTTCTTTTTCAATGACGGTAAATTCAACACCCTCAATAATTACTTTGTCAATAATCTTTTCCATATTTACTATCTCCAATTTATTTTATTTTCAGGGTTACGTAATCCTTGGTTATATCATAGCATAACCGAAAATAAAATTGGTGATTAATTTGTTAATAAACTACCAGTTTCTATAAGGAAACATATCTGACGGTATTTCATAAACAAAGGTATTTTTGAAATGCAAAAATCGCTTAAATGATTCGCCGATAAATAACCTTTCAAAAAATTTTCGGTGATTTCTTTTGTAAAGTCATGTCCCGCGTCATTTTTTCCTCCCCAATCCAAGCCGTGATATAACGCGACGGCAATGTCTAAAGCAAACCAAGCGTATATATTGTCGTTAAAATCAAATAATTTGATTTGATCTCCGTCGATTAAAAAATTATACGGATGGATATCGCAATGTATCAATCCATATGAATCTCTGTCTTTCGTCAAATCTTGAATTTCGGCAAGCAATTCTTGCGTGACTTTATAAACGTCAGGATATTCTTTCAAACAGTCAAAGAACGATCCCCAACCTGTATAATTCCTGTCAAATATATCCGGTACAATATATTTATTTGAAGGTTTATAGTCTTTCGCCAGCCGGTGCATATCCCCCATCAATTTTCCCCAATTGAAGAATATTCTGTCATTCCATTTATTCGGATCGTTTTTATCAAAAAAATATCCGCTAACCATTTCAAACACAGTAATATTAAAATTCTTGTATGTAATACAAAGTTCACTGTTATTTGCGCTCAAAGGCACAGCAACGCTAATATTGTTGTCAGCCAAATAGGCGATGAAATCCAGTTCAGCTCTCGTTTGACGTCTTTGCGGAATATAATCTGGCTCGAAATCTATTATATATTTTTTGCCGTCTTTATTGAACGTGAAAATTTCTCTTGACGGATCATTGAATGTTTTGCCGTATTCTATTTTAAATGTGTTTACATCAAAACCATATTTTTTTGCCGCAAATTCGAGTAAACCTTGATACCATTTATCCACTTATACCTCCAAAACAAAAATAATAAGATAATTGTATCACGCGGACATAAAAAATACAAGGTAAAGAATAGTTTATAGTTATTCTTTACCCCAAGGGAAATTACAACAATTTCAACGCATTTTCCAAATCGGCTATAAGATTATCCGCGCCTTCAAGCCCGACGTGCAGCCTTATCAGGTTATCCTTGCAGCCAAGCCATTCATCATTTGCGGTGCCGCAGAATATTCGCAGGCTCTCATATCCGCCCCACGACGGTCCAGCCTGGAATAATTTTAAGTTGTCGAACGCCGCCTTAACTTTTTCGGTAATGCCCGGTATTTCTATGCTCATCAGTCCGCTTGCCCCCGTTTGCTGGCGTTTGATTAATTCGCGCTGCGGATGAGAGGCAAGCCCCGGGTAATGAACGACGCTCACTTTAGGATGTTTCTCAAGATATTCGGCGACTTGTATCGCAGCCGCTTGATGCGCCTCAAGCCTTACGCGCAGAGTCCGCAACCCGCGCAGCATCAGCCAGGCCTCCATTGGCCCGAGGATTCCGCCGTAAAGCGTACGGGTGTGGTGATGTAACCTATCCATATACTTTTGGTCAGAGCCGATTGCCGCGCCTGCGATTATATCGCTGTGACCGCCGAAATATTTCGAAGCGGTATGTATTGACACATCGATCCCCAACTCCAAAGGTTTTTGGAATATAGGGGTGCAGTATGTGTTATCGATCATTGTTATGATTCCGTGTTTGCGCGCTATTTGTGAGATCGCGGCGAGATCGACGACTTCAAACATGATGGAAGTCGGGCTTTCAAGCATGATGATTTTCGTTTCAGGACGGACCGCGTCCTCGATTTCCGCGGTATCGGTTCCGCGGACAAATGTGACGCTCATACCGAAGCGTCCCCGGCATATGTCATACAGGAACTGCCTTGTCGGACCGTACGCGTTCATTACGCAAATAATATGGTCGCCCGTTTTGGTTGAATTTAATATAGCGGATGTTATTGCCGCCATACCGGAGGCAAAACACAACGCTTTACAGCCGCGTTCAAGCGCGGCGAGTTTCTTTTCTGCGTATTCTACAGTGGGATTTGATACGCGCCCGTAATTATAGTTGGAATTTTCACCGCATCCCTTGGCGTATGTATCGTCAAATTTTTCCCTTACATGGAGCGTATTCATAAAAATGGGCGGAATCGCCGCCCCGAAATAATCCGCCGGATTTTCACCGTAATGAGTCAAAATAATATCGTCATCTTCTTCATTTTTGAACAAATTTTAGTCCACCTTTTCGTGTTTTTAAGTGATATTTATATCACTTATTATAACATATTCAGCTGAAAAGTCAAGGATTATTGTACATTATTTTTCAATTTCTTGCTAAAATACTGATAAATAAATGAAATCGCGAGAAGAAGGATACCCATTACAAAATATGAAACTATTCTGAATTCCGTTGTTAAATCTGACAGATCTAAAATAAACAATTTTATTACGGTGAAAAACGATAAGCTCAGCCCGCTCACGCGGATTATATTGTTACGTTTCGCGAAGCCGAAGAATACCCAGCAAAGAGCTGTAAAGCCGAAGATAAACGTTAAAATCATGCTCGACGCCTGAAGCTCAAACTGCACAACAAGATTCTGCGTAACCGCCAGCACGAAATATCCTGATAATAGAAGCGGGTAAAACTTGAGCGGCAGGGCTTTTTTCAAAACCATGAATTGCAGCAGGTCGCGCATCCAGAATACGCTGATTATATTTGTTATGATATACAGGATGAACACTATAATTTTAATTAACATTTCCGGATTTTCCTGCAAAATTCCGCTCGAATAAGCGTTGAACCAAAACAGCCAAACCACGGATATTACTCCGACAAAAATACTTGCGGTATGTACGCCGGCACAGTAGACTGCGCGTATCCGCGGCAATATGAACGAGTAAACCATTCCGAAAGTTATACATATTAATATAATTATATCAACGGATTTCCGGAAATATTCAAGAATCGGATTCTGGAAGAGATAGATAAAATATATCCACAAATTGAAAGCCGCCGCGAACTGATAAATCTGAACATCTTTGTGTTTTTGCGGGATGGTTTTAACAGCTAAAATAATTGCGACAGATATTGCTCCGAGCGTTACCAAAAGATACTGCCAGATAAATAATGAATTGGTATAATCCGGAACGTTGAACAGAACGAATACAAACACGCATAAAATTCCGATCACCGAACCTGCGACCGTAAAGCGTTTGCGGTTTCTTAAAAGCCCGTACAAAAGCAACCCCACGCCTTCGATAAGCCAGCCGCTCGAAAACCATACGCTGTCGAACCAGAACAGCACGATAAGAGCGGAGAAAGTCACGCTTGTGACGAAAAATAAAGCGCGCAGCGAACCTTTATCCTTTTCAAGCACGGATTTATAATTTCCGCGTTCGGCTAAAACAGCCATGATGATGCAACTTAAAGCGATAAACGCGGGCACAAGCGCGTCGAATTTTTCAAATCTATACACATAAACTGCCAGTAATCCGAGCAAGAACCTGAAAAAGACGTTGAAAGTAAGCAAAACTATATCCGCGGGTTTTATCTTAGACTTCGTGAACAGCGCGCCGAAAACGGGGATAATCAGGTAGGCGATATACGCGACCGCGATGGATGATATAATAATTATCTTTAAATCTATATCAACGTCCAAATGATTACCGTAAAAAATCAGGATAAACTCAGAAATCATTCCTGAAAAAAGTCCGATAAAACGCGCCAAACGCCAATTCTTGCGCGTCGCGAGCGCAAGTGAGAATAAATTTAAAATCGTAAAATAAATTACGCCCCAGATGATAATATCCGATCCCGGTTCAAGAGCAAGCATCGGGAGATATCCGCCGATAAGCGCGAAGATAGAAATTGTTTGGGAATTGTGCCTGATTGCCAGAACGAAAGTCACAACCGATACGCCCGCACAGATTCCCAATGCCGCCGTCATCGGCAAAACCTCAAGCGTCAAATATCCCAGCGCCGTAGCGAGAAATAAAATCCCCGACCCTCCGGCAGTAAGCGCGAGCGAGAATACGCCGCGCCATTTTTTATTCAGGATTTCTCCGGCAATCAAAAATAATAAGCCGAGCGCGAAAATCGTTATACATTGCGCTTGGTTACTCATCTGTAGGTAAACATATCTGCCGAATGTGAATACGCCGATGATTATAAGCAATATGCCCAAACTGCTTACGAGCCTTAATCCGAAAAACGTTTCCCAGTTGAAAAATTTCCGCACAACCTTTAAAGCCTTATCTCCAATTTCGGGGTCTTGCATATTTTCTATAGCTTTTGTCTTATCGGTGAAAAGTTCCGCCCACGCCTCGTCAGCGCGTTTCTGCGCGGCGCAGACGTGACCCTTTACTTTTTTGGTCAGGTCGTTCAATTCGGCGGTTATTTCCTCACGTTCGCCGCTTTCGAGAACATGCAAATCGGATGTAATGCGGTCGAGCTGCCGGTATAACTGCGTTTGCAGGTTATTCAATCTTTTCGTCTCGGCTTCAAGGCGCGCGGAAAAATATTCCTGCATACGCTTGTCGCTTTGACTCAACATAGCCGAGTGCTTTCGCTCTAACTCGTCCCTGAAATTGTCCTCAAGGACAGCATACTCGTTTTCCAACCCGGCTAAAGCTTTCTCGATAGTTTCGAGTTTTTCCGTCAATATTCTGACGTTCTCGCGGAGTGTTTCGTTTTCTTTGGGTAAATCCTGAGATTCAAACTCCGAGAAGGCTTCCTCCACAAGATTTTTGCTTGCGTAAAGCCGTTCAAGCGCGTTTTTCAGTTTTCCGACAGGCGAATTTCCCAAATCATTTCACCCTCTTAATAATTATGTTAATATTCCAAAATCTCATAATCTGACGGAATATCGAAAACGTAATCGGGCACAGTTTTGTCAAGGGCAAGTATCACTACATCCACTGTATCGCCGTCCGATACGGTACGTATACCTTTCAATTCGCCGCCGTCCACATAATAGAAATACTGCAAACCGTCATTGTCCCTGTATTCGTCATAACTATATATACTTCCGTAGAATTCGCCCGAACCTTCGCCTATGTACGTCATATTTTCCGTATCGCCAAAATATTCCGTATCGCCGTCCGAATCTGCGTCCTGCACGATTACCATCTCGTAATCATCCATAACTATGTAGCTTTTACCGTCCTTAACGACCACCCGCATATCAGTATCTTCAACGTTCATAAGCATGGAAGTCATTCCGTTTTTTGCGTATATTTCCATGACGCTTTCATCCCAGCCGGATAAAACTCTCATTTTAATATGATACGTGCCGCCGTTCATAATATCAAATATATCTTTTGTCAGGCTGCCGTTTCCGGGCGTTTTGTTGTTATTTGGATCGGGCGTTTGATTGTTGCCTGCGCCGGACGCTCCGCTATTATTCGGTTCAGGCGTTTGATTATTGCCCACCGGGTCAGAATTTTCCGTTCCATTTTCATTTTCATATGGCGTAATACCTCCCGGCTGTTTTAGTATCGTTAAGGTATAGCCGTCCGTGTCGTACTTCAATTGCATTTGTATCTCATATCCGCTTTCAACCGAATTGCGTCCGACTACTACGACGCCGCTATTTTCACTGTTGAAATCTATATCGGTCAGATTGTAAAACCCATCGCTCTCGACGAGATATCTATAATACTGATACAGCTCGTCCCGACGCTCCGAGCCGGGAACCCCGTATATTATTTCCCTTGAGGTCGCTTTGCCATTCGCCGAGGTATTAACCCCTGTTACCTTACGTTCCTCACCGAGAACGTATTTAACAGACGGTATCCGGTCTTTTCCCATTTCGTAATAATCCGCTTTCGCCGTATTGCTTAAAATGCCCAATACGCTGTTGATAAGCAATACAACACCCACAATAACGGCAACCATAACCACACCGACAATAACCAGGATTATCGGAAGTTTGCTTTTCTTCCGTGTGGGCGCGTAGGGTTGCTGATACGTCTGCTGCTGTTGATACTGTGGTTGTGCCTGCTGAACAGGAGGCGCGTCGTCCTGTTTCGCTCCGCACTTGTTGCAGAATTTAGTGGCGTCGCCTAAAGATGCTCCGCAGTTTGTGCAAAATTTCGCCATTATGGTTCTTCCTCCAATTTTTTATTTTACATCAGCGTTTCAGAACACTTCTATTCTTCCTCAAACATTTCATAATTCGCCGGTATCTCAAACACGCTGTCAGGCACGTTCTGATCGAACGCGAGGATCTCCATATCGGTCAAACTCCCGTCCGCGTCAATCGTGTGTATTCCTTTGAAAATCCCGCCGTCCACGTAAAAATACATCTTTGTTCCTTTGTCGGTCAGATATTCGTCGTATTTGTACGTTTTGCCCATGAACTCGCCCGAACCCTCGCCGACATACGTAAGCGTCGATTCTTCCGGCAGAAACCTCGTCATGTCTTCGTCAGGTTCTTCGTTCCCTACCATTACTGCCTCAAATGAGTCCATGACTATATATGATTTCCCGTCTTTGTATATCATACGCATACCCATGTCCACCGCGAACATGCCGTCTTTCGCGTATATGGCGTAATCACTGTTTATGCCTTCGCCCGTAATGCTGATTTCCATGCGGTACGTACCGCTTTTCGTTATCTCAAATATGTTTTTTGTCAGATTTCCCAGTGTGTATGAAGTGCCGCCGCTGTCATTTTTGCAGGCTGTGAACGCCATCATCAGGCATAATACAAGTGTTAATACTATCAGTTTTTTCATAATTTTTACTCCTTTTTAACTTTTTAATTGGTTTTCAGTTGCTCATGGCGCGGATGCCTAATTTTTCTCCAAGATCGCAGTCCACTATGTAACACGGTCCATATGTAAAATAACCTTCGCCGGTTATATATCCGAGCCAATCTTCGCTATCTAAAAATATTACCGTGTTATTCCATGTATCCATATCCTGCGCCATCGGCAACACAGTGGTTTCGATAAGGAAATAATCCCCTGTTCCGGGCCACGCCTCTACCGCCACCTGCGCGTGTCCGGGAGGGAATATAAGCATGACGTGCATGCCCGTCGATTGGAGCGCCGACGCCATAACAAGAGAGGTTTCGATACACAGCCCGCTCTTTGAGTTTAACGTGTCGGCTGGCAGCTTAACCCTCTGCTGCGCGTCCATAGAAAAATGAGAATTGTTATACCTCACTTTCGTGATGTCGCTCATCGCTCCCTGTATCGCCACAGCCTGCACCCATGTGTTATAATAGTCATGATCAAAAAAATTGTAATCCTGATATCCGAGAAGGGCGTTGAGCGCTCCGTCCGAGATCAGCTCCAGATAATCTATCGCGTCGCGCTTTAGCTGAAGTATTTCCGGGGAATCGGGCGTCATCCACGCTAAAATGTTGTCGGTATAGGCGTCCCAATCGTATTCGTCGCCCCATACCATGTCGAATTTACTGTACAATTTGAGATTTTTGCTCTCCTGCACAAGTATTTTCCCCGTGTCAATTTCTGTGACGGAATAAACTAACTGCGCTGTCTTTTCCATGTTCAAATCGATTGTGCCCGTGACGAGCGGCGGGATTATACGCAGCTTCGTGACCTGCCTTCCCAAAGTGATTTTTTGCTTGTAAAGCTGAGTGAATCCGGGTACCTCTACCTCGATCATTACGTCGAGTTCCCCGTAGTCGCTGTAACCCGTAAATATAATCAACGAATCCATCATGCGGTAGTTAGAGGGGAATATGCTGTCAACGGCGGTAAACTCGATAACCGCTTCCGGTTTCTTGTCCAGATATGTATAACTGACGTAAGGCAATTCTATGTCACCCGTAAGAACAAGTTCGTTTTTGCTTACAGATTCAAGGGGATCGGTTATTTTCCCCTCGGATATTATATCGTTCGGTTTATTAAAAAACAGAGTATAAACGCCGAATCCTCCGGCGGCCAGTACGATTAATATAGGGATAACGATAATCAAAGCGAGTAATCCCGCCGGCATTTTCTTTTTCTCTTTCACCGGTTGCGGTTGGTATTGCTGCTGCGCGGACATTATGCTATTTTGAGCCTGCTGCTCATTGGGTTTTGTTTTCGCCCCGCAGACCGCGCAAAACTTCGCGCCTTCTTTTAATTGAGCGCCGCATTCTTCGCAAAACACCATTAACCCCTCCCTTGCGCGTTTTTAAGCAATTCCAGATTTTTTGTCAGTTCGCCGTGAAGCTGGGCGATAGGTCCGTTAATCCGACGCTCGGCCTGTATGAATTGAAGCTCCATGTCGGCGGTGAGATTTTCATCGCAAATGTTAAACATCCTTATAATACGGTTCATACGGTAGACGCAGGAGTACATGCGCAGCGGGTCGTCCATATAGCACGCTATATAGAAATCCTCGCCGAAATCCCGGAATTCCGTAATCCTCGCTATCATATCGTTATGGGTGATGGTCAGATAAGAAGGCGGTTTGAGTTCTGTCATCATAATTCTCGTCGTTTCGCAGCCTGTCCATATAGCTTCCGCGAGAACCTCAAACTCGTCGGTATCCTCGTCCATCATACCCATAGGCTCGATGGCGTAATATACATCAATGGCGTATCGAACCAATTCGCTCAGGTCAGCCGTCATGTTGCGGAGCATAGATAAATATTCCCTCGCCGCGCGTACAGTTTTGCCATCGCTGGTGTTCGGATCATCGGAGAGGTCATTCAGACCGGATATGAGACCGTCCAATTGCTTTGAATAACCATTAAGTTCCTCATAACCTGCTTCGGACCCGGCAATATCGGTATCGGTTTCGTCCTCTAAGTCCATAGCGATGATCTCTTCCGCTATTATCTCCCGAAGCCTCTGGTAAATCGGTTCGGCGGCGGCTAACGCCCCGGAGGTTTTATCCAGAGATTCCTGTACAGATTGCCTGTTTGACGCCGTGACGGATACCAGCTGCAGAAATACCGTGAACGTCAACGTGAGTGCCAAAACAAGGCACATCAGGGGTATTTTACATTTCACCGCCGCGAACACGGGCATTATCCTTTTCATTTTCATACACAATTCCTCCGTTTAATTTTTTTATTCGCTTCTGAAGTAGATATAGATTTCGGGAATTTCTTTGTTGTTTCTGTCCTCTATGGTAACATTGACCTCTCGTCCGTTTATCCGGATCCTCTTGCTCAGCTCCCAGGTGTCAGTCCAGCTATATTCGGGTTCCGTAAATCCGTTTTTCCTGAGAGTCGCTGCGTAGTCGTACAGGTTCGCGCCAAGCAGTTTGACATACGCGGAACAGCTGCCCCAGTCGTTAAGATTTTCGTTGAACTCTGACATATCGATTTTGCCCGGCATAGCCGTGAATGAAGGCGCGGGGACGCCTGCGGCCGTCCACTGAGAAGGCCATTCACCGTCCTCATAGTAGTAGAATCTGTAATAGAATTCCGTCAATTCTTTGTTCTCACGCTGTTCGATTACGATCCGATATAACTTGCCGTCGATGCGCAGGTAACTGACAAGCTCCAAATCGTCGCTCCAATCATTCTCTGTTTGTTTGAACCCTGCGGTTTTGAGTTTGGCGACGTATTTGTCAACGTCGGTTTTGCTCATTCCCAAATATTTGATATACATATACGCAGACCCGCCCCATTCGCTTGCGATGTCTTCGTTCCATCCGTCTATATCGATCGCGCCTACTATTACAATATTGCCGTCGGGAGCGGACAGACCGCCGTCCTGCCAGATTTTGGGCCACTTGCCGTCCTCATAGTAATAGAATCTGTAACAGAACTCCGTCAGCTCTCTGTTCTCGCGCTGTTCGATTGAGATCCGGTATAATTTACCGTCGATACGCAGGTAATTATACAGTTCGTCTGTTTCTTCTCCGTTCCAATCCCTGACTGCTTGAAAGCCCGCGTTTTTCAGTTTTGTTATATAGTTTGATACGTCGGCGGCAGTCATTCCAAGATATTTGATATAGATATACGCAGACCCGCCCCACTCGCGTGTGATGTCTTCGTTCCACCTATCCAGATCAATGGCGTCTATTATAGTCCCGTATTTTTCCGGCGCGGGCAATCCGCCCGACAACCAGTTATCAGGCCATTTGCCGTCCCTGTGACAATTAAATATATATCTTATCTCGGTTATGTCTTCGTTCCCCATAAGGTTGACTTCCACCCGGATCATCCTGCCCTCTATCCGCAGGTAATTATACAATTCGTCCGTATCGTTTCCGTTCCAGTCCTTGACCGGTATGAATCCGGATGATTTAAGTTTGTTCATATACGCTTCCGTTTTATTCGCGTCTAAACCTAAAAATTTGACGTAAACATATTCAGAGCCGTACTCGGACATCCTCTCATCCCAATTATCTTTGTCGATTGCTCCCGCTATCGTCTCATATCCATTCGGGTCCGGCAAGCCGCAGTTTTTCCAGCTTTCAGGCCATACTCCGTCTTCAACATAACTCAAATCATAAGTAAAAGCGCTGAGGGTGTCCATGTGCTTGTTTAATTGCACTCTGGCCAAATATAGATCGCCGTCTACCCGGATATATTTCATCATATCCCAGTCGTCGTAGCCGTATTGCGGCTTTTTGAACCCCGCGCCGGCGAGTTTATTTTTATAAGCGGCGACGCCGCTATCATTCACCTTATCAAAGATGACTGTTTCGTAAATGTTTTTGTTATTTTCGTCTTTTTTGGGGTTGAAATCGCCGACGATAACCGAATTGTCAGGCGCATCAAGGGTTGCCTTAGACCATGAGGCAGGCCACACCCCTGCCGGATATTTATTCGATTCTATGACGACGGTGTCATCGCTTGTACCGCTACCCCTGCCGTTGCTTATACTCAGCTTGAACATACCTTTGCGGGATTCGTAGCTCAGGTATGACGACTCGCTGTTCAATTCATAATCATCCACCCACCATCCGCTGTTTCTGAGGCTTTTCCCGTAAGCGGCGATTTCGGATAAAGCGTCGGTTTTATCTACTACGACGGTTATAGTCTTAAACTCAGCTTTGATATTCTTGTCGTCACCGGAATAACTCAGGCTTGCCTCGCGGAACCGTCCCTTGCTATCAAACTTGGGCATATCCGGGGAAAGCGCTTTTTCGGGCCAGTCTACCGGCGGAATTTCATGTTTGGGTATCGGGACGTTGTGCGGGTCGTCTTTTATATCCCAGAAAAGATCCATATCTTCGCTTTCGGTGCGCAATCTTATGCGGGCGGTGTTGATAAACTCAAATTCCATCAAAACATCATCGTTATATCTGGCGCTGTTGGCTCTGCTCTGTAACTGCCCGATACTTGCGGAACGCATTTTCCCGTAAAACCAGTCATCATCAAAAATAGTGCGCTCGGTGGTAAATATATGAAAGAACTCAAGAACGCCGCCCTTCACCCTGTATTCGCCGACGACGGTGTCCAGATATGTATACGTATAAGTCGTGTTGTATGTCCAGTAACCGTAATAATAATAGTTGCCGGAATAATAACCGGAATGATAAGTCGAATTCAAATGCGCATGCGTTATCGTGACATTTTTATAAAAATATCCATCGTCGGAAAAGCCGTATTCGGTAGTGACGCTGTTGCGATAACCTTTCCACGGACCTACCAAAGCGGCGATAGATATACCATCGTCCGGGGACGACTTTGCTTTCAGGCGCTGCGGCATACTGATGAGATTGCCATCGCCGAAAATCTCATAGGTGTTTACGCCGCCGGATCCTGCGTTGGTTCCTTTCAGATTCCCGCCCGTAATGATACCGGCGAATCCGTCCGTTTTATTCAAAATACCGAATACGTTTGTAAATATCACCACGATTATAAGCACGATAACCATCACGCCGACAACACCTCCGATAATAAGTAGAGGGTTGATTTTTTTATTAACAAGCGCGTTCGGCACGTGAGACAGCTGTTGCTGCGGTTGTATATTTTCCTTTTGCCGCACGGGCGGAGGCACGGAGGTTTGTGTCTGTGCCTGTCCGCAGGAAGCGCAGAATTTCACACCGTCTTTAATCTGCGCGCCGCAGTTTGTACAAAATGCCATGTGCTCATCCTCCCGTGTTTGGATTTTAACTGCTTCTTTGTGTATATCCGCTTGATAAAACGCTCAATATGGATATGAACCGTCCCGTATTACGCGGGAACGTTATATACGCAGCTCATTGCGGTTCGGCTTTAGACAGCTTCGAGCCGCATTTTCCGCAAAAATTCATGTCGGGACCGTTTTGCCAGCCGCATCCTGTACAATACCCCGGCGGAAGTTCACCAAGTTTTTTCCCGCACTCTTCACAGAAAGCGGAACCCACATTATTGATCGTACCGCAGTAAAAGCAGGTACACGCTTTGATTTGCTTTTGGTATTCCTCATTCAATGAATTTTTTTCCCGGTTAAGCCCGGCCCTTTTTTCGATTGCTTCATTGATTTTCCAGACAAGAGGAGCGTGTTCGCTGTCCTGCGCAAGCTCAGGTATTATTTTTTTGCCAAGTTCGGCACAGAGCGTAAGCTCGGTTTGCTCGAGCTCGGAAATCTGACCGGTTATTTCTTCGATTTTTGCTTTCATTTCATCAAAGGTCATGTTATAATCCCCTTTATTTAATTTTGTCGATAAATAGACATTGTTTAGTAAGTAATGTAGAAAGAATACTGCAATACGGGCAAGGTAATTTTCAATTAAAAATACTCTCAGATATAGAACCATATTCTTGAATTTGATATTATTATATTAATTATTACGAATAATGTCAAGTGTTTATTAATTATTCATACAAAAGTTACACTCAACACAAAAAATGTACGACACATTTCAGGTTTATTGGTATTAACCCGGCGATAAAGTCATTCGGAGTTCAAAAAGAAGTGTTAAGATAAGAAATATGGAAAAGGAATTAAACTATGAAATACGAAAATTAAGCCCCAAAGAGCAAGAGGAAGTACG
>Ga0123353_10005839_pt1 | contig 16263 bp, 12 predicted proteins | sample TergutLab28metaG_3_FD_92763 | JGI IMG/M metagenome (GOLD analysis project Ga0123353, IMG submission 92763) | Labiotermes labralis P3 segment gut microbial communities from Petit-Saut dam, French Guiana - Lab288 P3 | ecosystem: Host-associated > Arthropoda: Insects > Digestive system > Gut ... | reverse complement strand
TGTATCCGGAAAGATGTACGACCTTTCAAAGGAGCATATCGTAAATTCCGTCGAGGGCAGCCTGAAACGCCTCGGTACGGACTACATAGACGTGCTGCTGCTGCACAGGCCGGACGCGCTGATGGAGCCGGAAGAAGTCGCGGAAGCGTTTGAAACCCTTTATAAAAGCGGAAAAGTCCACCATTTCGGGGTTTCAAACCAAAATCCGGGCCAAATCAAACTTATGCAAAAATATATAAAATACCCTATCGCGGCGAACCAGCTCCAGTTGAGCATCACAAACGCGACAATGATCACCGAAGGCATGCATGTCAACATCGGCAACGACGACTACGCGCTGAACCGCGACGGCGGGGTATTGAATTTTTGCCGCCTGGAGGACATAACCATCCAGCCGTGGTCGCCATTCCAGTACGGCATGTTTGAAGGCGTATTTCTGGGCAGCCCCAAATATAAAAAATTAAATGAAACCTTAACGGACAAGGCGAAAAAATACGGCGTTTCCGAAACGACAACAATTATGGCCTGGCTGCTCCGCCACCCCGCAAAACTACAGCCGGTGACGGGGACGATGAACGAGGGCAGGCTTGCGGACTGCGTCAAGGCCGCCGGCGTCACCCTGAGTCGTGAAGACTGGTATGATATATTACTGGCCGCCGGCAGCAATTTACCGTAATGTGTACATTGCCGGCCCTGGGGCTTGGGACATGTTTTTTGGGAGAGCGCCCGGAAACTGAAGACGATGAAAAGGCCGCGCTGCTGCGCGGCCTTTCGCTTGGCATGAACCTGATTGACACAGCCGAAATATACGGTGGCGGCGGCTCCGAACGCCTGATCGGGGGCTTGTTCCGGAGCGGGCAAATCCAAAGGGGCGACGTTGTCCTGATGACTAAGGCATGCCCGCAAAACGCCCGGCAGCCCGCCATATATGAGAGCTGCGACGCCTCGCTGCGCAGGCTGTGCACGGATTATATAGACCTGTACCTGCTGCACTGGAGGGACACGGAAACCGATCTGGCGGATACAGTATACGGCATGGAAGAACTTGTCCGGCGGGGTAAAATCCTGCGGTGGGGCGTATCGAACTTCGACGTCAGCGATATGGAGGAGCTTTTTACACTGCCGACGGGCAGTAACTGCGCGCTGAACCAGGTAATGTACCATATCGGCTCAAGGGGGATCGAATTCGACCTCCTGCCGTGGCTGCGGAAACACGGGACAGCGGCCGTCGCGTACAGCCCGCTGGCGCAGGGCGGCAGGCTGCGGCGCACGACGCCGGATTTTATGTCCAGCGCCGCCCTCGGGGCGTTGGCGAAAAAATACGGGGCTGGCATATACCAGGTCGCGCTCGCTTTTACGCTGCGTGAAGGCGACGTTTGCGCAATCCCAAAATCCGCTAAGACAGCCCATGTGGAGGAAAACGCGGCGGCCGCCGCGTTGGCCGCCGCCATACCGCCGGGCGAATGGGCGGCGCTGGACGCCGAATACCCCCCGCCGTCATATAAGATGCATTTGGATATGGATTGATATAAAAAACACAAGGCATGTTTCAGCGGGCGGAGTAACCGCCGTCCACGACTATGTCGCTGCCGGTCGTATACCCGGAAGCGGGGCTTGCGAGGTACAGGATCGGCGGTATCAATTCCTCCGGCTCCCCCATGCGCCCCTGCGGGATCAACGGCATCCACGCGTCTTTTAACGCCTGTGGGGTATCGACGGACATCGGCGTCGCAATGTACCCGGGGCTGATGCTGTTGACGCGGATTCCGTAGGGCGCCCACTCCACGGCAAGGGAGCGCGTCATGTGTATGACGCCCGCCTTTGAGCTGTTATATGACGCCTGCCACTGCGGGACGTTCACTATACTGCCCGACATGGACGCCATGTTGATAATGCTCCCCTTTATGCCCAGCTCTTTCATAACGCGCCCGGCGGCCCGCGCCACTATATATTCTCCGGTCAGGTTGATTTCGAGCACGTTGCGCCATTCGGCGATTGGGGCGCTGAACGTATCCCTGTGGATACACACGCCCGCGTTGTTGAACACAATATCCAGCGATCCCATTAGCTGTATTATATTTTCTATTCCCGCGTCTACCCGGGCTTCATCGGCGACGTCGGCGATGAAACTCGCCGCAGCCCCTCCCGTTTCCTCTATAAGCTTCACTGTCTCGTCTGCGCCTGTCCGGGAAAATATCGCCACGGCAGCCCCGGCTTTCGCCAACCCGACGGCAACCGCTTGCCCAATCCCCCGCCCGCCGCCGGTTACGAGCGCAACTCTTCCGTCCAATCCGAACATACCCTTTAAATAATCCATTTTATTATCCCCTCTGTTCCTGATATGCCCAAAGTATACACAGCGCGGCAGATAAAAACAACTGCCGCGCCATATCTGTCCCGCCCCGTATTACAAGCATGTGACATAGCTTGACGTATATGCCGGCGGCACTGTAAACTGAGTGAAATCACACAGTAATATTATTGGGGACTGCGGCGGTTGCTTACAGGGTATGACATTATTTATACGCGGTATGATATACGCGCCACGCTTGCCAGCGGTCAGACTTTTGCGTTTACGGAAGCCGACGGCGGTTTTTCCGGCATAGCCGGGGGCCGCCCGGTGGAAATTTCCGAACGCGGGGACGGCGGGTATGAAATAAAGTCAAGGCCGGGCGAATCAGGCTTTTGGCGTCGTTATTTCGATTTGGGCGGCGTGTATGACGGATTGCTGATGAATTTCATCGACGGGGGCGCCGGCAATGACGCGGATGAAGTCAAAGCCACCTGTTTAGATGATATATATGGCGCCGACGTTCGTTGTAATACAGGCAGGGGCTTCCTTACGCGGTGCGTCAACGAGTTTCGCGGGTTAAGGATACTCCGCCAACCGGTTTGGGAAACCGTATGCAGCTTTATAATATCGGCAAACAACCATCAGAAGCGCATTGAATCGATATACCGCAACACATCGGCGCAATTTGGCTGCGCCGTCGAATGGGGGGGCCGCAGGTATTACGCGTTCCCATCCGCGCAAAGTCTGGCTTCGCTGGACGAGTTCGCGTTCCGCGCGCTGGGCTACGGCTACAGGGCGCCATATATATTGGAAACGGCCAGAACGATCGCGGCGGAGGGCCTTCCGGATTTAGACGCGATGGGCTATGACGAGGCGATGTCGTATCTGTTAAAACTGCGCGGCGTCGGTGAAAAAGTCGCGGATTGCATACTTTTGTTTTCCTCGGGGCACCAAAACGCCTTCCCGGTCGACGTCTGGATTGAACGCGCGCTGCGTGAACACTATGGGATGGAGGGGACGCGCAGGAAACTGAAGCTTTCGGCGCAGGCTATGTTCGGCGGCGCGGCGGGGATCGTACAGCAGTACCTGTTTCACGGGATGCGCACGACAAACTGATAAATCGGGGTATTTAGTATAATGGACAGGGAGCTATTGATCAGCGTTGACAATATCTCAAAGAAGTTTGGGCCGTTGGCCGCCGTCGAAGGAGTCAGCTTTGACGTTTATTCCGGTGAAATATGCGGAGTAGCAGGCCTGAACGGCGCCGGTAAATCGACGCTGCTCTCAATTCTTGCGGGCGTCATGCGCCCCGACGGCGGCGCGGTGTACTACAGGGGCCGCCCCGTGTATACCACTGCGCGTTACGACGGCGGCGGCGCGCGGCCGGAAACTCCCCCAAGGGCAAAAATGGCGCGCACCCTGCGCATCGGATATGTCCCGCAGGAGATTGCGCTGTTTCCGGATTTAACCGTTTATGACAATCTGAAATTCTGGTCTTTGGCGGGTTCAAAGGCGAACGCCCCGCAAAAAGCCGGTACCGGCAAAGCGACTACGAAAGAACGGCTGACGTCCGTGGCGGAGGCCACCGGCCTGTACGACAGGCTCCGGCAACCCCTGCATTCGCTTTCGGGCGGCATGAAACAACGCGTAAACATAGCCGCCGCCCTTGTAACCAATCCGGATATTTTAATTATGGACGAACCCACAGCCGGGCTGGACGTTAAAAACAGGCGCGATATCATAAACATCATTAACGCGCTGGTGAAACGCGCAGGCGGCGGACTGGCGGTTATTTGCACGAGCCATCAGTCGGGCGAGCTGGAAATGATTTCAAACCGCTTATTATTGCTCGATCGGGGGATGGCCGTATACAACGGGCCACCGTCCGGCGTATTCAGCGGCCAGTACGCCGCATATGATAATATTGATGATATACTGTACTCATTGAGCGGCGGCGGGGTAATTTCAAAATAGCATATAAAGCCAGGAATAAATGAAATCATTAAAAAAACGTAGATTATATATATATCGCGGTAAGACCATGTCGGCGCTGGCGGCCCTCGCCGCGTTGACCCTGGTTTTTACGCTGCTGGCCGCGTCCTGCGCAAAACCCGCGCCCCAGCCTGAAGAGAAAGAAGACACGCACGAAACTCTGTTCAATATCCTGTATTCGGACAATAACCATAAAAGTAACTTGAGCTTAAACCGCCTGCGCGGTTTTTACGCGGGAGGGGCCCCTTCGGAACTGCCGAAACTGTTCGCGTCGTCGCACACCTCCCTGGAATTGCGCCTTGAAGCCGCCGTCGGCGACAGCGTCTTTGACGAGGATACGGAATTTATTGAATTCATAAACAAACTGCTCACGGACGCTTCGATCATAGTCAACAGCAGGCGCGACCCGGTTGAAAAAAACAGCGTTACGAACATCGATATCATGCTTTCAGGTCAAAGGCTTGCCGGCGCCGACGTCATTATAGAAGACGGCGAACGCATTGGGATAAACCTGAGGGAACTCTATCCGAAATATATCGCGTTGGAATTTCCCGATCTGATGAACATTATTTCGGACGTGACGGGTATAAGCGCGCTGGGCCAGATATCATATGACAATTACTTCCCTCTCGGGGGCAGGATCATCGATTTGCTCAACCTCACGGACGTCGACAGGGAGCGGTCAAAATCCATTTTCAAGCCTTTTATAGACAGGTTGAAAAATATAATAACCAGTGAAAACATCGTCGTCGAGCACGGCGAAAATGAATATAAAAAAGTTTCAGTGAACCTCGTTTCAGAAGATTTAAAACGCGTGCTGACAGCGCTTGTACAGGCGGCAAAGGACAACCCGGAACTGTCGGCCTTAATAAAAGATAAATACGCCATTATCTATGATTGCTTTGTGGGCCTCAATGAATACGGTATTAAACTGGATCCGGGCATAGGCGGCCTCCCGTCGGTCGACAGTATCGACGGGCTGCTCAATTCACTGCTTTCAGCCCTTGAGTCGATGCTGGGCTCCGCTGCGGAACTGCCTGTTCAAGCGCTGGCCGCCGATTTTCATCTGGACGGCGTAACCCTCGTCAGCGTAGACTTTAAAGCCTGGATCGAACTGCCTCCAATCGAAGATAACCGGGATACTGATGAAAATTCTGAAAACAACGGCGATTCGACTTCTTCGCCTGTTTACATAATTAATAACGCGGGCGCCCCGGACATAAAAATAAATATAAGTTCAATTGATTATGCAGACGGATGGCGCACTGATTCATTTACAGCCGAATTTTCCGATGGCGACGGCGTTTTGAACGCCGTTGAAATGACAAGCCGCCTGTCAGGCGGCAATACCGGCGGCATTAACCATATAGAGGCAATTTTTACAGGTCCGGCGTTCGACGGAAGCGTCCCATGCGTCAATATCAGTTATGAATGGGAAGGGGACAAAAAGTCGGCCAGCCTTTATTCCTTCGTCTACGGGCCGTCAGGCGCGGCCATCCCCCTGCTGCATATTACCGGCGGCCTTTCCGGCAATGAGGGCGCAGGCGGTTATTTATTTAATGCGGAATTAAAACTCAATGACCCAAACGCCCTGTACGCCCCGGCAAGTAATCCTACCGGCGGCGCGCCCGCCGCGCAGGGCGCCGAGGGCGGATCGGGCTACGCAATCAACCTGAACGCCGACGGCATGCTGACATTCGGGCAGACGCCTATACCTTCGCTAAGGGGCGAAGACGTATACATGCTCGTTCAGGATTCGTTTTACGACGGGACATTTGAAGCTATTTATAATGAATTTTATTTGAACCTTATACGTTTTGCGTCGGCTAACAGGCAAATTTTAAGCCTGTACGGCTTCCCGGGTTTCTGAATCAATTATGATAAAACACTTTTTATTAAATGCCGCATCATATTTCAGATTGATACGCCTGGGCGCCAAAAGCCGTTTTAAATCATTTGCGGGCATGGCGCTGAGCTCCCTTGCGGCGCCGCTTTTAATCGCCGCCGCCTTTGTCACGGCAGGGCCTTTGATCGCCGGGGCTTTTTCACAACCCAAGCTCGAACTGGTATTTTGCGATCAGGAAGGTTCCGCTTACTTCGACACGATTCTCAGCCTCCTGCTGGCCGATGAATCGATAACCAAAACCGTCGCTGTAAAGAAGCTTGAATATGACGAAGCCCTGGACGCGCTGGACCGGGGCAGGGCCGACGCTGTAATAGTCTTCCCGGAAAATTTTATTACGGACATGTCGATGGGCATAAACCGGCCTATAAAAATACTGAGCGGTGAAACCGATCCTGTGCGGACCGTGTTCGTCAGGGAGTTTATGCAGAGCGCGGCGTCCGAACTGTCAGCCGCCCAAAGCGCGATAAACACCGTTTGGTTTAATATGAATCATGAAAACCTCAGCGGCGCACTGCGCAACCTGTTTTTTACCACGCTTACGCTGGAATATACGACAAAGGCGTTCGCCAGGAGCATATATTATACATTCCAAAATGTGCCGCCCACATATGAGGGGAGCTCGCCCGCCGCGTTCATTATCGCGTCAGCGCTGGCGGCAATCGTATTTTTCGGATCGTTGGCGGGGGTCAGGCAGATTATCGGCGAACGCAGGACGGGCCTGGCCACGCGTTTGGCCACCACCGGAATCACAGGCGTCAAAGCGGCTTTTTACCATTTTATCCCCATATATTTAAAACAGATGCTGTGCGCGTGTTTTGCCGTGATGATTGCGTTCCCCGCCGTCATAGCGGCGACGCTGCCAAATGATCCGCCGCCCTTCGCGGCCGCCCCATCGCCGTTCGGCGCGGAATTTAACGATTTGGAGGGAGACGGGGGCGACGATATAATCGGGGCGGTGATCAGCGGGACGTTGAGCAGGACGGGCCAGGCGCAGGGCGGCGGCGCGGACGGGGATCCAAGCGCATACGGCTCATCCGGAAACCAGGGTTTTTCATTCGCGGATATACCGGATATATTCAGGGCGGCGGCGACAAAGGATAACCTGCCCAGGCTGCTCAGCGCGTTTTATGTGATGAGCGTACTGTGCCTGTTTACGACGTCGCTTTCGCTATTCGCGGGTTATATGTTGAAGCGTCCCGAATCAGCCGACGCGCTGGTCGTAACACTGGGTATCTTTATGGCGGTGGCCGGGGGCACTATTATCCCGTACCCCTATCTGCCCGAAATTTTCCAATCCATCGGCCCGTACTGCTTTAACAGGCACGCGCAGGGGCTCATTGCGTCCGCGCTGTACGGCAGGGGCGGCAACACAGCTGGCGCCGCCATCAGCGCTGTGATTGACAACGGCGGCACGGCGCTGGCTGTATTTGCCGCCATCGCGGCGCTGCTGACGGTTTTGTCCGTGGTCAGGATAAAAAGGGAGTATATATAGCAAGGCGACGATCTCCCTATGCCTTTGATACGCCCAGGGCTGTAGGGCGCGACGTCAGGAATTCGAAGGAGTTCGTATTACGAACTCCTTGTCGCGCTATATTTATAACAATTATCGAATACCGGATTAATGCGGCGGAAATATATTCGCAGGGCGGTTCACATGGCGTTTTTTGTAATACTCTACCTGAAAATTAAAAATACGCTGCGCTACAAACATAACCTGATTTTGCTGACAGCCCTGCCCGCGCTTGCCGCGGCCGGGGCCTGGGCGCTCCTTACGTTCTATCTTGAGGGCGGGGCCAACATACCGGTCGGAGTCCTCGACTACGACCAGTCCGCGTTTTCAAAAACAGTCGTCGCGCGGTTTTCCGATAATTCCTCCGTAGGCGTGCGGGAACTGGACGTCAGCGGTTTGGATACGGAAAAACTCGCCCTGGCGTACGAAAGCGCCGGACACTCCGGCGCCGATACCGGTAACGAAGGCTTATCTGACGCGGACGACGATTCATTAATTGCGGATTCAGATTCATTGGATATAGACGAAAAGCGAAATGCATTATCGGAAGCCATTCTTTCGGTATTACGGGAGGACGCGGCGTATCAGGAGGCCGTCCGGCTGGTCAGGTTAAGCGCGCTGGAGGCGGCAATCGTCGTCGTACCGGGATTTTCGGATAAAATATATGCCAGCGACCCGGAAGGGTTGTTCCATGTTATATGCCCGCCTGCAGGGGTGGCGAGGGGCCTGGCTGCAGAATTGTTCGCGGCCCAGGTGTCGCGTATCTATTTTAACAGCGACTCCGCGCACCGTGTAGTCCGCGACGCCGAAGCGTCCGCCAAATCCGCCAAAAATCCCCCCCTCACGGAGGAGGAGAGGCAGGAGATATTCGATATGGCCTTTGCCTACTGCGATTCGTATTGGGAGCCGGAACCCCTGATGTCCATCGAATATGAGCGTTTCTTCGCGACGCGCATAGAGACGGGCGGCGCCGGCACAATCGCGCTGCCGGGCTCCGCCGGCGGCTGGCAGGATATGAGGGAGATGTTGAACGACCTCATAGCCAGGGCGGTGTTCGCCATATTCTTTGTATACGCGGCGTTTTGTATAGTCAACGCGACAGGCGTCATGCTGGCGGAGCGCAGCGACGGCGTATTGACGAGGATGCGCGCCAACGGCTACGGCGCGGGCGCCTGGATAGCCGTGTCCGCCGCCGCGCCTTTCATACTCTACGGGATCCCGTGCGCGGCGCTGCTTTCATTTATTATAAATAATACGGGCGGCGCGGTTTTTTCAATCGCGGCGCTCGCCTGTGTTTCCGCGCTTGGGGCGACTGCCGCGTATCTGCTTAAAAAACCGGGGCGTTACAGGGTGTTTATCCTGATCTGCGTTATCGTATCCGCCGGGGTTTCATTGTATATGATGTAATCACAACACCTTTCTTTTATTGCTGTTTGCGTTTATAAGGCACAGGAATAGCGTTTTTTATCGAAAAACCAATCAAAAATAATTCAAATTATAAGTTAATTACCTGTTGACACCCCATTGTTTTATGGGCTATTATATGATGGGGAGAAAGTTGGAATTATACTTTTAACTCTAATTTCTTTATTAAATGGAGGTAGCATACATGCTCAATCTCTTTATAGTTTTTGCAGTCGTTGTATCGTTGCTGTCATTTCTCTTCGCGGCGTGGCTGTATATGTGGGTAAAAAAACAGCCGTCGTCAAACGTGCGGATTGCCGAAATTGGCGCGTACATCAAAAGAGGGGCGTACACATTCATTAAAAAAGAATATATAATGCTGGCAAAATTCGCCGGCGTCGTGTCCCTTTTGATTTTATTGTTCTTGCCCACCCCCATTTGGATGGGTAATTTTTTGGACAATATCGCCATGACCGTATCCTATATAGCGGGCGCGGTCTTTTCGGCAATAGCCGGCGTTATCGGCATCAGCATTTCAACAATCGCCAATATGAAGACAGCCGAAGCGGCGCAGCGGGGCATTAAACCGTCGTTTATGTCGGGCTTCCGGGGCGGCGCGGTCATGGGCATGGCGGTTGTGGGCTCGTCGGTATTAGGCGTAGCGCTCATCATGGTACTGACCGGCGACACCACGCTCCTGCTGGGCTTCAGCTTCGGCGCCAGCAGCCTTGCGCTGTTCGCCAAGGCGGGCGGCGGTATATTCACAAAGACGGCTGACATCAGCGCCGACCTGGTCGGCAAGGTTGAACTGGGCATCCCGGAAGACGACCCGAGGAACCCGGCGGTCATCGCCGACAACGTGGGCGACAATGTGGGCGACGTGGCCGGCATGGGCGCGGACCTGTTCGACTCCTGCATAGCCTCCATAGCCGCGGGCCTGGTGCTCGCCAGCGTGCTGGACAAAGGTTCGGATAGCATGATCAATTCTGCCATGGTATTGTGCTTCGCCGCGACAGGCCTCCTCTCCTCCATAATCGGCGTATTTTTCGCCCGCATGGGGAACGGCACGGCGACGGGCGCGCTTAACAAAAGCACATACATAACAACCGGTATCTTCGTCGTGCTGACGGCGATTGAAACAATCATTTTCGATTTTAACTGGCGCATATGGGGCGCCGCAATGGTAGGCCTGGCCGTAGGCGTCATCATCGGCATCGCCAGCGACTACTACACAAACGACGAACGGAAGCCGGTCCGCCACGCGGCAAAGGCTTCAGAAATGGGGCCGGCGTTCACCATCCTCTCCGGCCTTTCATACGGCCTGATGAGCGTGCTCCCGCCTTTAATAGGCATAGGGGTCTCGTCGCTGGTGGCGTTCATACTTTGCGCGCCGCTCGGGCCGGGCTACGCGATGTTCGGGATAGCCATGTCGGCGGTCGGCATGCTCTCCATAGTGGGCATGATCATATCCAACGACGCGTACGGGCCGATAGTCGACAACGCCAGGGGGCTGGCCGAAATGGGCGACCTTGGCGAAGAAGTGCTGGAGATCACCGATACGCTGGACAGCGCGGGCAACACGGTTAAGGCCATTACGAAGGGGTTTGCGATCGGCGCTGCCGGCCTCACGGTTATAGCGCTTTTGGGGGCGTTCCTCAGCGAGGTCAACGAAGCGGCCCTCGCGCTTGGGCTCCCGACTATAGACGGATTTGACATAATGAACCCGAGGGTATTTTTCGGCCTGCTGGTCGGGGCCGCGGTCCCCGCTGTGTTTTCCGCCATGCTGATGCTGGGCGTCGACCGCAACGCGCAGCGCATGGTTTCGGAGATACACAGGCAGTTTAACGAAATTGCAGGCCTCAAGGAGGGCAAGGAAGGCGTCGTGCCCGAATATGACAAGTGCATTGAAATAGCGACGGCAGGCGCGCTGCGCGAGCTGATCCCAGCGGGCGTTGTATCGATTGTCATCACGCTGGTCGTCGGTTTCGTCGGCGGCGTGGAAGCCATCGGCGGCTTCCTGTGCGGCAACATCGTGTCCGGCCTGCTGCTGGCGCTGTTCATGAGCAACGCGGGCGGCCTGTGGGACAACGCAAAGAAATACATCGAATCCGGGCATCACGGCGGCAGGGGCTCCGACGCCCACAAGGCAGGCGTCATCGGCGACACGGTAGGCGACCCGTTCAAAGATACATCTGGCCCTTCAATCAACACGCAAATCACGGTGGTATCGCTGATTGCGTCGATAGCCGCGACACTGTTCCTCACGATGTCGATATTCTAAGATATACAATTGCGCGGATAATTATTGAACCGGCAAAAAACCGGCCCCTCCGCGGGGCCGGTTTTTTTGTTGTTATTGAATATACTTCATCCACGGGGCGCACGGCGGCGCGTGACGGCCACGCTGCACTGCGCCAGGTACCGCGACAAATCCTTTGTGCAAATTTCATCGTGCAAATACATCGTATATACAGGCCCGGTAATGGTCAGGGAATGCTCCTTGGCATACGCCTGCATCCTGTCGGGCAGATCGCCGATTTCGCCGTAATAGCCCCGGGCATAACCGGTCAGATAGTCCGCGGCTTTGCGCGAATGTTTGCCCACCGGGTCAAATGAAACAAAGTGGTTGGGGCGCCCGGGCGCATTTTTGAACACATCGAAATTATCATGGTACCCGCCAACCGGAAAACTCAGGTTTATATGGTGCCTGTTTGCGTCTTTGACAAAAGCCGCCAGGGGTTCGATAAACGTATCGCCTTCCTGATAGTTGTTTTTAGGCCACAGGATCATCGTCGTTGATTCTCTGCGTGAAACAAAAATTATGTTGTCGTCAACTTTTACCCCATAGTTGATCATTTCACGCCTTGCGTGGATAATAGAGTAGCGCTGATGCAAATCGCGCATTTCCATATCCATTTGCCTTTCCTGTTTTTCAAGCAGCTGCAGCAGTTTATCAGGGTCGCGTTCTTTTCTTAAATCACCGATAGTTTTCAGCGGAAATTCCAGCGAGCTCAGGACAGTCACAAAATTTAGCGCTATAAGCTGCGCAAGCGAATAGTATCTGTAGTTGTTTTCCGGGTTGCGCCTGATGGGCTGGAACAGGCCTATTTCGTCCCAATAGCGCAGTGTGGAAGCCTCAACCCCGGAAATGCTTGAAAACTCCTGAATCGATAAATAATCATCCATGTCAATTAGTACCCCGCATTAGCATATCCCGATTAATAAACCTGCCGTTCACTTTTATATTACCACTTTTTTAACATATTATTGCAAATATACGGTGAAATCTTAAAGCCGCTTGAAGATATACAGGCGTGTTTTTTAAATAAATAAGCATATCTATGATAGCGCAGCTTTGATTTTACACAAATGCAAATATACGATATGACATTTTTAATGCCCGTATCGCTTGATATTGCATATTATTAAGTGATTTACACGTATATGCAAAATATAAATAACAATTAAAGTTAAATTGTTTATTTTTATTATTGACTTTAAAGCGGCTTGAACATTTACACTTTACTGTAGAGTATCCTATTTTACTAATCATAAGATAAGGTAAATCCGAGAGGAGGATTAATTTTGAGTCTTGGCGAAAAACTAAGAATATTACGGCTAAGGGAAAATAAAACGCTGAAAGAACAAAGCGAAGCGTTTAACGTTTCCATGAACTCCGTATACAGATGGGAGCACAACCTGGCCGTTCCCAGGATGCCGGTCCTCAAGGAAATAGCGGATTCCTACAGCGTACCGATGGAATGGTTTTTTCTGGAAGCCCCGGAAGGCAACGGCGCGGATCGTAACGCCCAGCAGCCCGTATGCAACATTGAGCAGCAATTGATAGGCACGTTCAGAAAACTGCCCGACAACAGTAAGTACAAGATTTTAGGCTATCTGGAGCGCATGTGCATAGAGGAATACAACCCGGACAGCCTGTAACGCCACGAACCGGCAGTACCGCGCATTGAACATGATCATGTTCAATGCGCGTTTTATTTATCCGTCCGTTTTCATCGCCTTAGCCAGATAGAAGAAGAGTATGGAGACGACGAGCCCCGCCGCCAGCATCGCCCCGCCTAACAGCCAATTGAAGTTTGCGTCGCCCATTTGCAGGCTTTTTATCAGTACGCCGATCAGCGAACCCGACATAAAACCAAATACCATGGAATTTGCCAGCCCCGGATATTTTTGGAATACCATTTTAATACCCCTGGACGTAAGCACCAATCCGGCAGCCGCGCAGCCGCCGAACAGCGCAAAATGCGGCAGGTGCGTAAAATCCATGTGTAATAAAGATTCCGCTATTGTAATAAGCTGATGATATACCCCAAAGATGATCAGGACCATCGAAACGCTCATACCCGGGATCAAGGCCGTCACGCCGCCGGCAAAACCGCTGGCCCCCAGATAAGGCAGCCCGGCGGCGACGCCCCCGGCGACGGCAGCGTTGGCCGCGGCTTCTTCGGCGACGGCAAACAGCCCAAGCGCGAGCGCCGCCGCAAACGCGCAGGCGCCGCCGATCAGGTATACCTTTTTGAAGCCCGCTTTTTTGATCTCAGTAAATATTACCGGCAGATTACCTGTTATCAATCCGACAAACAACAGGTACGTCGCTTTTTCATACGTGTCAAACAGGAATTTGAAAGAAACCACAAACAAAACCGCGCTAATCAGCGCCCCTACGCCCAAGGGCAGGCAAAATATGATATTTGCCTTCAATTTTTTAAAAGGGTTGGATACAATCCGCAATAAATCCTGATAAACCCCCATGACTATGGCGACAAAACTTCCGCTGAACCCGGGGGCAAATACACTGATACCGAGAAAAAATCCGCACAGGGTACGGAATAAAAAAGTTTTTATCATCGTTTATCACCTTTTAAACATTTTTGCCATGTTTTACTATATTAAAACAATGGTAATATTAGACATATATCTAATCGAAATATATTACAATTATACTTGCTATATGCATGTATGTATACCGCAGTCATAAAATTATACAGAAGGTATCGATATGAGCAAACATATATTGGACGACGCGGGGCGTTGCCTGCAATGTAAAAATCCCCAATGTACGAAGGGCTGCCCGATCGGGACGCCTATCCGCGACGCGATATCGCTGCTGCTGGGCAGCAGGTTGGAAGAGGCCGGGAAGCTGCTGTTTGACAACAACCCGCTTTCACTGGTCTGCAGCCATGTCTGCCATCAGGAAAACCAGTGCGAAGGCCATTGCATACTTGGAAAAAAAGGCGTGCCCGTATTTATCAGCGCGATAGAAAAATATATATCCGACTTTTATCTGAATATCTACGAACCGGCCCCTTCCACTAGGGAAAACGGCAGAGTCGCAATTATCGGTTCCGGCCCCACCGGTATAATGGTGGCGTTTACGCTGGCAAAGCTGAACTATGACGTGACAATATATGAAAGCCGCGACCACATAGGCGGGGTGCTTCGCTACGGTATCCCGGAGTTCCGCCTGCCAAAACTAATTGTCGACCGTTTGGCTGATATTATGATAAAAAGCGGAATAAAAATCCGCCCGAATATAGTTATGGGCATAAACCTCGGTATTGACGACATGTTCCGCGACGGGTTCCGCGCGATTTTTATGGGCACCGGCGTTTGGCGCCCCCTGCGCCTGAATATAAAGGGCGAAAGCCTCGGGCACGTCCACTACGCGATCGATTACTTGCAAAATCCCTCCGTATACAGGCTCGGAAATAAACTTACGATAATCGGCGCCGGCAACGTGGCCGTGGACGTCGCGCGCACCGCGGTCAGGCATGGCTGCCGCGACGTCAGCGTCTATTGCCATTTGGACGAATCGGGTATAACCGCCGGGTCGGGCGAAGTCGCTTACGCAAAAATTGACGGCGTAAAATTTGAAATTTTAAAATCGGCGGTAGAGATCACGGACGAAGGCGTAATATTCGCAAATTCCAGATTAATTCCGGACGAAGCCGGAAATAAAAAGATCGCGTACATAGACGGGACGGAGGCGCTGATCGGATCCGATTCGGTCATTATTGCCGTCAGCCAGGGCCCGCGCTCCGTCATAGTGTCGTCGACGACGGGCATCGACGTTAATAAATCCACCGGGCTGGTCATCGTGGATGATTCGGGGCAAACTACGCGCGAGGGCGTATTTGCGGCGGGCGACGTCGTGACCGGCGCCAGGAGCGTCGTCGAAGCGGCTTACGCATCGCGGGGCGTCGCCAACGCAATCGACGCGTATGTAAAGGAAAAATACCAATAACAATAAAATAATAAAATACCGGGTTTAAATATCGGAACTATATTACAGGTATGATATGTCGTCTTCCAGCGACAGTATATCGTCAAACGCGTCGTCGTCGGCTTCCATATCCATGTCTATATCCATGTCTATATCCATATCGGTATCCATATCTGTATCCAGGCCGTCGTCCGCCCCGGCGCCGTCGGCGCCGTTCGCCCCGGCGGCATAATCGCCGTTTTGCGGCCCCGCGGTATCCGCGCCGGCGGCCTCCCCGAACCGGCGCGCGCCCGCGGCGCCAACCGCCGCCTCCGTTTTCTCCCGCGGGCGTTTGGACGGCGCTTTTATCAGCCTGACGCTGTCCACAGTACAGTCGAGTAAGTTGGATTCGTCGCCGTCGTCCAGCCTGACTTTCAGGAGGCCCTTTAATAAACTGACGTTAACCACGGCCCCTCTGCCGCGTTCCGTGTCCACGACGGCGCCTACACCCGGAGTCCTGGCCAGCAGATATTCATACGCCTCCTGTTCGTATTTCAGGCAGCACATCAACCTGCCGCACGAACCGGATATTTTTGTCGGGTTAAGCGAAAGCCCCTGTTCTTTGGCCATTTTGATAGAAACGGGATGAAAATCACCGAGAAACGACTTACAGCACAGGCAGCGGCCGCATATGCCAATCCCGCCGAGTATTTTCGCCTCGTCGCGCACCCCAATCTGCCGAAGTTCGATACGCGTCTTGAAGATCGCCGCAAGGTCCTTGACCAGTTCGCGGAAATCCACGCGTCCGTCCGATGTAAAATAAAAAAGTATTTTATTGTTATCAAATGTATACTCAACGTCGATTAGCTTCATATCGAGGTTGTGCTGCACAATTTTTTCCTGGCAGACGCCCAGCGCCCATTTTTCCTTTTCCC